>JAEEGF010066759.1_pt1 | contig 10579 bp, 12 predicted proteins | sample 9134171 | NCBI WGS metagenome assembly JAEEGF01 (sample SAMN16246542, study PRJNA631951) | gut metagenome | biome: gut microbiome; feature: rumen; material: AP-attached | host: Bos | place: Iran: Karaj | collected 2018-10 | reverse complement strand
GCACTTGCTACTCGTGAAAACCTGGTAGTAAGGCGCAGCGACGGAAAGTTCGCACCTGATGAAAACATCACCAGAGGCGAAGCCGCACTCATATTAAAGACACTGTTTGATAGAGTTTGGTAATCCCCAAAGTTTTATATAGTTTTTTATCTATTTTAGTAGCGCTATGCGACATAACAATATTAGGGTATTAATCAAGCTGGTCAATTTTGATGTAAACTAAAAAGTTTTTGGGGTAAATAAAACCCTTTGATAAAAGGTGAAGAAGCATGAAGAAGGTAATCTCAATAGTTATGGCGCTTGTGTTGTGCATGGCGGCGTTTGTGGGCTGTGGGACAGGCACAAACAGTGAGTCGCTGGAGGAGCTTATAGCCCTCGGTGCTCAGTACCTCGTTGACGGGAACTATAGCGAGGCTGTAGTAGCGTTTGATAAAGCAATAAAAGTGGACGACAAGAGCGTTGTGGCTTATGTCGGTCTCGGTGACGGTAATCTCGGACTTGAGGATTACGACAAGGCGGGTGAGGCTTACGAAAAGGCAATTGCCGTGGATGACCAGACAGTCGAGGCATACATCGGTCGCGCGGATGCTTATCTCTTCGAAGATAATGCAGAAAGCGCAGTCGCAATCTTGAATGAAGGTTACGAAGCTACAGGCAATGCTGAATTAAGCAGCATCGTTGAAGAAATCAACGCCGGTACATATGAACCAAGCGTTCTCCATATGGATTGGCAGAGTATGTATACTGCAGAGAACAGTGATGAAAACAAAGACGCTGAAGAAGAAAGCGAGATTGACGGACATCCTGAGTTAGCCAATTGCGAGATGACTGTTAAAGGATGGTTTGAGTCACCAAACAAGTCAGGTCATTGGATAAAAGAAAAATATACTTTTGATTCAAAAGGGCGCATGACAGAATGGATTGATTATGAGGATGATGGAAACACAATATATTCTGCTGAGCGTTGGGAATATGATGAAACTGCGAATGTGACAAGACATTATTATGAAGGCGATGAGGAGGCAAAGCCCGAAGATTTCGAAAGTGAAATTCAAGGATGCGCAGGAGAAGAGGATTATCTTAGTATCGAGTGGAACGATGCATTCACTTTGATCTGTAATCCTTTTGAGGAGGATAAGTACAATGGGTATTACTCAAAATTTGAATATGGAAATGATGGTAGAGTAAAGGTAATTAGGACTTATAATTCATCCGGCGAAGTAGTTGGCTCTTGTGATGTTACATATAGAGAATTATAGTAAGAAATGATTTTTGACATATCTATAGAATCAGCAAAAGATTGGATTCCGATTGTAGCGGCGATGATTTTAACAGTCATCGCCGCAGGTTTCGATTTAAAATATATGAAAATACCGAACAAGCTGAACCTTGTTGGGATGGTAGCCGGAATTGCAATGAATGTAGTTCTTTATGGCTTGCACGGGCTCGTAAGCAGCGGGCTTGGTATTTTGGTGGGTTTTGCATTTATCCTGTTGTATGCCTTTGGCGTTTTGGGAGCGGGCGATGTGAAACTCTTCATGGCCGTGGGTGCTTGCGTAGGGCCGAAAAACTGCATTCTCATAATAGCAGGGGCTTTTGTCTTTGGCGCGCTTGTGGGGATTATAGTCTTGCTCCTGCGTAAAAACGGGAAGCACCGGTTGATGCATTTATATCGGTATTTTTGGCTTTTTGCAGTAACAAAAAAGCCCACAAAGTATGAAGTAATCGATGCGGAAAGCGATGCTTACTTCAGTTTTGGGGCTTGCATAGCGGCAGGCGCAGTAATCTTTGCAGCGCTTGCTTACTTCATGTAGCGTTTTCTTTGAAATGATGTGCAATTATGCTATGTTCATTCGAGGTTCGCAGGTTGTGCTTTAAGGATATAAATCCAATTGCGTTTGTTGTAAAGGAAACGAATGATGTGGATTGTTTTTGAATCCTCGTCTATTGTGTAAAATGCAATGTAGTTTTTGATGAGTAAATATCTGATGCCGAGCGATTTCAAGACAGCATCATCCACAAGCTGATGCGATTGTGGCATGCATGAAACAGCATTAATCTTTCGCTCTGCAAATGCGAGGAGAGAATCTGCTGCTTTTGGGTTAAGTAAAGTATGTTCAATATAGTCTGCGGCTCTTTCGATGTCTGCTTCAGCTTTTTTCGTAATGTGGATTGTATAGTTCATCTTTTGCGCCTTTCACGAATTTCAGCCATTGCGGTAGAGAAAGGGCGCGTGTTGCCTGCAGCGACATCATCAAGACCTTCCTTGATAGAACTGTACAATTCAAATCTTGCAGCCATGGTTTCATAAGCTTCTATGCTCATGACAACCAAGTCACCTTTTCCGTTTTTTGTGATGAAAACGGGCTCGTTATAGGTATGGCAGAATCCGGATATATCGTTGTATTTGTTGCGTAAGTCTGCACTTGATTTAATCTCAGGCATAATAGATCTCCTTTTTGATACATATTATATACCAATATTATGCACAAATTTTGGTATGAAGTCAAGCGGGGGCTTGGAAAAAGTAAAATAGATTTCAAAAGATGGGAGATTTCTTTTGGAGGGAAATGCAATGCAAAAAATTAAAAAGTTATTAAACGTTGCGCTTATTATCATAATGGTTGTCAGTATGGTGGCGTGCGGAACAGAGTCTGCGGACGAGCTGATTGCACTGGGTGCACAGTATCTGCTGGATGGAAACTACAAAGAGGCCGTTGTGACTTTTGACAAGGCCATTGCCATCGACGACAAGAACATCGTGGCCTACATGGGTCTTGGTGACGGTAATCTGGGCCTGGAAGACTACGATAAAGCCGGAGCAGCTTACGACAAAGCCATCAGCCTCAATAGCGAGTACGTAGAAGGCTACATCGGCCGCGCGGACACTTACCTCTTTGCAGGTGATCAGGCAGCTGCACTGGACATCCTCGCAGACGGCTACAGCGCCACTAGCGACGAAAGCCTGAACAACATCATCGATGAAATCAACGCCGGCACATACGAGCCAAGCATCCTGCACGAGGACTGGGAAAGCATCTACGAAGAGTATTTGAATGATGCTGTAGATGAGGAACCTGCAGACGATGAATCATGGCATGATGATGTGGCGAAAGCAATTTATTATGCTGATTTAAAAACAATGGATGATAATGGCGATTATATGCTTCGAAAAGCCGAGTATTATGATACATCAGGGAAATTACTCGAAGCGGAATTTTTTAATTCGCAAGGCGGCAAAGTGGCACCTGAAAATATTATGTCCGGAAGCAAGCAGATTTGGTATTATAGCGGGGGTTATGGGCATCCGACAAAGTATGAAATTTATCGTGAGAACGGAAATCTGGAGTGCGTTGACTACTATGACGGGGATAAGTCTACAAAGACTGAATGGTACGACGAGAACGGAAATCTGGAGGGCGTTATCTACTACGACGAGAACGGAAATCCAATTGATTAAGGGAAATGATTTTTAATATATCTATCGAATCCGCATGCGAGTGGATTCCTATTGCGGCGGCGGTGGTTCTAACCTGCATCGCCGCAGGCTTTGATTTGAAATATATGAAAATACCGAACAAGCTGAACCTTGTAGGGATAATAGTCGGCATTGCTATAAATGTAGGTCTTTATGGCTTGCATGGCCTTGCAGGCAGCGGGCTCGGTATTTTGGCGGGCTTTGCATTTATCCTGATGTACGCTTTTGGCGTTTTGGGAGCGGGAGATGTGAAGCTTTTCATGGCTGTGGGCGCTATGGAGGGGCAAAACTGTGCTTAGCGATAGCGGCGGCTGCTTTCGTTTTTGGCGCGGTAGTCGGTGTAGTAGTGCTGATTCTCCGCAAAAACGGCAAGCGCAGGTTGGAGCATCTGTACCGCTACTTTTGGCTCTTTGCGGTCACGAAGCGCCTGACAAAGCATGAAATCATAGACAAAGAAAACGATACATATTTCAGCTTCGGCGCTTGCATCGCCGCAGGGACGATTATCCTGGCGACATGGTTGGCACTGAAGTAGGGATGAAATAAAAAGACGAGAATAGGAATTTTCAAAACAAATCGGAGAGAAGAAAGAGGAGATTTCAAAGATGAAAAATATAGCAAAGTTTATAGCAATAGTTGCTTGCGTTCTGGGTCTCGTGGCATGCGGGGCGAAGGCTGTGGAGTCAGCGGATGAACTGATTGCGCTGGGTGCACAGTACTTGCTGGATGGAAACTACGAAGAGGCTGTAGTTACTTTCGACAAAGCCATTGCCATTGACGACAAGAACATCGTGGCCTACATGGGTCTTGGTGACGGTAATCTGGGCATGGAAGACTACGACAAAGCCGGTGCAGCTTACGACAAAGCCATCGGCCTTGATAGCGAGTACGTAGAGGGCTACATCGGCTGCGCAGACACTTACCTCTTTGCAGGAGATCAGGCAGCAGCACTGGATATCCTCGCCGAAGGCTATAGCGCCACAAGCGACGAAAGCCTGAATACCGTCATCGATGAAATTAACGCGGGCACATATGAACCTACTATCCTGCATATAGATTGGGCAGAAATTGCGGATAATGAACCAAAACAGGAGCAGACGAAAGGTGATGAAAAAGTAGGCGCTAGGACGGAAAAAATTAAATGCGATTGCGATGAAATTAGTGGAGAGCATTACGAACTGGTTGAATACAATAGCCTAAACCAAAATGTTAAAATAAAGCATTGTGATGGCGAGGGTAACATGAATCGTTATGTCATTTTTAAATATGATAATAGCGGAAGGTTCGTACATTTTGCCAATTATACGGCGAATGGGGAATGTTATGAAGAGGGGGACTACAACTACAACAATAATGGTGAAGTAAGTGAGATAAATGATTATTCTCTTATTGAAACTGATCTGTGGTGGACAATTCTCCCTACCAATTATCAGTTCAGTTTTGCGGAAGGTGCTCGTGATAATTTTTATGCAGACGGAGCTCTTAGTCAGGTTGATTATTTAGATAAAGATGGCGAAGTTTACAAAACGGAATATTACAATCCCGACGGAACCTTGACAGATACGGAAACATATTAGTGCAGTAAAATATATGTTGGATGAAAAAATAGAGAATTCAATGAGATATTAAAGGGCAGGTTAAAAGGAGTGTACGATGTTGCAAGCAGGGACGATATTAAACGACACATATGAAATAAAAGAAAAAATTGGCGTAGGCGGTGGTGGTGAGGTCTATAAAGCTTATCATGAGCGCCTGAAGTGCGATGTGGTCGTAAAGCAGATAAAAGAAAATGTAAAAGGGATACTCGAGAGCCGCGCAGAAGCGGATATACTGAAGTCCTTGAAACACACTTATTTGCCGAGAGTATATGACTTCCTCGAAATCGATGGTGAAATCTATACCGTAATGGATTTTATCCCGGGTAGGAACCTGTCACAGGAAATTAAAAGCGGCAGAGTGTTCACGGAAGAAGAGGTTTTGAAGTGGATGCACCAGCTGGCAGAAGCACTTGCATATTTACATTCGCTCAATCCGCCTGTAGTGCATTCGGATATAAAACCGGCAAATATAATGCTCACGCCGGAGGGGAATATTTGCCTAATAGACTTTAACATCTCGTTGGCATTCGATAAAAACCTCAGAACATCTACCGGTATTAGTGGAGGATATTCTGCGCCGGAGCAGTACAATAATATCGAGAAATATATGGCCAGCGCTTTTGCGGACATAGTGCCGAGAAGCACTGCAAGCGCGTTGCGGGGCGGAGAATTTGATACTTCTGCAGCAACTGAGCTTTTACAGACAGAATCGTTGGAAGCAACAGAAGTTTTAAACACCGATATGCTTGAAACGGAGGTGTTGACTGAGGAAGAGCAAGGCGCATGCGTGACCGTAGACACATCGACCTTTACAGCCTCTGATGTAGTGGCGAATGCGATTGGAAGAGGTGTGGATGAGCGTACGGATATATATTCTTTAGGCGCCACGATGTATCACATCCTGACAGGAATCAAACCATCAAACGATTTCGACAGGGTGGTGTCTATTACAGAGTGCGATGTAAAAGTGCGCGAGGGTCTGTTGAAAATAATCACCAAGATGATGCAGCTGGATCCAAAGAATCGCTATGCGAACGGCGGAGAGCTCCTTTATGCGCTTGATCACATCTATGAACTTGAGGCGGAGTATCGCGCGAAAGTCAGAAAACGCAGGGTTATAATTCTTGCTGTAGTTTTGGCTGTTGCAGCAATAATTGCGATTACGGCAGGCATTGTATCGCATATTAACAAAGAAAAGAGCGATACGTACAATAGAGTACTTGAAAATGCTGTAGCAAATATAGAATCCTATGAGTTTGAAAATGCTGAGAGCTGTATTAATGAGGCTCTTGGAGTTTTGCCTGACAGAGTTGATGCATATGCGGATTACGCACGCTTAATATATGTAAAAGGTGATTATGAGGGCTGCATAGATTATTGCCGCGATGTTATAAATAACCCGGCATATCAAATAAAGAGTGCAAGTGACGAAGCCAAACTCGGCGACATATACTACATTTTAGGTAATGCATATCTAAATATAAAGGATTATTCAAATGCGGCAGTTTGTCTCGAAAAGGCGATAAATCACAATGAGCATAACAGCTTGTATTATCGTGATTACGCCATTGCTAAAGCTCGTATGGGAAATCTTGAAGAGGCTGATAATATACTTGAGAGCGCTGTAGAAAAGGGTCTTGGCAAAGATAGTATATATATGGTACAGGGCGAGATTTCCTTTGTGAAGATGGAATATACTGAAGCTGAGGAGTTGCTTAAAAAAGCAATTTCGACGGCTGAGAGCGCCGAAATTTCGGTTAGGGCCACAAACCTGCTTGCTGATGTATATAAAGCTTTGGGCGACGCATATATTGATGATGAAATTACACTTTTGGAACGAAGTATTTCAGAATCCAATGGTCAGGCATCGTTAGAAATCATCGAATCCCTGGGCGAGGCATATACCAGAAAGGCAAAGGCCGATTCTGCAAATGCGAAAAATTGGTACAATAAAGCGATTTCAGCGTTTGAAGATATTTATGGCAGGGGTTATGTTTCATATCAAGTGATGGAAAACCTTGCGATTTTGTACGAAGATACCAATGAATTTGTGAAATCAGAAGAAATTCTGAAAGAGGCTGCGGAAAAGTATCCGAATGACTACAGACCTTACAAAAGATTGGCATTCTTGGAAGCTGACAAGCAGCAGTATAAAGCAAACGAGAATAGGAACTATCGTAAAATGGCGGAATACTATGATTTAGCCGTCGGAAAGTATAAAATAGCAACTGAAGCCGGCACTTATGATGCAGAAATGCAGATTTTGGATAACCTGATGAGAGATATCAAGGCCGGAGGCTGGCTCTAGATTTCGTAAATCCAAAATCTTTCGATAGACATGTAGGAAAAAGGAGAACATATTATGAAAAAAGCATTTTCGTTAATTGTAGCAATTACTGTACTATTGGCAGCATTTGCGGGGTGTGGGGCAGGTACAAACAGTGAGTCGCTAGATACTCTTATCGCTCTTGGTGCTCAGTATCTCGTTGATGGTGAATATGGTGAGGCTATAGTAGCTTTTGATAAGGCGATAAAAGTGGACAATAAGAGCGTTGTGGCTTATGTCGGTCTGGGTGATGCTAATCTCGGCCTTGAGGACTACGAAAAAGCGGGCGATGCTTATGAGAGGGCTATAGAAATAGATGACCAGACTGTGGAGGCTTATATCGGTCGTGCAGATGTTTATCTCTTTGAAGGTAATTCGGAAAGCGCTGTCGCTGCTCTGAACGAAGGTTATGAAGTTACTGGTAGTGCTAAATTAAGCAGTATCGTTGAAGAAATCAACGCAGGCACATATGAGCCAACTGTACTCCATATGGATTGGGAGAGTATGCGTGATACGGTGAATAATAATGCTGATGTAAATGGAGATGATGAGGTTCGTATTGCAAAGTGGATTGATTATTTTGATTCAAACGGTGAGCAAGTAAAAGGCGAAGGCTACGATGCAAGTGGGAACTTGGTAGAGACGAAAACTTTTAAGGAGGGAGCAACGGACATTAACGGAGAACGGGATGTCCAATATTATGATGAAGACGGAAATTTCATAAAGTTTGAGGAGTATGCATCGGATGGTGCGTTGCAATCGTATATGATTTTTAAGTATGGCACTGGCGAGTATCCAATAGAGGGAGAAAGTTATGATGCAGATGGAATTATTAGGAGTACAACCTATTACGACGAGGATTTTAACCTCGTAAAATCCAAGAGCGTCATTGCAAATAACTTTAACGGTTCGTGGGAAGTTGGAGGATATGAAATTTGTTACTATGATGGAGAAGGTAATGTTACAAAGTCTGAAATCTATGACTTGGATGGTAATTTAATTGATATACAGTAATGTTAAGAGCAATTGAATGGTGTCAAAACTGCTCGTAAAGGCAGTAATTGCAAGAGAGGAAACGGGCGAAAAATAAGCCTACAAATTTGGATAGCGATGATGCGAAAGGAAATCTGGAGGTGCTATGACAAAGAAGATAATGTAATTAGCGAAGAATGGTATGAATAGTAATTTACATTTCAAGAAAATCCGCAACGCTAATGACCTTTGGATTATTGACTGCTGATTCCAGAAAATCTTTATCACCGGTAATTAGATAATCGGCACCGGCATCAAGTGCGGCGCGTAGTATAGGACGGTCTTTATCATCGCGTATCAGCTTTTCTGTGGCGTCGGCAATATTTGGAGTACGAACTACTTCTATTATTGAAAAAGCGGCGAGCAAGAACTCATCAAGGTCGTTTACTCTGTCTGGAAATTTTTCGCTGAACTTGCGGCGAAGTTCATTAACTACGTAGTCACAAGTCACCGCTTGGTAGGGTGAAAGTAATGCTTTTTGCAACGCAAACGCAACCCTACCATTAGGGAAAAGTATAGCTGAAATAAAAATATTTGTGTCAATCATTATGCGGGTCATAGAATCTCCTTACGGCGTGAGTTGGTAATCAAATCGGCGACATCTTCTTCACTGAAGAAACCAGCTTTTTCAGCTTCGCCGGTCATCGTTTCTTGGAATTTCATGAGTGCATATATTGCAGAATTGACCACACGCACATTCCCATCTTCAACGATGAATGTAACTCGATCACCTGTATTGATTCCAAGTGCAAGGCGCACATTTTTTGGAATTGTAACTTGGCCTTTAGACATAACTCTGGCATCATTTGCAAATGCTACGTTAGACATTTAATCACCTCCTTAGTAAAAGTAGGAAAGTAGGGAAGTAGGGAAGTAGGGATTCCCTACTTAGATTATAAAATATTAAATAAGACAATGCAAGCATATTAAAGAAATGACTATAATTGTGATTTGCTTGCATAGGTTTATATGGAAAAAACTTGCATTAGGGGGGGGTATGGTAAAATCTCCTTGTAAATAAACATCGTGGAGGAGAAGAGAATGGGACTTAACGAATATAACTATCAGAAGTTTAAGGAACAACTTTTTGGGCATTTGGTGAAGATGGCAATTGGGTTCGTTATAGGTTTTCTTGTTATCGCAATGTTCGAGAAAGATCCAAACATAGTTCGCAGGATTGGTGCAGGAATGCTATTCGCAGGGATGCCTTACGCTTGGTCAGTTATACCTATCAAAATTATCCCGACGAACATTTTAGGACTGTTTGTGTTGATTTGTAAATTTGCAATCGCTCTTAGTTTTGGTTGGATTATAACCGCAATATCATTCACGTACAATTTAATACAATTCGTTAGGTATGACGGAAAATTAACAGATGAAAAAACAAAGGCTACGGCAGGTTATGACGAAGCATCTGATTGCAGGAACATTGAGGAAGAAGAAATTACTGTTGGCAGTAGCTCAAAAGGTAATTAGCACTCTCAACTTGACAGTGCTAATGAAAGTGATATAATAATTGTGGTGCCCGTTTGGGTGCCACAATTTTGTTTTAATGGGGGCAACAAACATGAAAAAGAAACAGTTCAAGGCAGAATCCAAAAAGCTTTTGGATATGATGATCAACTCCATTTACACGCACAAGGAAATATTCCTTCGTGAAATCATTTCAAATGCCAGCGATGCAATAGACAAGCTCTATTACCGGGAGCTTACCGAGAAAAAGACGGGACTTTCCCGCAGCGATTTCAAAATACGCATTGAGGTAAACAAGGATACCCGCGAAATTACAATCAGCGACAACGGTATAGGAATGAACGAGGCGGAGCTTGAGTCAAACCTCGGTACAATCGCGCGCAGCGGATCGCTTGACTTTAAAAAAGACGAAGCCAATGCAGAGGGCATGGCGAAGGAAGACATCAACATCATCGGCCAGTTCGGCGTAGGCTTCTACTCGGCATTTATGGTGGCTGACAGAGTAACCGTTGTGACAAAGAAGTTCGGCGAGGAGACAGCTTATCGTTGGGAGAGCGAGGGTGCGGCAGGCTACAGCATTGAGCCTTGCGAAAAGAGCAGCCACGGTACGGATGTAACCCTTCACATAAAGGAAAACACAGCAGAGGAAAACTATGATACGTATCTTGATCT
>JAEEGF012129907.1_pt1 | contig 10581 bp, 10 predicted proteins | sample 9134171 | NCBI WGS metagenome assembly JAEEGF01 (sample SAMN16246542, study PRJNA631951) | gut metagenome | biome: gut microbiome; feature: rumen; material: AP-attached | host: Bos | place: Iran: Karaj | collected 2018-10 | reverse complement strand
ATATGCGCAGGCTGTTGCCGATGCCTTGAATGATGCTCAAAATTTCATTATCAGTTAGAACTGTAACTATAAACAAGTGGCAAAAAAAATTTTTTGAACATTCAAAAAAAATTTTGCGAGAGTGAAAAAAATTTTTTTGATAGGAAAATGAGGGTATTTTTGTGATGGCACGTCTACCCTCTGACTAAATTAGATTATATCAAACAACCTAAGGACGACACAATGCTGTCATTTTTTATTGATTCATCTTCTGTCCCACAAAAAATCGTAGTTAAAAATACCGCTAATTTTCTAAAAAATTATTCAAAAGTAGTTTTATCAGCATAAGTATGTCAAAAGGGTATACTTTTGTAGCTTAGGAGAGCATCACCGAAAAATCACAAAAATATTGACTTCTGTTATTAATTTTTATATAAAATTTATGGAAAAATTAATAATTTTGGAATTACCGGATGACAGAAAACTCAAAAGATGACACTCAAAAGACCAAAGGCATGTGTCAGAAAACAATAGTTTCAATATCCATGAACGGCAGGGACAAGGAAAGGCTACGGGCTCTTGCCGAAATGCATGAAATGACATCATCAGCTTTTTTGGTCTCTCTGATCAGGAAGAAGTATAAAGAGGAAATTTCGGACATCAAGGAGAATGTTGCGGACAGAGACATTAAACAAACATGATAATCTGATTACAACAATGAACCGGTCTTAATCAAGGGCACGAAGGCAACATTGAAATGGCTTATTGTTTCTTAGGATATAGCAAGTCAAATAGGTAAAATGCCGAGCAACACGACTGTTTGAGAAAATATTCGATGAAGTATAGGAGACATAAAAATGAATACTAACACATTTCACTTTAAACCCCGAGCAAGACTGATGCTGGAATTGGGGGAACAATTAATCAAGAATGAAAGCGTTGCGATTCTTGAATTGATTAAAAATGGATATGATGCCTTCGCTTTAAATGTCACTGTTGATTTGTTGTACCTGGATGATATTGAAAGAGGACATATCATTATTCAAGATGACGGTATTGGAATGTCTAGGGATATTGTGGAAAATCATTGGATGGAGCCGGCAACGTCAAATAAGAAAAAATTAGTTGAGGAATGCAAAAAGCCTATTGTGAAAAATGGTGTATATAGAGTTCCACTAGGCGAAAAAGGAATTGGAAGATTTGGAGCCCATAAACTAGGAAATCATATTATACTTATTTCTAAATCAGAAGACTCTGAGAACGAAGTGTTTTTTGAGATTAATTGGAATGACTTTGATTCAGATCGCTACCTTGATGAAATTGAGGTGCATATATATGAGAGAACGCCTAAGATTTTTTTGGATGGAGCAACTGGCACTAGGATAGAGATAGATTGTCTAAAGCACAAGTGGCTTAAAGGTGAATTTCGCAATGTTTACAAAAATATCTTAATGCTCAATTCACCGTTCAAAGCAAACAACTCATTCAATGTAAAAGTTACAACAACCCATCAGGATTGGATCAGCGATTTGCTGAAATATGAAAACTTTATCGATCGAGCTTTATTTAAGGCGCATATAGAAGTTAAAGATGACAAAATAACTGCTTACCAGTATGAATTTATTCCTTGGTCTGTACTGAGAAAGGTATCACACCGCGTAAACACTAAATATACAGGAACTGAGTTGTATGACTTTGAAGAAAAAACCAAATTGAGTTTAAAACCTTTTGCAATAGGTAAAATAGTCATTGATCTAAATATATTTGACTTGGATGGATACGTATTGAATCTGGGATTTCAAAATGACAAACGATTACTTAAGGAATATTTAAAGCAGAACGGCGGAATATCAATATACAGGGATAATATGCGTCTTTATGAATATGGAGATGCAAGCAATGATTGGCTAGGGTTGGGAAATCGAAGAATAAATAATCCAACTAAAACATTGAGCAGCAGAATTATTGTTGGCGCTGTTTATCTAGAGCGCTTAGCAAGCGGAGACCTTATAGAGAAAACAAGCAGAGAGGGATTCATTGAAAATGCTGCATATAACGCCTTTGTAAAAGCAGTATTATTTGCCATTTCTTGCGTTGAAAACGATCGTATGCTTGATAAGGCAGATCTGCGAATTAATTATTCCACATCATTTAAAGAACCGGTTGTCGATTCTGTTAAAAGTTTGATGAAAATGATTGACAAGAAAGTTAAAGATAATGAAATAAAAAAGCAGATTAATAGCGCATTAAGCAATATAGAAAGAGAGTATAAAGAAATATCTGCTATATACGTTAAAAGCTCCAGTATTGGATTAAACATGAGTATAATTATTCATGAAATAGAAAAGATAATTATAGAACTTAAGACAACTGTTTCTGAAGAAGGTGTTTCATCACATATTAAGAATTTGGTATCCGATTTAGAGACAAGAATATCCAGTTATTCGGAACTTATAAAAAACACGAAAACAAAAGATATAGAGTTATCAAAATTAGTTTCTGTGACATTGAATATCTTTAAATACCGAATAAGAGCACACAAGTTACATATTGATAATAAAATTTTGTATTCAGAAGATAAAGTTACATGTGCTGATAGCTTAGTTCGAAGTGCAATAATGAATATTCTTGATAATTCTATATACTGGCTGGAAAAAAATAAAATTGCGCAAAAGAGTATTCTTTTCGATCATTGCGAAGTTGGGGATGGGTATAAAGGTCTTCTTATTGTTGATAATGGAAAAGGTTTTACCCTTCCTAAAGATAGGCTAACAATACCATTTATTTCGAAGAAAGAGGACGGAATGGGTCTGGGATTGCATTTGGTCGAAGAGATAATGAACACTATAGATGGTAAGTTGATTTTCCCTAATAATAATGATTTAGATCTTCCTGAACAATACAAAGAAGGAGCTGCAATAATTTTGGCATTTAAGGAGGCATAAAGTGGAAGAGAGTGTTTTTCCGCGCTTTGGACGCGTTGCAATAGTCGATGACAAAATCGATGAAGTATTACAGATTCAGAATGTTCTTGCAAAGAAAGGCGTTCCGTACGTTTTCTACAATTATCGAGACATTAATGATGCGGATGTAAATAAAGTTGATGGCATAAGACTTCTTTTTCTTGATATAAGGTTAGAAGATGGGACGAGCCACGAAAAAAATTTATTGACTATTCTTGCGAGCACCGTAGAAAAAATTATTCCAATACAAAATGGTCCGTATGCAATTATTCTATGGACCAACGAATATGGGATGAAAGACTATGTTATCAAATATCTAAATGATTCTCTAGATGAATCTGAAACGACAAAGCCTTCACACATTGGTGCTTTCGACAAAAAAGAATTTATTAATAAACCCACAGATTGTTTGGAGAAAGAACTAGTAAATTATTACAAAAATCAAAACATGCTGGCCTTTCTGATGGAAATTGAAAACAATGTGATGACAGTGCCTGCAAATGTCGTAAAAATGATTAATTACAGCTTTGTGAAAGGTGCAAGTAATCAGGAACTTGTGAAACTGTTCTTACGTTTTGCCCAAACTGAAACAGGGAACTGTGATGCTCCCGAGAATGCAACCAAGACTGTTCTTAGACTGATCTCGGATTTGATTCGTGACCGATATATGGAGATTGCTGCGAATGATAATATGGTTGATAAGTTATGCAAATTATGGCAGAAGGATTTCCCTATCAAGCTGGATGATATTAATAATTTACTCTCAAAAGAGCCTGTTGAACAGGCTGCAATTATAAATACCGTTCTAAATGTAAACACCTATTCTAAAAATACAGACAAAGTGCCAGGTAAGGTTTACAAAGTAAAACAAGATAAGATTCTAATTGATACAGATATTCTTGCTAAAAGCACATTTGGCAAACATGGCTCTTGGAAGCTAACGTATGAGAAAAAACCGATTAAAACTGAGATGGACATAATTGAAATTGACATAACTCCAAGTTGTGATTATGCTCAGGGGAAAAGTCATATGTTGAGAACTCTCTACGGATATATTGTATACATTGCAGACCACGATACATCATCGGACGGTTCGAAGATTGTTTATAAGGGTAAGATTAATCATCAATCACCTTGTGAATGTGTATATGTTTCCCCGTTTTTTTTCATACGTAATAGATTATGCGTGCTTTTGTTAAACACAAAAATGATGGCTCTGGAGAGAGAGGACTTTTCAGAAGGTTTAGAATATTTGTTTAGATTGAATGATGAAATTACAAACGAAATCCGAAAAAAAGCAGGAGAAATTCTTTCAAGAATCGGAATTAATAAAATTTGTACATCATAGTTAAAAACTCGAAAAATGAGATGGTACGATAAGCAAACAGTTGTGGAATCATCTAGCCTTCTTTAAGTACACGTGATTACGTAACGCGATATAGATGTTGGGCATTCAGATTTTATGCATAAATCTTATGTATTTATAAAACGCAACATTATGAAAATAATTCGTTAGTTTCTCTGTTTGATTTCAATACAAAGATGATTCTCTGACTTAAAGTGAAGCCTATAGAAAAATTAAGATGTTAAACAAGAAAGAAAAAACAAATAAGTATGCCTTTATAGATTTGTTTGCTGGTGCCGGAGGATTATCCGAAGGTTTTATCCAAGCTGGCTTTCAGCCAGTGGCACATATTGAGATGAATGAATATGCTGCCAAGACGCTGGAAACACGAACAGCATATTATTATTTCAAAACAATGAAGCAACTTAACGTCTATTATGAATACTTGAGAGGCTTGATATCACGTGAAAAGATGCTTGAGCAAGTACCAGTTGAAAACTTAACTTCAGTTATATGTGAATTTATGTCGGAGAGAACTCTTCCTGGTTTATTCGAACGTATAGACAAGATACTTCAAGATAAAGAAATCTCTAAAGTTGATGTTGTGATAGGCGGACCGCCGTGCCAAGCGTACTCTTTGGTTGGAAGAGCTCAAAGCAGTCATATGGATCGCCCGATGGAGGAAGATCCTAGGAACGATCTCTACAAGTTATATGCAAGGTTTCTGAAGAAGTATCAACCCAAAATGTTTATTTTTGAAAACGTAATGGGGATTTCTTCAGCGAATGGTGGAAAGACGTGGAAGAATATGAGAGCACTGCTCAGAAGAGTCGGATATGACATAGACTTCAAGGAGCAGATTTCTCATGATTTTGGCGTACTTCAGAACCGGCACAGAATGATTATCGTCGGATGGTTGAAAGATAGCAAGTTATCATATCCGGAGTTTAAAAAGGTAAAGACTGAGGCAATAGTAAATGATTTACTGAAAGATCTGCCGTGCATTCAACCTGGACAGAACGGAAACCAGTACCAGCCTGGTGAAATCAACGAATATCTGATAAAGAATGGCATACGTACACCGGATGATATTTTGACGCTGCATGTTAGTCGTTCCAGTAATGAAAGAGATATTGAGATTTATAGGCGTGCGATAAAATTATGGAATAATGGACATAAGAGATTAAATTATAACGATCTGCCGGAAGAATTAAAAACCCATAAAAACAGGAAGTCGTTTTTGGATCGTTTCAAAGTGGTTGAAGGAGATGAACCATGCTGTCATACAATGCTGGCTCATATCTCAAAGGATGGTCATTACTTTATTCATCCCGACATAGAACAGCATAGATCGATAACGGTAAGAGAAGCTGCTCGTATTCAGTCATTTCCTGATAGTTATTATTTTGAAGGATCAAGAACTGCCCAATTTGTTCAAATAGGAAATGCAGTTCCACCGATGATGGCAAAGGGAATTGCCATGGGGGTCAAAGAAGAGTTAGAAAGGAGTAAAGGGAAGTGAGGAGATTGATGAATTAAGAAAGTCATTAAATATGGATTTCTCATCCCCTAATGACCATCATAAACAACTTTCAATTTTAAAATCCAAAAAAATCGGGGTAGATAATGGCTACAAAGGGTAATGTTCGTATCTATATTAGAGTTTCAACAGAGGAACAGACCATAAAACGTCAGGAACACCTGATTGATGATGCAAAAGCTCAGGGATTCTATATTGCCGGTGTTTACAGAGAGAAGGCATCAGGAGCGATTGAAGACCGTCCTGAACTGCAAAAACTCATCCAAGAACTTCAACCTGGCGATTACATTGTAGCTGAGAAGATGGATCGCATCAGTCGTTTACCCATTGATGATGCAAAGCATCTAATTGATCAAATTAAATCTAAAGGTGCTAAGCTGCTTGTTCCTGGCATTGTTGATTTCACAGATATAATCAATAAGACTGATGACAGTATGTCAAAAATAGTTCTTGAAACAATGCAGGAACTCCTTTTAAAAATAGCACTTCAAATGTCCAAGGACGATTACGAGTTTAGACGGAAACGCCAAAAAGAAGGCATTGCGCTGGCCAGACAACAAGGAAAATATAATGACAGAAAGGCAAACGTTGAGCTTCATAAAAGAATTATTGAGTGTCATGTCCTGCGTAAACCTCGATGTCTATATCCGAAACAGCGAGATTGTTAAATACAACAGAAAGCACAGTGACAAGAGTTTGCGGTCTTTACAAGAAGAATAATGAATATCTTTCTATTTAGTCAATATTCAATATCTAAAAATCGGATCTTTATTTGTTGTTTTTAAGGTGGAATTATGGGAATTTTTTTAAATCCTAAAGGAAATAATGCTTTTACAGAAATTGTAAACAACAGTATAAATAAGGTTTTTATAGACAAGACTGATTTTATTGGAGAAACTATAGATAAAATTGACTCTGATTCAAAGCTTTTGGCATTCACCAGACCACGCAGATTTGGTAAGACGGTAATGGCACGAATGCTGGCATCTTATTATTCCAAAAGTTATGACAGCAGAATTCTTTTTTCGACTAGAAAAATTGCTGCTTATAAAGGAAAGAAAATTATTGATAATCAGGAGATTGATATAACATACGAAACATTTATAAATAAATTTGATGTTATCTATGTTGATATGAATACAGTTGATCGCAAATATGCAACGTATTTAAACAGAGAAAAAGATCATAAAGTTGTTGATATTGTTGACTTTTTGGAAAATCTTATAATCAGTGATTTTATGGATTCTGATATTTTTGCATCAATTTTGAAAAAGGAAAAAATAGGAAATATAGGTTTGGCTGATGCTTTGTCAGCTATACATAAGACTTTAGGGATAACCTTTGTCCTAATCATGGATGAATGGGATTTAATTTATCGTGAGTATCAAGAAGATACGGTGCTTCAGAAAAAATTTATTGACTGGCTGAAAGGTCTCTTTAAATCTTCTGACGGCCTTGAATGTTTTTCTTTGGTTTATCTTACAGGTATTCTCCCAATCAAAAAATACAACTCTCAGTCAGCGCTTAATAATTTTAAAGAATATAATATGCTGTCACCGGAACCGTTTGAGAGATATTTTGGATTTACTGAAGATGAAATTTCACAGATCGTTAATATGCCTTGGTGCAAATTATCCCACGAGAACATGAAATATTGGTACGAAGGATATAAGCTCAATGGTGTTGACGTATACAATCCTAATTCTGTAGCTTCTGCTGTGGCTGACGGAAAATGCAAATGTTATTGGAGTGGTTCCTCTTCTAATGAAGATTTTATCAGATTGATAAATCTTAACTATAAGGGAATAAAGACAGATATCATTAAACTTCTTGATGGAATGAAGCTTCCTTTCAATTCTGATAATTTTCAGAATGACATGATAACCATTAAAGATAAAAATGATGTTTTCAGTCTGCTTGTTTGTCTTGGATATTTAGGTTGTACAGATGTTCCGAACGGTAAGAAGATCGCTTATGTACCTAACCAGGAAATAAGGCAGACTTTGTTATCTTTGGTAAAAGGACAGAATTGGAGCAAACGTATTGACGCTGTTAAACGTTCTGAAAGACTATTTAAGGCCATTGTCAAGAAACAAGACGGTAAAACTGTTGCGGAAATCATTCAGGAGATTCATAATGACTCGTCTGTTTCTCTGTTTGATTACAATACAGAGGATTCTCTGACTTATTGTGTTATGTCTGCTATGCAATGGGCTACTTTGGATTCCTATGACTGTCACAGAGAAGAACAGTCAGGAAAGGGCAGAGTTGATGTTGTTTATGAGCCATGGGGATTGGATAATCTCCCTTTAATAATCATTGAATTTAAATATGGTAAGTCGGCAGCGGCTGCTATAAAGCAGATTAAGAAGCAGGAATATTACAAACGATATATTCAGCGCTATAAGAACATCATTCTCGTAGGAATTAATTACAGTAAAACTACCAAAGATCATCAATGTTTAATTGAATGTTTGAATTAATTTGTTTTAATTCATCTCAAGGTAATTTTGTAAATGAAATCTAAACTTATTACATTTTTGTGCATGGGGTTGTATCTGGTTGGTTGTGGTAACAACGATCCGATGAATTCTCTTTATAATTCTGAATTAACTGAAGCAGAAAATCAGCTGTTGAAATGCAGTAAGAAAAACAGAGCTGCACTCAAGGAAAAGTTTGGTGAAAAGTTTAACCCTCGTGAACCAGAGATCATGGTTTGGCATAATGAGTGCAGTGCTTTGAATAAAGAGAACAGGAAGGGAATATGCAGCTATGACACGGAAGAGAAACGTAATGCACGGGACGCTCTTGAAAAAACATATTCAGAAAAGAATCCTGAATTGTATCAAGCATTTTTGGATAGTTGCAAATCAAATGGTATTGATGCTAAACAAACGTATTTGATGAGGACTAACCCTAAGTATAAGGATCGCTACTAATTATTATCTTAGATTGTTGTAACTTTAAAAAACCTTATTGGAAGTTTGCGTACTAATGGTGAATTATATGAAAGTAAGTATTTATGTGTGTGCTTTTTTAACATTGTTAAACCTTGCCGGTTGTGCTTCTGTCAATGTAAGTGATTCCAAACTTTTAGACAAAGCTGAATCAGCAACTGGTGTAGTTCAGAGTAATTTGTCTGTTGTTCCTGGTTCTAAGAGTACATCTGGCATGAATTTGAATTTTAAGGTTCAAGATAATCATTCCAATATTTATAAATGTTACTATGTGAAGTCTATGTGGAATGAATCTGACGCTATTTGTACAAAATTAAGTTCAGATGATACAGATAGCAATGATAATACTCCTTGTAATGATTTGCTCAGAGCAGCAGGGAAATGTAAATAAACTGTTTTAAAGTATATTTGGTAAGCCGTTTTTTCTGTTAATTGAAAAACGGCTTTTTTATTTATGAGGTTTCAATGTCAGTGGAAATTTAGTGAGGTAGTGACTAGCCTTTGAGGTAATTAGTGACTCCCTTTTCCGTTCAATCGAGATCGCTGATTACGCCCGTTTCTGACGGATCTTTCCGGAATTTCCAGTCTGTCGCTGATTTTGCTGAGATTTCTGGTTTCAGAACATTCTGCTTTAGCAGAACAGATGTTATGAAGAATGCTTCTGCAGAAGGTCTGAGACGTGATTTTCTTAGAAGCTGTCCTGTTTTTGTCTTTGTGTACTCTCAGGAAATTGCCAGGGAATATCTTTTTGGCATCTTCGGTTATTTTGATTATATTGGCTATCCCGTTCTCTGGTATGGACAGAACAACATTCTCAGAGGGCTTGAATCTCACATGGTGATTCTTGCTGACACATCATGGCAAGGTTCTGAACCTCAGGATATTGTCATGGTTCCTGGGATTCAGGGCAAGGTACAGCTATGGCAGAGGATTTTGCCTTATGTTGAAAAGCTAAAGGCTCTGAATAATGGTGCGGCAGCTATCAAATACCGAAAGGCACGGATTATCCTGGATGTTCCGGGTGCTGATGCTAAAGTTTTGTCTTCTTTGGCTGGTTTCCATAATTATTCAGGCATCGACTGTTCATGGAATTCAGATGATGCTCTTCCAAGCAGTGTGTTTGTTGGAAGAAAGCCAAAGGAGGGGCTGCAATTTGTTCCGGTTTTTGGTGCTACTGATGAGGAAGTAAAGAATGCGGTATTTCGGGCCATTGACAAAAAATTCAAAAGTTATGGATGTTTTTGGAGATAACTCAGATTTATTCTTACTTAAAGATTGGACAAGTAAAGCTATTCCTTTAGATAAAGTTTTGAATATTTAATGACAAACGAACAATCCAATGCTACGTTTGATGGGTGTTGATTGTTCTTCTTGCAACGCGATTATGTAGAGAAAATTTAATTATGGTCACACAGTAGATTATATTTAATATAGAAATTCGTATTTCCTCAATGAAAATTGTAACAAATGGTTAAAAGATGATATACATATTTATCGATTTAGGGTTACCCTCCGTAATTGTGTTGTAAAAAATACCACGAACTATTTATAAACAGGCTTACCGTTTGCATCTTGATAAGTCTGTTTGCATTTTGGATAGTTCTCACAGCCCCACCAGAATCCATTTTTACCGTTACGGCGGATCAGTCCTCCGCCACATTCCATGCAACGATAAATTTTGCTGATATTTTTTTCTCTGACCCCGCCAATCTTGATATGCGTATCTTTGATTTTTGAAATCTCATTGTAGATTTCGCTTATCTGATGTTTAAGAAATTCTGTTGTTCCAGAGTTAGA
>JAEEGF011900653.1_pt1 | contig 10581 bp, 2 predicted proteins | sample 9134171 | NCBI WGS metagenome assembly JAEEGF01 (sample SAMN16246542, study PRJNA631951) | gut metagenome | biome: gut microbiome; feature: rumen; material: AP-attached | host: Bos | place: Iran: Karaj | collected 2018-10 | reverse complement strand
AAAAAGATTTCAAGGAAATCGCCGACAACATAGAAAATGCTATTGAATATGCCGTACAAAAAGTGTACATGGTAAGTGCTTTGGACACGAAACAAAAGCAAGAGGCGATGTCGAAAATAATGATCAACCCGCTACGCAAGTACCTGAGCAAAATCATTGAAATAGACAAGGAATACGCTCCATTCACAATAATTGACCTCGAAAACAATAAAGAACAATATTCCATCGAATACGATGTCGACGGGCAAAGTATACTGCTTAGAGGAATCATCGACCGCATAGACCTAAAGGAAGGAACGCTACGCGTAATTGACTATAAAACATCATCAATAGGCGACAGCAAGAAAACATACAACGAAAATTTCTGGAACCGGGACAAGTTCAAGTCAAAGGAAGCCGTACAGATACTGATTTATTCAGAAATATTAGCACAAATAAAGACGGAATACAAAATAATACAACCATACATATATAGTGTCACAAACCTGAACGACGGATTTCTGAAATGTCACATGATAAATAAAGATACCGGCAAAACTAAAAATGTATCGGAGAGTATACAGAATTACCTGTCAGAAAACATTTCAATAAACAAAGCCGAAGTTTCTTTACGAAAAATTTTTAACCAACAGCTAAAAGAAATACTCACAGAACTTCTCGACCCGACAAAAAACTTCAAACAGACAGAAAATAACGATGCCTGCAAAATATGCCCTTACAGCAAAATATGTAACAAGAATAGCAAATGATATAACCATTTAAATAATAACAAGAAACTAAACTTTAAAATTTAATAACATGAAAAAGATCTTTACAATCGTAGCGTTAGCTTTATGCACACTTACATTGAGCGCACAACATGTAGCGCGGACAATGGATTTCGAAGGCTCTTCGAGAAAATACATGGAATACATTCCGACAAGTTCGCCAGATGGCAGTATGCCTGTCATATTCCTTCTGCACGGACTAGGTGACGATTGCAGCAACTTTGCGTCGGCAATCGGATTTCAACGTGTTGCTCCCAACTGGATAATAATCACACCAGAAGCAACAGTGGCAAATTTATTTGGACAAGAGGTGACCGCTTGGGCAGCAGGCGTTGGCGGAGAAAATATTCCGGTAATAAATACCATCGAACTTAATGCCGGTGTCAACGACGAAGGGTTCATCTTGGCAATCCTTGATTCTCTAGAAAACAATTTCAATGTCGACACAGACAGTATTTTCGTATCTGGCTTCTCAATGGGCGGCTTCATGAGCAACAAGATGGCTGTAAAGCATGCCGGCAGAATCACAGCAATAGCATCGGTAAGCGGTACTCTCGGTCATTTCCAGCCATTTGAACCGACAGGTAACATCAAGACAATGCACATACACGGAACATCTGACGATATGATTTCATACGCCAATGCAGAATATAGTGTAATGGGAATGTCTGTCCCTGTAGGTATTGGAGCCGAGGCACTTGTTGAAACTTGGCGCAACTACAACGGCTGCGGCACGGAACCAACCGTTTACTATTTCGAAGACACCAAAAACGACGGACTTACTTTCGAACAATACACTTACAAAAACGAAGGAACAGGAAACAAGACCGTTTTCATAAAGGTAAACAATGGTGTACACACATGGTATGATGGTAGCAGCAATGACATTGACTACAATACAGAAATATACAAGTTCTTCACAGGACAGGAAAACGTTCCCACAGACATTGAAAGCAACATCACCGAAAATTTCAGCATCTACCCCAACCCAGCCACAGACATTGTGAACATTGTAAGTCAAAACGCTTCCGAGCTTGCCATATACAATGCTACAGGCAAGGAAGTTAAGCGCATTCGCACAAACGAAGGTTCAACATCTATCAACATTTCCGACCTGCCAAACGGAATGTATTTCATTGTTATCAATGGCAATGCACATAAGTTGACAATTGAAAGATAAATACCAATTCTAACTCAAAAAAAGCGGAGTCTGTCATACTGAACTTGCTTCAGAATATGGACTCCGTTTTTTTTATAACTACATATCAAAAAAAAGTCTTGGCAAGCATATTTTTCATTACCTTTGCGGACTTATAAAAATAATACATAGGGAATGAATCAAACACATCATTATACGGGACTTACTGATGCACAAGTCATTGAGAGTAGAGAAAAACACGGCATCAATGTTCTCACACCGCCTAAACGTGAATCGCTCTGGAAAAAATTCCTCGACTGCTTTTCAGACCCACTGATACGAATACTTCTAGTAGCACTATTGCTTTCGATAGGCATTGCAATATACCAGTTTGGATGGGGTGGCGAAGGTGCATCTGTATTTTTCGAGCCTGCCGGAATCCTCATCGCTGTACTATTGGCAACAATGGTGGGATTTTTCCTCGAACTCAGCAACGAAAAAACATTCCAGAGCCTCAACGAAGTAAATGACGAAACACTTGTAAAGGTAATTCGCAACGGAAATGTATGCCAAGTTCAACGTAAGGAAATTGTTGTAGGCGACATCGTTCTGCTCGAAATCGGAGAAGAAGTCCCTGCCGACTGTGAAATCCTTGAGTGCTTCAACCTCATTATGAACGAATCATCGCTTACTGGCGAACCACAATGCAACAAGACCTCCGACCCGGCACATTTCGACAAGGATGCCACCTACCCTTCAAACCAGATTTTCAAAGGAACGACAATCATCGAAGGCTACTGCACTGCCAAGGTTTTGCGCGTTGGCGACAGCACCGAATGCGGAAAGGTATTCAAGGCCGCACAAGTTGAAGAAGGCGACCCCACTCCACTAAGCAAAAAGTTGGAATGGCTCAGCGGAATTATCACAAAGGCTAGCTATATTATTGCAGGACTGATAATTGTCGGAAGAATTGTCGTATACTTTGCTCAAGGAGATGCCAACTTTGCAGAAACTGAAGGAATAATAGACTTTGTAAAGTATGTGCTCGACACAATAATGATTGCCGTAACTTTGATTGTCGTTGCTGTTCCCGAAGGTCTTCCAATGAGCGTAACTCTAAGCCTCGCCTTCAGCATGAAGCGACTTATGAAGCAGAACACACTTCCACGCACAATGCACTCCTGCGAAACCATGGGAGCAACCTCGGTAATATGCACCGACAAGACTGGTACCCTAACGCAAAACCAGATGAAGATTCACGAAACATTCTTCGAGTCGCTTGATGGGCAAAAACTTACCGACGACAAGACATCCAAACTATTAGCCGAGTGCATAGCAATGGATACCAGCGCAAACCTCGACATGTCAAATCCGCAGAAAGCCAAGGTTGTAGGCAGTCCGACCGAAGGTGCAGTCCTGCTATGGCTCAACGATTTCGGAATAGATTATCGCACAATACGCGAAAGCACCGAAATAGTTGACAGGATACCATTTACAACCAAGAACAAATACATGGCTACCGTTGTAAAGTCGAAGGTCGTTGATGGCAACATACTATATGTAATTGGTGCTCCCGATATAATAATGTCGTATTGCAACATAAGCGAAAGCGACAAGACGAAATACGAGAACAAACTTGCAGAATATCAAAACAAAGCAATGCGTACCTTGGGATTTGCAAGCCTGCAAATAGCAGATGGTCAAAATGTATTTGAAAATGGCAAGTTGGGTATAAGCGGTCTGCAAATGCTTGGCGTAGTTGCAATTTCCGACCCAATTCGTCCGGATGTTCCCGACGCAATACGAGAATGTCTCAACGCAGGAATTACTGTAAAGATTGTCACTGGCGATGCTCCAGGCACTGCAAAGGAAATAGGTCGTCAGCTTGGACTTTGGACAGAAAACGACACCGATGCAAACATACTTCTTGGTCAGGACATTGCAGAAATGACCGATGATCAACTTAGAGCGGTAATTGCTGATGTGAAAATAATTTCACGCGCCCGTCCAAATGACAAGGAACGAGTAGTAAAGATGTTAAAGGCACTTGGAAAGGTTGCCGCAGTTACTGGCGACGGAACCAACGACGCTCCCGCCCTCAATGCCGCCGACGTCGGTCTGTCGATGGGAGACGGAACTGCCGTAGCAAAAGAAGCCAGCGACATGACAATCCTCGACAATTCATTCACCACAATTGCAAACGCAGTTATGTGGGGACGCTCGCTATACAAGAACATTCAAAGGTTCATTATGTTCCAGATGACAATAAATGTCGCAGCTTGCCTCATCGTATTGTTTGGTGCATTCCTCGGAACAGAATCACCACTAACGGTAACTCAGATGCTATGGGTTAACCTAATTATGGACACCTTTGCAGCACTGGCACTCGCTTCCCTCCCACCATCAAAGTCGGTAATGAAGGAAAAACCACGCCAGACAACCGATGCAATAATCAGCAAACAAATGGCAAAACGCATTTTTGGTATCGGCGGACTATTCTTCGCAATACTGCTTGGCATACTGCTACTATTCCAGCACACCGACATAACCTCACTGACAGATTTAATAAATTTCTCATGGGGAGAAAACAACGGACTTAGCCCATACGAATTAAGCCTATTCTTCACCATTTTCGTAATGCTACAATTCTGGAATATGTTCAACGCCAAGGCGTTTATGACTGGCAAATCGGCATTTTCGGGACTAATGTCATGCAAGTGGTTCATGATAATCGCCATTATAATATTCTTCGGTCAGATTCTGATTGTTGAAGTTGGCGGACAGATGTTCAATGTTTGCCACCTTGCAATTACCGACTGGCTGATAATTGTAGGCGGAACACTAATCGTACTATTAATTGGTGAACTTACCAGAGCAATAAAGAAGAATTAAATTTATTATCCACAAAAAAATGGCGGGGAAAATTCTCCGCCATTTTTTTTATTGTTGTCCGCTAAATACCCATCCAGTCATTCCGTAAAACAAAGCGAACCGACTAAGGAACGTGTCGTGTGAGCCTGTTTGTACGGAATCTGTTCTATAATAATACGTTAACAGATTCCGGATAACCGATTTCACACAGCTCACCGTTCCGTATCGCTGGTTCAATCAGGTTTTCGGAATGACAAGCCCCATCATCAATATTCTTATGTAAAATATTGTCAACAATGGACTTATGGCGTTTGCGCATTTTTTTAGCGGACACCAATAATTTTTTTTTCATCAATTGTAATGCATAAAAAAAGCAAAGGACCATTAAAAATCCTTTGCTTTACTACATATTATCAAAATGAAAAACTAATTCTTAATAAATTTAGTCACATAGCCACGGCAACGTATCATATACATTCCTGCCGGAAGATTTGAGACATCTACAGCTTCGCCACTATACTTGAAATCGGCAATCTGCCTTCCTTCAATACTATATATTTCGACAGATTCTCCTGCATCAATTCCATAAATGTAGAAACTCGTACTTACTGGATTAGGATAAATGCCGATATTTTCTATCGAAACAACGTCAACAGCTTCTTCTTCTCCGTTGCCACCATTTTCTTCAATCGGCAAAACTGCCTTTATCATCCAAGCGCCGTATGTCTGCTGAGTCCATGTTCCGTTAGGATTCCACCATGCGCCATTTTCGTAGCCTGCGTCCACGAATGTAGATGCAGTAGCCGGATAATCACCCTCACTGCTCAAAATCACCCACAAAGCCCTTGTTGTGTCAATGTCAATGGTATCAAAACCAAAATTAATCCAACCTTCAGCATTTATTTCCACCGTAACCGTATCCCTTAGAATACATTCCGATGGCAAAGTGTCAAATCCTTGATATACTGCCAATCTATATTCTCCGTATGAATATTGTCCATCAACATAGAAGAGCACATCGGCAAGATGCGGACGCGATGCAAGATGTTGCGGCATAAACGAAATACCCCACTCAACATTCTGCTGATGATAGCCCAGTGAAACATTATATACATCGTTGTCGTAGTTAAGCGTATCCCTATCGACAACCTCAAACTCAGCCACAAGCGAAATGTCGGAAGTCATCTCCACCTGACGAGGATTATCGGTAACACCATCATTCCACTTGCTGAACTTGAAGCAAGGATAAGCAGTAGCCGAAACATTCACGATACTACCTTCCTCGTACCTGCCAGCGCCAGAAGCTGTTCCCATAACATCATCATTCACAGCAACATCAAGATTGTAGACCGTTACACTTTCCGTACCGAACCTAATATCGCTACGATATTGAAGCACATTTCCAGAAAGACCTTGTGTATTAGCAATATCAATAGCGGCATAATTGCGAACCAAGGCAATAGAATTGCCAACATTGCCATTTGTGCAGGCAAAATGCCTTTCGGCATGGGAAACTCCCGTATTGTCGAGCAATGCGACCACAAGATTGTCGTTTCCATTGTACTCGAACGGCTGGTCTAGGATTAGGGTAATCCAACCAGAATAAGCCGGAATTGTAAATTCGCCATCGTATACAAGGGTTAATGCATCTGATGATACCCAATCGTTGTACTCGAACTCGAAAGTATTGGTATGTCCCATGTAAAGTTTCACATTTCTTACTGCATCAGCATTGTCGTTTGTAACGCAATTGAACGAAACCGAATGTATTGTCCTTGCTCCACCCATTTCCATTGCATTGAATACCTGCTGCGAATAGTTGTACTTTGCTGCCGTGTTCAAAGGCAATGCCTCGCGAATATAAGTTTGTGTTCCGACCTGCAGATATGTTTCTGTTTCCAGTGTATCCACATCAACAACTGGCGGTTCTACATATTCAAGTCCAAAACGGATATTGTTGCGCTTGTTAATCACACTACCATAACTTGAATTTAAATTATAAATAGCATTTGCATCTGTATATTCATAAATAGCCGAGCTATATTCAGAGACAGAACACATAAAATCAACTTCCTCATATTCATAAGTTCCTGTATTATCCCTTACAGCCACCACCAGATTGTCAGTTCCATTATAATGGAATGGTGTACGCAAAATATATGTTATCCAGCCACTTTCCCCATCAATAGTAACAGTGCTATTACAAACATTGGGCACATCAGCCAAAGATACCCAATCGCTTGAATAATCGAACTCAAACTTGCTGGTATGTCCCATATAGAGTTTAGTATTCCTAATAACTTCGTTTTCATTTGCATTTCCATTATAGTTTAACGAAACTGTATATATGTTGCGCTCGCCGCCCATTTCCCACGATGCAAACAATTGCTGCGAATAAGAATAATTGTAATAGGTACTCAACGGCAATGGGGCTGTCTCCGTACCTGTACCAACCTGCAAATACGCTTCTGTTTCAATAGTATCGACAACATGTGTAGGCGGTTCTATGTATTCCAAACCGAAACGAATGTTGTTGCGGTAATAACAAAGAGCCTTTTTTGATGCTTCCGAAGTGCTGGAAATTGAACCAGAATAATAATCTGCTATAGCCACAGCCCTACTCTTTGTTATATCGGAACATACAAACGGAATTGACGATGACTCTTCATATGTATTGTCAACAACAGCAACTACAAGATTATCTGTACCATTGTAAACAAACGGTGTATCAAAAACAAGAGTTATCCAGCCACTTTCCTCATCAAAGCTAACATTACCCGAATAAACTTTTGTCAAGTCTTCGACATCGACAAAATCTCCAGTTGAATATTCAAACTCATCCTTCTGAGTATGAGCGAAATAAGCCTTAACATTCCTTGTCAGCCCATAGCTTGTATTACCAGAATAATTGAAAGCAACGGAATATATGGTACGGCTACCACCCATTTCCTCGGCGGTAAAAATCTGTTGCGAATAAGACCAAGAAATATCGGTTTCGATTGGAAGTATATTGGAAGTATTGGTAGTACCAGTTCCAACCTGCAAATAAGCATCGGTCTCTACAGTATCAATAACCGGCTCCTCCGGTGCAACATATTCAAAACCGAACCTTATATTGCTTCGATAATTGTACAATTCCCTGTAGCTTGCAAATGACAAATTATTAATACACGACGAATAGTCGGAAAAGAAAATCGAACTTGTCTCTTCAATATCGGTGCAAGCAAACAATATTGGCGAGCCAGTCGTAGCATTTGTCCAATCCACTACTGCGACTACAAGATTATCGTTTCCATTGTATTGGAACGGCGTATCAAACACTATGGTCGTCCATCCGTTTTCCGCATCAAACGCCATCCGCCCCGAATACACTTTTGTCATATTCCGAACATCAATAGCTTCTCCAACAGGATTATCAAAGTCGACCTTTGTCGTGTGTGCAAGATAAACCTTCACATTTCGGTAAAGTTCTCCATTTGTATTTTCCAGATAATTGAAAGCCAACGAATAAATTGTATGAGCTCCACCCATTTCTGCCGAAGTAAATATCTGTTGCGAATAAGACCAGTTGTTGGATGTCATAATAGGCAACTCTGCCCTACCATGCGTATCATCAGTTCCAACCTGCCTGTACGAATCAGTATCTACAACATCAATTTCCGGTTCAGATGGTTCAACATATTCAGTGCCAAACCTAACATTGCTTCTTATATCATATCTCGTCCCTGAAAAAGAATCAGAATATGGATTGAAGCTATAACTTACAAAATTAGAGAGATTCTCAATTACACTTGTTTCAGAGCAATAGAAAGTCCTTCCAGGAACAGAGTTATCTGAAATATCGTAAACAGCAAGCACCAGATTGTCGGTTCCATTATAAGCAAACGGTTCATCGAGAACTATTGTAACCCACGACTCTTCGGCAGGAATTGTCATATATCCGGAATATACCTTTGTCAACCTAGTGACATCCACAAAATCATAGCTGGCTGTATATTCAGACTTCTGAGTATGCCCCATATACACCTTTACAAATCTGCTTACTTCCTCGGTCTCGTTACCCGAATAGTTGAACGAAAGCGTATAGATGGTCTTATCGCTACCCATTTCTGCAGAGGTATATATCTGCTGCGAATAACCATAATTGTAATATGTATCGACTGGGAATGTACCCAATTCTTCGTCAAGTCCAACCTGACGGTATGTATCTGTTTCTACATAATTTATAGGTTGTGTAAATTCCCTCAGCTCAATATCGTCCAATATGAAACCAGCGCCACCATAAATTGGGATTCCCACGAATGCAATTTGGAAATTTTCCTGCAAGTCGGACACAGCAAAGCGAATTTTCATTTTTGTCCAATCGGAATGATAATCGTCAATCCTTGCAAGCACTGATTCGCTAGTACCATTCATCAACTTGACAATTAGCTTGTCGTAGTCGCCAGACCTGTACGGATTTGCATAGTAGAAAACCAATTCGAGAGTATCGATGTTGGCAGGACGCACAAAAACAGGAGAAAGCAACATTGCCGTATCAGACACATTCGATGTATTGCTAACCTTGGCATTATATGTACCTCCGTGTGCTCCTGGAATATAACCGAAATAAGAACCTGTACCGATAAGCCAGTATGCACGTCCATACTTTGTGCTTGTTGTCCAACCATTTGTTTCAAAACTTGCAGTCTCAAAATCCTCACTCCATGGATATGTGTCAACAATAACAGGAGTCTCAACATGTTCGATCCAATTCAACTCAACATCGTCAATCAAAAAACCATAACCATACTTAGGAATTCCGACAAACTTAATCTGAAATCTACTGGGCAAATCTTCCGCAAGTAATTGCAGGTTCATTTCTGTCCAACTGTCGTGATATTCTTCAATGCGAAGCAGTTCTGTTTCAATAGTTCCATTAACCAACTTAACAACAAGGTGGTCGTAATCCGAACTCCATTTAGGATTAGCATAAAAGAACGACAAATTAAGCGTATCCATATTGTTTGGGCGTACAAAAATAGGCGAAAGCAATGCTGCGGTATCCCCTTCTTGACTATCATTGGTAATCCTAGCGTTATACGAACCACTGTAGGCAGATGTCAATGGACAATTGTTTCCATAGCCACCCGTTTCAATTATCCAATCAGCATTTCCTGATAATATACTTGTTGTCCAACCTTTTGTTTCAAAACTTCCGCTCTCGAAATCATCACTCCACGGATAGGTATCAACCACAACAGGAATCACAGTATGTTCTATCCAATTCAACTCAATATCGTCAAGCAAAAAGCCACGACCATACTTAGGAATTCCGACAAACTTAATCTGAAAGTTACTGGGCAAATCTTCTGCAAGCAACTTGAGGTTCATTTCTTCCCAGCTATCGTGAGATCCTTCAATGCTAACCAAATCCGTTTCATTGACGCCATTAACTAACTTAACAACGAGTGAGTCATAATCCGGACTCCATAGGGGATTTGCATAAAAGAACGACAATTCAAGCGTATCCACATTGCTTGGACGTACAAATACAGGCGAAAGCAACACTGCAGTATCTCCATTGTAGTCACTATTACTTACAATTGCATTATAAGAACCGCTGTGTGCATTTGTAAGAGAACCGCCACTAGCTCCTGTACCGATAGTCCATTCTGCAGAACCAGCCACAATGCTGGTTGTCCAACCGTTTGTTTCAAAACTATTGCTCTCGAAATCTTCAATCCACGGATATGTATTTATCTGGGCAAAAGCACACTGCACCAACAATAGCAGCATAGGTATGATTACCAATACTCTTTTCAT
>JAEEGF011783459.1_pt1 | contig 10581 bp, 10 predicted proteins | sample 9134171 | NCBI WGS metagenome assembly JAEEGF01 (sample SAMN16246542, study PRJNA631951) | gut metagenome | biome: gut microbiome; feature: rumen; material: AP-attached | host: Bos | place: Iran: Karaj | collected 2018-10 | reverse complement strand
CGTTGATTTCACCAACATGCCCATCTCTATGCTTAGCTCATCCTTCGACATGGGGGTAGGAAGCAGTTTGTGCTTTAATTCATGTGTACCAATTATGTTACGCTGACATGTGCTCCCGTGTTGCTTCTTGTCGGGAACAAATAATCGCATTCAATGTAACGGTCCTTGTACTGGATCCAGCGCCTCAAAATGTACTCTGTCTTGGAAGAGAAGTATACGGTCCTGTCCTTTCGTCCCTTTGTGACCTCCGCCTTCAATGCGATCTGCCTCTTAGCCAGGTTGAGATCCACCATTGTAAGACAGGAGCACTCTCCCAAACGCATGCCGCTGTCCAGCATCAACATAATCATGGCGTAATCCCGATGCTCTGTATAGTAAGACTTGTCGAGACAGCCGATCAGCTTCTTGAAATCCTCATCGCTGATGTAGTCTTTCGCCTTTCTGTTGACCTTCAGTTGTCGGACCTTCTTCATCGGATTCTTTTTCAGAAGATACTCACCGTCAAGCCAATTGAAGAAGACGCGGAGATTGCGGATGTAGTTGTTGATCGTGCAAATGCTGATCGGTTTGCGGAAGTCTCTGCGCCTGTCAGGGAAGTTCTTTTGCTTTCCTTTGTCATCGCTGTAAAAGGAATATTTGCCCCGCTCCTGAAGGTCGTTGATGTAGCGGCGAATGACCGATTCGGTGATCTTGTCCACGTCCTCGATCTTCATTTGCTCTCTGCACCAACGCTCGAACAGGCGAAGCGTCTGTTCGTAAGAGTTCATCGTTTTCTCCCTGAGCTGACGGCTGCGGCAGTACACCATAAACTCATCCAGCTGCCAGTCAAATGCCATGTTTTCCATAGAAAAACACCCCCAGTCTATCGGTTTTTCGTACCCAATAAACTGCGAGTGTTCATAGCCTCAGCCAAAAATATTTATAGCCTTTTCAGCCGAAAATCATGGAATTTTCTCAACATTCATAGCCTCGGCTCGGAGAAATACGAACGGGAAAAGCCTTGCGATCCGTGGCTTTTTTCACCGTCTGGCCTGCTTTTGGCGGAGGGTGAGGGAGTCGGCGATCATGGCGATGAACTCGCTGTTCGTGGGCTTGCCCTTGATGTTCGACACCGTGTAGCCGAAGTACTTCTGCAGCACCTCGATGTCGCCCCGGTCCCAGGCCACCTCAATGGCGTGGCGGATGGCCCGCTCCACCCGGGAGGGGGTGGTGGAAAAGCGCTTGGCCACCTCGGGATAGAGCACCTTGGTGACGGCGTTGATGATGTCCATGTCCTTGATGGTGAGGATGATGGCCTCCCGCAGGTACTGATAGCCTTTGATATGGGCGGGGACGCCGATCTCGTGGATGATCTCGGTGACCACAGCCTCCAGATCCGCCTCCCGGCGCTGGGCCTGGGCCGCGGGGCGGCAGTCGATGCCCTCCAGGGCGGCTTCCCCGGCGCCGGTGCCCCCGATCTGACGGATCCGCTCCAGCAGGGCCGCGGTGTCGCAGGGCTTGGGCATGAAATAGGCCGCGCCCAGCGCCGCGCAGTCCGCCACCACCTGGCCGTTCATGAAGCCGGAGAGCACGATCACCGGGCACCTGCAGCCGGTCTCGGGCAGGCGACGCAGCACCTCCAGCCCGTCCAGCTTGGGCAGCACCAGGTCCAGCAGCAGCAGATCCGGCTTCAAGCTCTGCAGCTGTGCCAGGGTCTCCGGCCCGTCGGCGGCGGCGCCGATGAGCTCCATATCGTGCTCGGCGGCAAGGGTCTCGGCCAGGAGCTTTGCGAAATCGGGGTTTGCGTCGGCCAGCAGGATGCGGATTTTGGTTTCCATAACTTTTTCCTCCCATCAATGCGGTATGCGGATCGCCCGGAACTTCCCGGGCGCATATTTACCGTTAAGTCGCATTTAATTTACCATAGCTGACACTTTCCCGACAACAGAACGCTGTCGAATCCCGCGGAAAACTTGTTGACATAATACCATTTTCTCTGACATCATACAAGAGCGTTCGACATGGTTCTTTCTTTCCCGCGGCCCTGTGTTGTCGAATTTTGTCGAAACCGGTGGCAAAAATGATCCCGCCTCCGGATCTGGGGCGGGATCATTTTTCAGGGCTCGCCGTAGAGCAGCTCAAAGCTCTCGTAGTGGTCCCCGGTATAATAGATCAGGCCGTCGTTGGAGAAGACCAGGCGCTCGGCCCCCCGGGATTTCTTGCCCAGGGTGTTGATGTCACACTCGGTCCAGATCCGGCCCTTGGCGGAGGGCAGCAGGCCCTCCCGGTTGCCGAAGCGGTCGCCCCCGATGCATTTGCCGGGGCAGTAGCGCTCCAGGCTGCCGCCCTCCCAGCCGGCGGCGCGGGCTTCGTTCTTGGTGATGAAGTTCGCGGGCAGGTGGCCGTAGGCGATGAGATAGGCAAGGACGTCCTCCTTGGTGGTATAGCTGCCGTCCTCATCCGGGACCTCGGTTTCGGTGGCCGGATCCTCCGCCGGGGCCGCGGCGGGCTCTGCCTCCGCTGTGGCTTCCTCCTCCGGCAGCAGGACCAGCTCGTCCTGAACCGGAGCGCTTTGGCTCTGGCCGCTCTGGGCCGGTGCCTCGCTCACGGTGGTGACCGCGCAGCCCGTCAGCAGCGAGGCCAGCAGCGCCAGGATCAGCAGCAGCGCCAGACTCTTTCTTCCTTTGCCCATACGCATTCTTCCTTTCGGGGTTTTTCAATGTATTGTACCACGAAGGGCGGCGCTCTGCAAGGCAAACGGATTGTCAGGACGGATTTCTTGTGATACAATTCCCCTATCTTACGAGGGAGGGGGTGCCGCCGTGAACGCGAAAAGACTGTTGCCGCTTCTGCTGCTTCTGCTGCTTCTGGCCGGATGCAGCCGGGAGGTCGGGCCCGCCGCGGAGGTCGGCGGCAGCGCGGGCGGGCGCTTTGCCCCCATCCGCCTGAGCCGGGAGGAGAGCCAGGCCATGGCCCGGGTGCTGAACGCCAACCGGGTGCTCTACCGGGAAGGCAGCCTCTACTGCTACGATTTCGACAGGGACTGGACCCCGGTGCTGGCCCGCTACACCTGGCAGGACGGGAAGCTCTCCGGCTTCCGGGTGCTGGCGGAGGGCTGCATCCCGGAGTATCTCTGCTATGTGGACGGCTGGCTCTGCTATATCAACCGTGACACCGGCGCCATGGAGCGGGTATCCGCCGATGGCGGCGAGCGGCAGCTGATGCGGCAGGGGCCCTGCAGCTGCCTGACCGCCCGGGGCGGGCTACTGTACTACTGCGATGAGGCGGGCCGCTGCCTGGTCCTGGACATGGCCCGCAATTTCGACACCGTGGTGCTGGAGGGGCCCTGCTCCTTCATCTGGCCCATGGGGGAGGCCATCCTCTACCGGGAGGCCGACAGCGGACGGATCCTCTACCGGGACGAAGCCGGCCGGGAGTATCTCCTCAGCCCGGAGGGGGCCTCGCCGCCCCTGGTGCTGGAGGATCGGATCTGGTACGGCTTTGCTGGCAGCCTCGCTTCCCGCAGCCTCAGCGGAGGGGAGGACCAGGTCTACGCCCTGCCGGCGCACACCGGGGACCCGGAGCTGCTGCCCGGGGCCCAGGGGCTTCTTCTCCGGGGCATTCGGGAGGAGAGCGGTCTTGTCCAGTGGCAGGGCGGCGTCGAGGGGCCCTTCGAGGACCTGGACCGGGGCTACCGGATCTGCGACTGGCTGGGCGAGGGGCTGTGGGTGGACACGGTCTATGAGCCGGACGGGCGCATCCGCTGCTACCTCCTCCGGGACGAGGCGGGAACGGAGCTGAGCTTCCTGGCCGGGAAAATACAGTGAAGCGTGAAAACGGGCCTGCTGCAATACATAAACAATAAGCGGAGACCTTGGTTCGCGCGTAGGGGAGGGGCTCTGCGTGCCCTGCGGGTATGTCCCCTCCCGGCAGCAGAATGCACTATTATAAAATATGTTCGGCGAACTCGCAGATTGTACGAATTCGCCGAACATTTCTTGCTATAAAAGTCTGCTTCCGCCGGGAGGGCGCATACCCGCAGGGCACGCAGAGGCCCTCCCCTACGGTAACTACCGGGATGTGCGCGTCTTGCAATATGCTCTTCCCTTTTCACTTTTCTCTCATACCGGGCAGCGGAGGACCACTGTTATCGGTTTCTCCAGCTCCTCGGGACGGAGGACGTTGGTCTCCAGACGCAGCACCTTGTCCCGGCGGCAGAGGAAGTCCTCCACCGTGCCGATGACTGCATAGCCGAAGCCCGCGCCCCGGTAGTGCATGGGCACGGTGATGGCGGGCTGCAGCTGTTCGGCCAGCTCCGCGGCCACATCCGGGCCGATGGTGAAATGGCCGCCCACGGGGATCAGCAGGATATCCACCCGGTCCAGGGCCGCGATCTGCGCCTCCGAGAGGCGGTGCCCCAGGTCCCCCAGGTGCGCCACGCGCAGGCCCTCGGCCTCCAGCACGTGGATGGTGTTGGGTCCCCGCAGGGCGCCCTGCTTTTCATCGTGGAAGGTCTGGATCTTTTCGACGCGGAGCCCTGCCGCTTTCCCGCTGAGCTTTACGCCCGCCCGGTAGTTGTGGTCGCTGTGCTCATGGCTGCACAGCACCAGATCCGCCTCCAGCGGCGGCAGGCTGAGCCCGGGCACGCTGCCGGGAGCATAGGGGTCCAGCACCGCGGAGCCCGACTCCGTCTCCACCAGGAAGCAGGAATGGGCATACCAGGTGATCTTCATGGCGATCTCCTCCTGTTTTGGATTTGTCCCTATTATACCATAGACGCAAAGCATCTATGGTATAATTTGTCATGTTTTTCGGTTGCCGCGTCAGCGGCGAGAAAAACGACTTCAAATCGTATAATAACGGCATCTATGCCGTTATTATAGCAGAGCGTCGGCGGCCCTGGCAAGAGGCCCAAGGCCAAAATGCGCGGCTGCGCCATTGCTCGCCCCCCCGCCGAAGGCGAGGGGGGCTTGGGTCCGGCGGTACAGCGCAGAGAGGGGGTATTCGCAGGTCCAGCGGCCCCTCTCCGCCACTTCGTGGCACCTCTCCCCGACCCGGGGAGAGGCAAGCGCGCTATAGTGACACCTTCCCCCGCGCGGAGAGAGGCAAGCGCGCGATCGTGCTGATTTCCAAAAGCTTCCTTTCCGCCCAGGCGCACGGCAAAAAGGGTGTTGACCCCCGGGGCGCAAAATGTTAAGATAGACTGTACAAAACTTTTCCGGGAGGAAACTGCCATGCGTTATTCTCGCGGCACACGGGTCATCCTGGCCTTTCTGGTCTTTGTGATCTTCGCCGCCTATTCTTATCTGCAGATCGCCGGGTATGAGGAGCTGCGCGCTCCCTCTGCCCCGGCCGAAGCCGCCCCGGCCCAGGCCGCGGAAGCCCCCGCTCAGGAGGAGATCCCCGTTATCGCCGCCGAAGCGCAGACCGAAGCTCCCGCTGTCCAGCCGGAGCAGGGCGTCATCTCCGCCCCCGCGCAGGAGGCCCAGCCCACCGAGGAGCCGGTGCCTACGGTGGACCCCAACTCCCCCTACGGCAAGGCCCTGGCCAACGCCGCGGCCAAGGGTCTTCCCCAGCCGCCCGATGTGGACGTGACCAGCTGGGAGTTCACCCTGGTGAACGGGGACCACTCCATCGGCCAGTATGCGCCGGAGCAGCTGGCTTATCTGCACCAGACCCTGGACGAGACGGATATCCAGACCGCCTATAACGGCAACCGCTGCCCGGTGGACATCCGCATTGCCGAGGCTCTGATCGCCATGGGCCGGGGCTGCAAGGACGCGGGGCTGCCCGTCTTCCTGTCCTCCGGCTACCGCAGCTACGGGGACCAGGCCGCCAACTTCACCCGTGTCTGCCAGAACAACGGCATCACCGACGGCAAGGACGGCGCCGGCCACTACATCACCATGCCTGCCGGCTGCAGCGAGCACCAGCTGGCCCTCTGCTGTGACATCACCGACCGGTACTATGAAATCAAGAGCGCCGACATCGTGCAGAGCGATACCGTGGAATGGCTGCTGGCCCACTGCGCGGACTATGGCTTTGTGCAGCGCTTCCCCGCCGGCAAGGAGGACGCCACCGGCGTGATGAATGAGACCTGGCACTTCCGCTATGTGGGGCTGGAGGCAGCCCGCTACATGACCGACAACAAGCTGGTCCTGGAGGAGTTCCTGGCCCTCTACGGTGTGGAGTAAGGAGGAGCACATGAAAAAACGTATCCTTGCGGGCCTTCTGGCCGCGCTGCTGATGGCCGTCTGCGTCCTGGCGATCCCCGCTCCCGCCGCATCCGCTGAGGAGCCGCAGGCAGAGGAGACCGTCGTGGAGGAAGAAAGCGCCGAAGAGGCAAAGCCCTCCCTGCCGCCGGTATCCTCCGAGAAGCCCACGGTCCCGGAGATCACGGACCCCCTGCCCGATGTGGACATCCACAGCTGGGAATTTACGCTCTGCAACTCCTACAACTCCCGGGGCTGGCTCACCTGCGAGCGGGGGAATCTGGAGGGCATCGGCATCGATGAGCGGATCCGGGAAGCCGCAGCCACCCTCATGGCAGACGCCAGAGCCGCTGGCTACACCATCTACATTGCCCGGGCCTACCTGAACACCGAGTGGCTGGAAAACATGTACCTGACCACCTTCTGGGTCAGCCGCGATGACCCCATCCTCACCGCCCGCAGCTTCCAGGCCCCCGGCGTCAGCGAGCACCAGACCGGCCTTTCCATTGACTTTACCGACACCATCGCGCATGCCGCCAACTATGAGTTCCAGTTTGAGGATCCGGAGATCTTCGATTCCGAGCTCTATGCCTGGCTGATGGAGCACTGCGCGGACTATGGCTTCATATTCCGTTACCCGGCGGAGAAGGCGCCCTGGTACGGCACTCCCTGCACCCATGCCCACTTCCGTTATGTGGGGGTGCAGGCCGCCAAGTTCATGACCGAGCACGATCTCTGCCTGGAGGAGTTCATCTCCCTCTACGACCCGGACGCGGTCTACGTCCCCGATCACGGCCGCCTCGCGTGAGGGTTTGAGAAGGGAAACACCCGCAAAAAAAGCACCCTTGAAAAGCTGTTCATTCACACAGACTTTTCAAGGGTGTTTTTTTCTGTTATACCAGGCGGATCTCCCGGCAGGAGCCGGAGCCGAAGCTCTTTTCCATCCCGGCCTTGTAGGTTTCAAAATAGTCCGTGGGCATCAGGGCCTGCACGCAGCCGGCAAAGCCGCCGCCGTGGACCCGCCAGGCGCCCCGGCCCTCCAGCAGCTCCCGGCTCCGGCTCAAGCCCTCGGCCAGCTTGGTGTCCCCGGTGGCGCTGGTGATGATGTTGTTCAGCAGCTTTTCCGAGGAGCGGCCGGACTCGTTCATGAGGCGCATATAGGTCTCCCCGTCCCCGTTCTTCAGGGCGTCACGCATCAGGGGGACACGCTCGTTCTCATCGAAGAAGTGCATGGCCCGCCGCACGGGACGGTTCGCCGGATCCCAGCCCTTGGCCCGGAATTCCGCCGGGTCCACATCCGCCAGCACGCCCTTGTCGAAGAGGTTCGCGATATAGGTCATGTCCGCCGGGATGCGGGCATAGGAGCTGTCCAGCCCCGCGTGGCTGCCGCCGGTCTCGGTCAGGCACATGGTCAGGCCCATGGCGGAAAAGTCCGCCTCCAGGCGCTGGATCTCCCGGGTCTTGAAGTCCACATATACGGTGCCGCCCAGGGCGCAGACCAACTGACTCATGAGCCCGCAGGGCTTGCCGAAGAAGCGGTTTTCCGCCTCCTGGGCCGTCTTGGCGATGACGACCGGCTCGATCCCGTTGTCATTGTACAGCTCGTTCAGGATCCGCCCGATCAGCACCGAGAAGGCCGCCGAGGAGGACAGCCCCACGCCAACAGGCAGGGTGCTGCGCAGCTCCGCATCGAAGCCGCCGATGTTGAGGCCCAGGTCCTTGAAGGCCGCGGCCACGCCCCGGACCAGAGCGATGGGGGAGCCGAACTCCCTGGGCCGCACGCTCAGCTGGTTCAGCTGCAGCTCCAGCAGGCCGTAGCCCTGGGTCTTGACGCGGATCCAATCGCTGCTGTTTCCCTCAGCCTTGGCCGTAAGTCTCATGTGGACCGTGGAAGCCAGGATCCTTCCGTTTTGATGGTCGGTATGATTGCCGGCAAGCTCCGTTCTGCCGGAAACGCTGAAATTCTTCTTCACATGTGCCCCCTGTTCTCCGCACGCTTTCCATCACTTTTTTTCAGAATAAACCATGCACAGTGCAAAGTCAATCGGAAAACCATTGTTTTCCAGGGATTTTTTCATCGTTCACAAAGGCCTTGCCATTTCCATACGCGGGCCGTATAATAGAAATACGAACACCGTGTCCAAATCACAGGAAAGGGAGAGTTTGATTATGCTTCCAGAAAAGATCCTCGGTTTCGGCATCAGCAAAAGCTGCATCCGCGAGCTGGCCGCCTACGGCGCAAAGCGCAAGGCGGAGATCGGCGCGGATCAGGTCTTCGATTTCAGTCTTGGCAATCCCAGCGTGCCGGCGCCCCCCTGCGTGGAGGAGGCCATCCGGGAACTGCTGAGTCTGGACAGCATGTCCCTGCACGGCTACACCGCGGCCGCGGGTCTGCCCAGCCTGCGCATGGCCATTGCCAAGGACCTGCAGGAGCGCTTCTCTCTTCCCGCCCGGGAGGATCTCATTTACGTCACCTGCGGCGCGGCGGCGGGCCTTGCCATCTGCCTGCACGCGCTGGTGCTCCCCGGCGAGGAGGTCATCGCTTTTGCCCCCTTCTTCCCCGAATACCGCATGTTCACCGAGGGCGTGGGCGGAAAGCTGGTGACTGTACCCCCGCTGGCCAATCTGCAGCCGGATCTGGCGGCCCTGGAAAACAGCATCACGGAAAAGACCAAGCTGGTCATCGTGAACACTCCCAACAACCCCTCCGGCGTGGTTTTGTCCGAGGAGAGCCTGAAAAAGCTCTGCGGCATCCTCCACGCGGCGGAGCTGCGCTACGGCCACCCCATCTACCTGGTCTCCGACGAGCCCTACCGGGAGCTGGTGTATGACGGGCAGCCCGTCCCCAGCATCCTGCACTACTACGACAACGCCATTCTGGACTATTCCTACAGCAAGTCCCTCTCCCTGCCGGGGGAGCGCATCGGCTACCTGGCCGTAAGCGCCCGGATGGAGGACGCCGCCACCGTCTTTGCCGCAATCTGCGGCGGCGGCCGGGTCTGCGGCTTCGTCAACGCCCCCAGCCTGATGCAGCGGGTCATCGAAAAGTGCCTCGACAAGACCTCCGATGTGTCTCTGTACAAGGTGAACCGGGACCTGCTCTACACGGGGCTCAAGGAGTTGGGCTTTGACTGCGTGTATCCCGACGGCGCCTTCTACCTCTTCATGAAGACCCCGGAGCCCGACGCCAAGGCCTTTGCCGAGCGGGCCAAGAAGTACGAGCTGCTCCTGGTCCCCAGCGACGATTTCGGCGTGCCCGGCTATGTCCGCATCGCCTACTGCGTCTCCGCGGACCTGATCCGCCGCTCCATGCCCGCCTTCCGGAAGCTGGCGGAGGAATACGGGCTCTGCTGAGTCCGGACCCGATGAAAAGGGGCTGTTGCAAAACACGAAGAAGAGCGCAAACCTCTGATCATAACGTAGGGGAGGGCCTTGTGCCCTCCCGGCGGAACCTGGCTGTATTGTGATAAAAAGTTCGGCGAATTCGTACAATCTGCGAATTCGCCGAACATTTTCTTGAATTCATGCTCCAAAATGCCGGGAGGGGCGAGCCCCTCCCCTACGGTGCTGACAGAGCTAAGCGCTTATTTTGCAACACGCCCTCCCTTTTATCCCTCGTCCCGCAGGACCCAGCCGCTGCCCCAGACGGTGTGGATCAGCTTCCTGTCGAAGCCGGCGTCGATCTTCCGCCGCAGGTAGCCGATGTACACGTCCACCACGTTGGTGCCGCCCTCGAACTCATAGTTCCAGAGGTTGTTTTCGATCATCTCCCGGGTCAGCACCACGCCGCGGTTGCGCAGCAGGAACTCCAGCAGGGCAAATTCCTTGCCCGTGAGCGGAATGGTCTTTCCCCCGCGCTTCACGGTCCGGCGCCGGATATCCACGGTAAGGTCCGCCACGGAATAGAGATTGGAGCGAAAGCCCGCGTACTTGCGGGTCACGGCCCGGATCACGGCCATCAGCTCCCGGAAATCCACGGGCTTCACCAGATAATAGTCCCCGCCGGATTCCAGGCCCTCCACCCGGTGCTGGACGTCGCCCCTGGCGCTGAGGAAGATCACCGGGGTCTGGTCGCCCCGCTCCCGCAGGCGGCGCACCGTCTCGATCCCGTCCAGCTCCGGCATAGCCACATCCAGGACGATCCCGTCGTAGCTGGCCCCGGCGCAGAAGTCCAGCGCGTCGCGGCCATTGTAGCAGCCGTCGGCGCTGTAGCCCTCTTCCCGCAGGGTCTCACACAGGATCCGGTTCAGGTTGCGATCGTCGTCCGCCACCAGGATACGCATGCTTTTCTCCTCTTTTCCTCGCTCAGTCCAGCGTCAGATCCCAGATCAGCTCCGCCGGCAGGGGGACGTCCGCCGCAAGATAGGGCCGCCCCCGGTCCGCGGGCAGG
>JAEEGF010384025.1_pt1 | contig 10581 bp, 10 predicted proteins | sample 9134171 | NCBI WGS metagenome assembly JAEEGF01 (sample SAMN16246542, study PRJNA631951) | gut metagenome | biome: gut microbiome; feature: rumen; material: AP-attached | host: Bos | place: Iran: Karaj | collected 2018-10 | reverse complement strand
AGTCCAGGATGCATATTTCCTTGATGTCTTCGTAGTCGTAGACTTTTTCCATGGCGGCACGTCGGATATGCAAAGGTAGTGAATTTTTGCCTGTCCTGCAATTTTTGCCGGTGAATGTAGCCGTGTGTTTGGCTATTTTTTCTATTTTTGCGGTGCAAACGGGAGAAGGCCGTCATGTCAATGAGCCATGCTATGTACGCCCCATGTTTGTGAATATATAGAAACGAAAAACAGAAGCAACGATGAAGATCATATTGACAGGAGCCACAGGTTATGTTGGCGAGGGAACGCTGCTCGAGCTGCTGAAGGTGGATGCCGTTGAGAAGGTGTTGTCGGTGAGCCGCAGGCCGACGGGCATCAGGCATGAGAAACTGGAGGAATATTTGGTGAAGGACTTCATGGAGTTGAGGGAAGGAGACGCGCATTTCAGCGGTTACGATGCCGTGTTCTTCATTGCCGGCATCACATCCGTGGGAACGCCGAGGGATGTATATGTGCGCATCTCCCAGGAGATACCCCTGCACTTTGCAGACATCATGCCCGACAAGGAGCGGATGACCTTCATCTATCTCAGCGGCGCCGGCACCACGCCCGACGGGAAGCAGTTCTGGCAGCAGGTGAAGGGCAAGACGGAAACTGACATCCAGACCAAGGGGTTCAAGCGTGCGTTCGCGTTCCGTCCCGCCATCATGAAGTGGGCCAAGGGACAGAAGCGTATCCAGACGATGCAGTATTTCTTCCTGCCGCTGTATCCCTTGCTCCGTCTCCTCGGCCAGGCCAACAGCATGAAGGAGATTGCTCTCTCGCAACTGGTGCTGGCAAGAGACGGCTACGATAAGTTTGCCATCACACCGAAGGATATTGTTGAACTTGCCAAAAGATTCTGAGATATGGAAAGAGCATTGGACTTTTTGAGGAAACACGTCGAGGTGGCTCTTGCCACATGCGAGGGCAACCGTCCCAAGATCCGTGTGTTCCTGACCATGAAGATGGAAGGCACAGACTTGTATTTCGCCACCTCGCCTGTCAAGGTAGTAAATAAACAGTTGCAGTACAATCCACATATATAATTAGAATCATTGCACCTGTGAGTGTTAGTTCTTTCTCGTCAGATTTAGGGATTAAATGTATATTTTTCCTATTGGTTGCAAGCTGTTACAGTTATAATATGTACCTTTGTTGTTGAAAGTGCCAGATAGGCAGTTGGGAAATCAATTGTAAATCCAAAAATGTCAAGTATCAACAATTATCGAGAGGGAAAAGAAGAAACAGCAGAGATTCACTCTTGATATGTTGTTTTTCATGTAAGTGTTTTGAATATGAAACTGTCACCTTATATAACAGAACTGCTCAGGGAGAAGTCCGGCAATGAGATTCGGTTGTCGCGTGATTGCGAGATGTTGGCTCTTGACGTTGAATCCGTGACGGGTGAGCACATTGGTGTCAACACCATGAAGCGTCTGCTGGGATTCATAGCTGACGAGCGAACTCCACGCATCTCCACTCTTGATGTCATAGCTCGCTATTTGGGGTTTGCCAATTGGGAAGCTTTGCGGATGGTTGATGAGAACAGCAGCAATTCGTCATTTGACGACCGCGATGAATATTTGGCATGCTATTTGGAGAAAGATCAGCAAGTAGTGATTTCCTATCCGCCTAACCGTTCAGTCATAATTGAGAACATGGGTGACAACCATTTCCGTGTGATAGAGAGTGAAAACAGTAAATTGCTGAAGGGTGATTTGCTGACCTTGACGCATATTGTCCGTCATTATCCGCTACTAGTATCCGAAGTGATAAGAGACGGCCGGAGTCTCGGAGCTTTCACGGCAGGAAAGGCACAGGGCATTGACTTTGAACTGCTTTGATTGCTTATGGGCAATAGCACGTCATCCTTTTCTGAAGCACAGCATACATTCCCAGATGCGGAGCTGTTGCATGTCGGTGGCACTACATGTGAGTGCTACCGTGTCAAACTCTACGGCAAGCTGCATTTCCTGAAACGGCTGAAGCCCGAATTGCGCACCGACCCGCAATATGTGGCGGCTTTGCAGAAGGAGTTTGAACTAGGCTACCAGCTCGAACATCCCCATATTGTTCGCTACGTATCCAAGACCGCTGACGGCATCCTGATGGACTATGTTGATGGTGAGACGCTGGATAAGTTCATCGAACATCACCCCGACTTTTTCAAAAAGAAGGAGAATGCGGACAGGATAGTGTTGCAGTTGCTTGATGCAGTCGGTTATCTTCATCAACAACAGATTATCCATCTTGATCTCAAGCCATCCAACATCATCATCACCCGCATTGACCGTGACGTGAAACTCATCGACCTTGGCTTCTCATACTCCGACTCCTATACCGATACTACAGGTTACACTGCCAAGTATGCAGCACCTGAACGGCTTGAGGGTACCGTTATTCCTGATGTCCGTACTGATATCTATGCTATCGGTAAAATCCTCCAGCAACTGCCTTGTGCGAAAAGGTATGCGAAGGTCATCAGGCGATGCATGGATGTTGACCCGGCTCTGCGCTACTCTTCCGTGTCAGAGGTTGAGCTGCAGATTAAAGGTCGGCGTTTTCACTTGTTCCCATGGTTATTGGCGTTTCTCGTTCTGGCAGTTTCTCTTTTCGCATTCTTCCTTTTTCAAGAAAAGAGGTCAGAGGATATGTCTGGCCAGGAAGTTCCGCAGACTGAGATGAGGACAGAATCACAAACCGGGGTGCAAACGGAGGAGGACGATATGGTTACTGAGACAGAAGAGAAGCAGCAAGTTATCATGGAGAAGCCTGTTTCCAACCCGGAAGCCACCCAGGACAATCATCAGCCATCCCCAACGGTGGGGACGACACAGAAGAAACCGAATAACGCAGCCCTCGACATTTCCTCTCTGCGGAAGGAATTCTATTCTCTCTGCATTCCGGTGTACAAAGAAGAGTTGGCGGCTTACCGCGATTCTTCATATCAATCGGTTGGATTCATCCGCTTCAATGCTGTTTCCTGCCGGTTTAGAGACAAAATGAATAATATTAGTTACGAGCTTTGGGAAACTCGTTATAAGAATTCCAGTTCAATCTACGAAAGGGATTTTCACGTAGAGTGCTCAGATATCATTCTTCAGTTCATCAACAATGTTTATGATGACATGCTGCACAATGACCAGAAACAATGACTTGGATTGTGCCCCCCTGAATTGTGGGCAGGTTGGCATGCAAAAGTCAAATGGACGAAATGGATGATTGTATTATGAAAGAACCTTTTTAATTTTGGAGCCGTTATTAAGTGAATCCTTTAAAACAGCTACAAAATGAAAAAGCATTTCAGGAATTTTGTTTTGGCCGGGAGTATTCTGTATCTTTTCTCAAACTGTACCGTCAGTTATATCAACACTGACACACTTATGCAGAACTACGAGAAAAAAATCAACCACACTACACTTCTTGGCAAGGTGCTATTTAAAACTGACCAGCGGAAAAAAGACACATACGACCACGTGCAGGTTTTCTTAAATGAGAATGACGTGGAGCGCGATTTCGAGGTGACTGCTTACGGCTCGTATACGCCGCTCGTCATACCTCTTATCCGTCCAGAGCGTCCACGCCTTGAGAAATACTTGTTGTGGAAGGGTGCACGCAAGGCCCGCAAACTGCATGCCGACGGAGTCATCATCGACAATAAGAATGAATTCCGCGTGATAAAGTTCAAATAGACACTTTTAGTTATTTTAAGTTGATAATATTTTCAATTTAGAGCGTCTTTTCATGAATTTGTGTCTCTGTGGGATACTATAATCACCTTGACGAGCCTATTTGCAGACATATTGAAGAAAACGCATTTCGCTTATTCTGACCTTGTGAACTTGGATACTTCACGTTTGGTGCAAAGCCTTCGTAATATCAGAATAATGAGAAACATATTCTTCTTGCTGTGTATTCTAAACATAACGAGATACACTCAGGTGGAGTTGACACCCTTATCTATATTACGAGGAGTCCAAGCCTTACAAGGTAGATGAGGAAGATGTTGGCTCCCCTTTTCTTTTGTATGGCTATTAACCTATTAAAAATGGCACTGTTTGAGCCGAAGGTGTGTTCCTCTAGAAAAGCAGGGTCTTCAAATCTGTAAGTCAAAATTCTAAAATGAAGTAATGGTTACAACAACAGGCAAATGGACGAAATGAATAATTTTATTCATCCATCCCGGTTAACTATATTTAGAGCAAAAGAAAAAATGTCAAACACTATCTATTATCGTCCAGAATGGACTTGCGGCCGTTATAATGCAGAACACAATGCTGCACTTTATTATAATCTTCTAGAGGGAATGTGTTATTTTTTTGAAGATTACTCAGCCCTTGTAGTTTCTAAAATTCTATATGCTCTACGTAATACTCCAATCTCTGTCGCAGATATTTCCGAGAGTACGGGTGTCGCACAAGAAAGCATAGAGCCTTTTTTGAAAGACCTAAGCATGTTGGGCTTGATTCTAGATCATATTCCAACTAAAGAGGAAGTATCAGATTACCGTAAACAGTTGGGCGAAATCAAAAATGGACAGGCACTGATGGCAGCCAGCAAAACAACCAGGGAAAAACTACCTATGGATGTTTCGACAGCAGAGATGGACTATACAGACAAGGTGGGTGGAATCACAAGTGTCATGTTTGAATTGACGTACCGTTGTAGCGAAAAGTGTATCCATTGTTATAATATAGGAGCAACACGGAATAACAAGGAGGAAAGTGGACGCGGATTGTTGCATGAATTGCAGTTAAGTGATTACAAACGGATCATTGATGAACTATATGAGGAAGGATTGACGAAAGTGTGTCTGTCTGGCGGTGATCCATTCTCATATCCTTTTGTGTGGGAAATAATAGATTATCTCTACAATAAGGAAGTGGCCTTTGACATATATACAAATGGTCAGCGTCTTATTGGTAATGAGCAGAGGTTGGCAAATTATTATCCTCGCCTGGTTGGATTGTCAGTCTATAGCAATGAGGCGCAGTGCCACGATTCTATTACGCGCATCAAGGGCTCATTGGAAAAGACCATCTCAGTCATGGGATGTCTTTCTAGTCTTGGCGTGCCATTAGTTGTCAAGTGTTGTATAATGCGCCCCAATGTCACTTCTTATCAAGCGGTAAAAGAACTTGCCAGGAAATATGGAGCAATCACACAATTTGAGTTGAATGTTACGGATTCCATAGAAGGTGACAAATGTGTAAGCAAATACCTGCGTCTAAAACCTGAACTCCTGGATGTAGTTTTGCGTGATGACGATACGCCTATGTATGTCGGGCAAGAAGCTCCTAACTATGGAGGGCAGGTTAAAGACATGAAGCGAAATGCGTGTGGGGCAGGTTATAACACCTTTTGCATAACACCTGATGGTGAACTAATACCATGCTGTGCCTTCCACATGTCCTTTGGCAATCTCTTAGAGAAAAGCGTAAAAGACATTTTTTACAATAGCAAGCTTTTAAAATGGTGGAAAGACCAAACTCTATATCAATATGAAGAGTGTGGCCAGCATCCTTATTGCGATTACTGTAACCTATGCGCAGGCAATAACTACTCGCAGAATGGCACACCTTTAAAAGCCGCAGAGAACAATTGTTATATGGCAAAATGTCGCTATGATTTGGCCAAAAGATTAATGTGTGGAGAAGATTCTTTGGATGGCAAAACAATAGAGGAATGCCTGTTGAATATCAATGATGAACAAATCCCTTTGTCTTCTCTAAGACGGGAGTTTGATGACAATAATGGCAGGTGGATAAATGGAGTTTCCCAAGAAACACTCCTATAACCTTTTAATTCGCAATGTTATGAAGACAGATTTGCATGTTAGCAAAGCATCCAAGATTGTATGCTTTAACTGTCCAAGAGGCACACAGTCAATGTGTGGTATTGCTTATCGCAGTTCCTAATGCTTTCTTACAAAACTGAGACCAAACCTCATTATGTCATAGGGGTTTGGTCTCTTAATTATAAAACTTATGCAAAAGTATAACGCCAAAGAAGTAGAATATAGTGTTATCAGGTCAAATGATGTTTCGGTACCTCCCTTACCTTATTTCAGAGATAGTTCGGGAGAAAAGAACATTGTTTGTGTTTCCCCCAATCATGGCCGCAGTTATGTTCTATGCAATAATGATGGGAGATATATAGTTAGTAAGGGAAATGGATTGAGTTATACCCAGTATAGCTACATCCATTCAGGGGAATTCGATGATTATACGTGGGGAATTCTGTTGGCGAGTGAGGCTATAAGGGATTTTGAAATAGGTATAGAGGTGCATGACTTGGGGATTAAGACCAATATCATGCAATATGTCATTGAACTAAAGAAAGAAATCATTCTTGCCAATGGGCATGTATTGCACCCCGTTCTTCTTCAATATTCGGTTGAGAGTCCATATAGGATATGTGATGCAGCCTACGTGTCGAGAAACAAGATTTTGGAGCAAGTGGCATCATGGGATGCATACAACAAACGAGGCTATTCCGAGTCTCATTTAGTGGCTGCAGAAGTACTTGTTGGCAATCTGCAAATCCTGCATTCTAATCAAATTTTACACAACGCCATTCATCCCCAAAATTACACCTGGGCTTTAGAATTATTGGATTTTGAGATTTCGTGTAGTCCCAAACACCCATACGGTTCAAAAGAAGAAGCCCGTATAGTAAAAGATTTGTTTTCACGTGAGTTATTGCAGACTTACGATATAATTAACCATATTGCAGCATATCTGAACGAAACTGTAAATCATATTGAACTTGAAAATATTTTTTCTCGGCATGGGTTTGATATAAAGAGTTGTAGTAGTTCTTATTGACCGACTCGCTCTCCGTGGGCATAGACCACGTTCATCCGTTCAACGGTGATTTTCTCCCAGACATGTTCCGTCACGTATATCTCGTTGGTGAGGTATTCGTCAACTTCTTCTCGGTCCTGGAACTCCATAATGAGTACAGACCCTTTCAGCTTGCCTTCATCATCCAGCATGCCTCCTGCTGCAATGAGATGCTCTTTCAGTCTCTCCATGCCTTCCAGATGCAGGGGACGTACTTCCATTCTCTTGTCAAGCATCCCTTCTCCATCGTAAGCTGTTATAACAAATTGTGCCATAATAGTATGTTTTTACTAATCCTTTTCAGTATTCATTTCTCCATTTAGGCCCCAAGTTAAGGCTATAGCTTCATAAACGCTTTGGCGTTATTGTAGAAAATGTTTTCCAATCCGCTTTCATCAACGCCACAAGCCATCACTTTTTGAATCTCGACCGTGGGATGATGGAAAGGGGAGTCAATGCCAAACATCACCCTCTCATGCCCAACAGTATCATAGGCATTCTTGATTTGGCAGCTCATGGACGTTCCGGACGTCTCCAGCCAGATGTTGTCATACCTACGAGCCATCGTTATGGCCGCGTCCACATAGACGCCATGGGCATGCCCCATGTGAATCATCACTATCGGCAACTGGGGATGGCGCTCTGCCAGAAGGCCTATCTGCTAGGGAAGTGAGAATGGCGGATGCCCGGAGTGGACAAACAACGGTTTGCCATACGCCTCGCACAGCTCTGCGACTGGATCGACACACGGGGCGTCGGCGGTGTAGCCATCAAAGAGCGACTGCAACTTTGCACCGGCGAAGTCCTCTTCCCGAAGATAATGCTCCAACAGGTCGTAGGCAGGCTTCCCTTGCGCACAATTCACCCACATCAGTGGGATGATCTTGTCAGGATGTTGTTTGTATGCTTCAAGCGTATCTTCATTCGAGTATGCACTGGAAGAGCATAAGATGGTCTTTTCAATATTGTATTCATCCATTTGTTGGAGCAGACGTACTACGTTGAAGTCAATGTTGAACGGACTGCCGAATGCGCCAATATGGGTATGAGCGTCAATTTTTCTTGGTCTGTCAAAATGTTCCATGTGGTTTGCAAATATGTAGTTTTCTTAATTCTGCAAATTGGAATTTATCCGATTTCTGACATCGCCTCGGCATAGTGAAAACAAGTTTTTCCTCTGCTCTCGGCTCGTGCATAAATTGGAATTTATTCGATTGATGGCTTCGCCTCGGCGACAACCTTTTCTTATCCCGTTTTTATCAGGCTTTATTGTGCAAAGGTAATAATTTTTCCGATAAATCCCAGCGTTGCAACATATTTTGTATCCTGGACGTTTTTCTCTTTTTATTTTCTCACCAAGGCTCAGGGAGACTGTCACACCGCTTTTCTTCGGCCGTTGACGGGCTGATTGATTGATGATGCTAAGGAAAACCACCCTTTATGTAGGGGAATTGGTCGTTCAAATAAATAGGGATTTACATTTCCGATTTTATATAGACATTTGTAATTGTTCCCATTATGAGTACATCACAATTAAAAAAATGAAATTTGTCCTTTTTTTTAATTTGTTTGTCTATTTTTGCATATCAAAGCTTTTAATCAATGAGAATAACGATCGTTGGAGCAGGGTCGGTGGGTACTCATTTGGCCAAATACTTGTCGGGAGAGCATATGGATATTTTCATCATTGACATGGATGCCGGCAAACTGGCCATGCTTGATGCTGAATATAACCTGATGGCCGTTGTGGGTGACGGGACGGTTTTCTCTACCCTCAGGCAGGCTGAAGTGGAAAAATGTGAGCTGTTCATCGCTGTCACTGATGTGGCAGAGCGGAATGTCGTGTCATGCGGAATGGCCAAATCAATGGGGGCCAGGATGACAGTCGCAAGAGTAGACCGATACGACTATATGGAAGAACACAACCAGAAAGTGATGCACTCGATGGGGGTGGACAAAATCATCTTCCCCGAGTATCTCATATCAAGAAGCATCATCGAGTCGTTGAGGCATTCATGGGTCAGAAACTGGTATGAGTTCAATAACGGTGAGATGATATTGGCCGGTGTCAGGCTCTCCGCCGATTCCACCCTTTCCGGCAAATTTCTTCGTGACCTGGCGGCTTCCGACCGTTTCTTTCACGTCGTTGCCATTCGCAGGCATTTCGTCACATTGATACCAAATGGCAACTGTCAGTTGTTGCCCAACGATATCTTGTATATTGCGGCTTCCTCATCTATGCAGGAAGAGGTGGCTAAAATCACAGGGAAAAAACCGTTCGATATCAGGCAGGTGCTGATAACAGGTGGTGACAAAATAACGGAGATGACACTTAACCATGCTCCCAAGACTTTTATGTTCACAGTGGTGGAGAGCGATTTGGAACGAGCTCAGGCGTTGACTAAGAAGTGTCCGAATTGCGATGTCATCCATGGTGAACCAAGTGAGTATGAGGTGCTTGATGAGGCTGGAATCAAGAGGACGGATGCTTTTGTAGCCTTGTCTAACACTTCGGAAGGAAACATCCTCTCGTGTCTTATGGCGCGCGACATGGGGGTGAAGAGAACTGTTGCGGAGGTGGAACGGCAACAATTCCTGAACATGGCCGAATCGTTCAATATCGGTGCTGTCCTCAACAAGCAGATGCTGATGGCCAATGCCATCTTCCAAATATTGATAGACGCGGGGTCTTTGTCTTCCAAATGCTTGGTGCTGCCTGGTGCCGAGGTCGTAAGGCTTGAAATAAAAAAGGGCACAAGGGTTACCACGGCTTTGGTAAAGGATTTGAAAATACCCGAGGAAATCACCTTCGCTGGTCTTATACGTAATGGCAGAAGTGAGTTGGTGACCGGGCAAACTATGTTTGAACCAGGCGACCATGTGTTGGTGGTTTGCCTGAAAGGAGCCCTTCAGAAGGCAAGGAAACTTTTTGGTTTTTGACTATGGCATATTTCAACCTAAACCCTGCAAGCCATGCCATCAACTATGGGATGATTTGGCGTATTCTGGGGCAATTGCTGATTGTAGAGGCAGGATTCATGACTCTGCCTTTGTCTGTTTGCTTATATTATCAGGAAAAAGATTCTGTGGTCTTTTTGGTTGTCTTGTTGCTGACACTGTCGGCTGGAATAGGCCTGAATATGTACAACCGGCCTCAACAGCGCGTGTTGAGAAGACGTGACGGTCTTTTGCTTGCATCAGTGGCATGGGTTGCGTTCTCACTTTTCGGTATGCTTCCCTATCTCTTCTGTGCTACTCCTCTCAATGTGAGTGAGGGTTTCTTCGAAGCCATGTCGGGATTCACCACAACAGGTGCCACGGTGATACGCGAGGTGGAGAGATGCGGCAGAGGTATCTTGCTATGGAGGGCTGTCACACAATGGATTGGGGGACTGGGTATTATTTTGTTCACATTGACTTTCATCCCCTCCCTGAACAACAATGGCAGTCTGATGTTGTTTCATGCCGAGGCAACAGGCATTACACATGACAAACTTGGCGCGCGCATTTCACGCACGGCAAAGAAATTGTGGACATTGTATACCCTGCTGACAGTTGTCTTGATCTTGATGCTGTGGCTGGGGCAAATGGGACTCTTCGATAGTATATGCCATGGCTTGACCGCCATTTCCACAGGTGGCTTCTCAACGAAGAATGATGGCATTGCAGCATACAATTCGCCATACATCAAGTTGGTGCTCACATTATTCAT
>JAEEGF010456763.1_pt1 | contig 10584 bp, 7 predicted proteins | sample 9134171 | NCBI WGS metagenome assembly JAEEGF01 (sample SAMN16246542, study PRJNA631951) | gut metagenome | biome: gut microbiome; feature: rumen; material: AP-attached | host: Bos | place: Iran: Karaj | collected 2018-10 | reverse complement strand
TCCGTCGGAGACTTCTTCTTTGCCATCAACAATGAAGATGAGGAGAATGTCTCTGCAACCCTCGTTGGCTATCATGGCAGAGGCGGAAATGTTGTTGTGCCTGCAACGGCTCCATACGTTGTCTATGGCCAGGAGCAGCAAGTTCCTGTCACCGAGCTTGCACCCGACATCTTCGCAAAGAGTACGGCAGAGGTCTGGAGCATCGACATGAGCCAATGCAGCAAGCTGAAGCCCGTCACTATCGACCGCACTACTGCAGGCAATCCCTTCTATAAGGTAGATGAGCGCACCATCATCTATATGCCTGAGGGCATGGCACAGGCTGGCAAAAACAATGTCATAGGCACCGAGTGCCAGTCGCTGACCATCACCGACGGCTGGGATTTCTGTCCGCCTTACGACTTCCATGCCGACGAGGCTTCCTACGACCGCATCCTCTATGCCGCCAAACAGCAAGACGGAAGCTACAAGAGCAAGGCATACACCATTTGCCTGCCTTTCAAAGTTAATCTGACACCAGAGATGACGGCAGGCCAAGCACAGGTATATCAACTTTACTATTTACATGAAGGTAAAGAACTTATCTTCTCAAACAGCTTCCCTTTGATTCACGCAGGAGAAGCTAAGGTCATTAAGGTGATGGAGGGAAGTGTTTCGTTCAGTGCTACCGATGTTGAGGTCAAGGCACAACCCGAAGAAGGATTTGAGGTTTATGACATTGTAGGAAACACCATAGGCCTTTCCAAAGGCACCTTCGTACGCATCAGCAACGAGGAGGCAGCAGCGATGTCCGCCTATTCGCTTAACAGCAATGGCAAATGGTATCGCATTCGCAGCGACGAAAGAAGCTATCGCAGTGCATGGGTGAATCCGTTCCGTGCTTTCTACTTGCCTTTGGAACCGGCTGCCCGATACAGCTATAATACTGTCTACCAGAAATGGGTGCAGGGAGGATCCGGAGATGATGACGACGATGATGAAAACGCCGTTACACCATTCCCAAGCGACCTCTTTGATTGTGACTCCGATTTCGCCAACTACATAGACGAGGGAACAGGAATCAGTAATGTATTATACGATGAATCCGACACATGGTTCACCCTTGATGGCTGCAAGTTGGACAGCAAGCCCCAAGCAAAAGGCATATATATATATAAAGGAAAGAAAATCGTAATAAGGTAAATCAAGTTTTGCAAGTAATGGAAGCCCCGTGTGGAAACGGCCTGCACCGCTCGTTAAAAAGCGCGCCATTGCCCTAAACAATCTTAGGAAGGCCGTTCTTGCATAACTTAAGAAAGTTGAACCGACAAATTATTCTCAAATGGATCTGCCAAAAGCCTCGTGTGGATTTACTGAAATCCTCGTGTGGATTTGCCGAAATCCTCGTGTGGATTTTCACGACATCACGAGAGCAGACTGAAGGCATCCAATAACTACCTACTAAACTACATTATATAACTTGCGAAACTTGAATAAAGAAATATGAAAAAGATTTATTTCATCGCCCTCACCCTGTTGCTTGGCATTGCACAGGATGCTTGGGCAGCCACGACAGGCAACTGGCAAAACAACTGCGATGCCTCGTGGGGCAGCGACTACAGCACCTCCAGCTCCTTCACTATCAGCACTGCTGCCCAGCTGGCGAAGTTCGCCTCTATAGTTAACGCTGGAAACAATTTCAGCGGAAAGACCATCACCCTTGCCGAAGACATCGACCTGAGCGAGCATTACTGGCTTCCTATCGGCGTGTATGAAAGCTATAGCTTCAATGGCTCCTTCGATGGTGCAGGGCATACGATTAGCGGCATGTATATCAACGAAACCAGACTTTGCAACGGCCTCTTCGGATATATCAACGGCGGCGCCGGAATTAGGAATCTAAAGCTAACCGACAGCCGGATAAACGCCAACTCAAACTTCACAGGCGCTATCGTCGGCTATGCCAGGTCCGGCAAGATTCAGAATTGCTCTGTTGCGTCATCTGTAGAAGTCACATCATCTGCCGCTCAATCTGGGGATGGCGAGGAGATTATTACCACTGGCGGACTTGTCGGCAGGATAATGAGCTCTTCCGAGATGACGGGATGTGTCTGCGGTGCTGCTGTCAGTGGCACAGAGAAGGTGGGAGGCCTGGCAGGAGAAGAAGTGTCGGCCAATATCGTGGCTTGCCTTTATACTGGCAGCAGCGTAAACGGCGGTTCGTCAACTACCCAGGCAGCCTTGTTTGGAAACATCAATGGCGGTGACCATTTGTACCATAATCTCTACACAAACAGTGCCCTTGACGGCAAGAACGGACAGGACAGGCGAGGATATGTCATCAGTCTTCCTTCGGGAGTCACTTTCGACTTTTTCTCGCAAGCACAATCCAATTATGACTACGATGTGAGCGACATTACTCTTTACACCTATCCCAACTGGCCATACACCAACTATTCCCTCATCATCTACGGCGGCACTATGTATTGCGCTTTGGGCCAAAGGATTCCATTTACCGTCACGACGCCTCCCGGCTATGCCCTCACCTCCGGAGTTTCTGTGCCTGATGGATACGAGGGATATATCACAGACACATACACGCTTGTGACCGGTGCATCCGATTGTCAGCTTATCGCACCAACGGCATTGACAGCATGGAACGGCAACGAAAAAGGAACGGAACTTGACCCCTACATCATCCGCACACAGTACGACCTCCAATGGGTATCCGTATATACGAATACATCTGCCGACGACCACTATGAAGGCAAGTATCTGCAGCTTGGCAACGACATTGCCTTCGACGGCACTGCAAACAACTTCACGGCCATCGGCAACAATATCAGTTCCAGGTATTTTGCCGGCACATTCGACGGACAAGGTTATACCATCAGCGGCATCAACCTCGGTGCCAATGGCGGTCAAGGTTTGTTCGGCGCAGTTAACGGAGGAACTGTCAAGAACCTCACACTTTCTTCCAGCACCATCAAATCCACAAGCAACAGCTCTGCTGGAGGCATCGTCGCAAGCGCAGGGAATAATGGTGTAACGATTGAAAACTGCCATGTGTCAGGAAGTGTCGTCATCGAAAGTGGAAACGATAGCGGCGGCATCATCGGCAAAACGAATGCAGGCGATGTGAGCATCACGGGATGTACCAGTGGAGCAACCGTGACAACAAGGAACAGCAGCTCGTGCGCCGCCGGCATCATCGGCTTTTGCGGACGTGAGACATCATCACCTACTACAAATGTCTCCATATCGGACTGCCTCTACTATGGCTCGTCCCTGTCGGGCGACCCCACCAAGACAGGAGGCATTGTCGGCTGCCTTTATGTCAACACCAGCAATAACAGTTCCAAAGTCACATTATCCAACAATTTCTACACCTATCCAACCACGTCCGTCAAGGGTACGGGGCAATGGAAAGAAAAGTACTCGTCTGCATACGACAGGACTCACGATGCCGGCGACATCTTCAGAAACACCATTCTTGGCAACAATATCAATGGAGCTGTCCGCGCTCATGTAGTTTCCGCTTCTGCCGACATAGAAGACATGGGAGCAGCAGGCACACCCGTCGAGAATGGCATCACGCCTTACGCTTATGGCGTAAAGTTCGGCAACACGTACTACAGTCATGTTCTTGCCCTGCTCAACAATGCCGACAACACAGAGCTCATCAGTCAATACGCCGGTCAGACCTTCAATGTCAAGCTTCGCGGACGCACGCTCTATAAAGACGGGGCGTGGAACACACTTTGCTTGCCGTTCAACCAAACCAGCTTTGCCGGAACGATATTTGAAGATGCGTCACAATACGAGAAACTCGAAATGGACGTCAGCCGTAGCTACAGTTCTTCCGGGTCAACAGATATATATAGAACAGGATGCCAGGACGGCAAGCTTTATCTCTTCTTCAAGAATGCTAACGACATTGAGGCAGGCAAACCGTATATCGTGAAATGGGAAAAGGTGGATGGCTACGACAATCATCACGACCCTGAAACATACGACTATGTAGATCCGATGTTCCCCAATGTAACGCTTGTCGGTGGCTCACCTGCTACTGTCACGTCCGAAGACGGGACTGTATCATTCACTCCCACCTATGCACCTATCAGCCGTGACTACGAGGACCGCAGCCTCCTCTTGATAGGTATATCGAACAGCCTTTACTATCCCAACGGCGCAGGCACTGTCTCCCTAAAGTCTTTCCGTGCTTACTTCCAGCTCAATGGCGTGTTGATGCACGAATCGCCCAGCAGCAGCGTAGGAGACGATGACGACGATAACTACATTCCCATAGGCGGCGGCGAAGCCAAGGCATTTGTGCTCGACATCGAGGACGACGCTACATCCTTGGACGAAGAACTGAGGATGAAGAGTGACGAATCAGCCGGAGCAGGGGAATGGTACTCGTTGGACGGCATCCGCCTCAACAGCAAGCCGTCGCTCAAAGACATTTACGTAACAGGTGGCCGAAAGGTCGTAATCAAATAAAGGAGGACACAGCAATGAAAAAGACATACAAGATTCCCCAAATGCTCGCTGTAACTATCCAGCACACAACGCTACTGATGGAGAGCCTCGAAAACAAGGTAGGCGGCAATGCCGACTTCGACTATGTAGGCGGCAAGGGGGCCAGTGACCCAAACTATTCCGAAGGACGCGCAAAGGAGCATAGCCTTTGGGACGAGGAATGGTAAACGCCTGACTATAGTGTCACCTTGCAAGAAGAGAGGATGCGCAGATTTGCACATCCTCTCTTCTTGGTTATATATTGCAGCCCAGGGAAACCTACAAAAATTTTGAATTGGACTTTCCCCATTATACATTATATAAAAAAGCGCACGAAGAGACGAACTTCGCCTAAATAGTCATACCTTTGCAGAGCTTTACCTTTTCATCTTTTTAATTTTTCAACTTTTTTATTATCTTCTGGCGTGACATTTCGTCCATTTGCGTCTATATAGGGTAAAATGGCAAACGACGACGACAACAACATAGAGCGCAAACGAGGCGGCGAGACAAGTGAGTTCGCACAGTTGGTAAAGCGTTACGGCCCATCGCTCATGGTGTTCGTCGGACGCATCGTGGGAGTTCAGGAGGACACGGAGGACGTGGTGCAGAACACTTTCGTTGCGGCCTATCAACACATGAAGGACTTCGACTCGCAGAAGGCATCTGTCTCAACCTGGCTTCAACGCATTGCCTATCACGAAGCACTCTACCATCTGCGAAAGCGAAAACGGCAAGTCATGCTGCCGCTTAACATAAGTGACGACGTTCCCGACGAGCTGCCTGAAGACACGACAGCACAGCAACTGGACGAAGCCATACAGCAGCTCTCACCCGAGGACCAGATGCTCCTGCAACTCTTCTACTTCGACGAACGTTCGCTAAAGGAGATTGCCTACATCATCAACCAGGCGGGTGAAGTCACAGCCCGCGAGGTGTCGCGCCTCAGCAGCCAACTTCACCGCATACGCCAAAGACTCAGAATCATCTTAACACACACATTTAACCATGAATAACGACAACCGCCTGCGCCTGAGCGAAGCAAAGAACCTTTTCCGCCAAGCCCTGCAGCGACAAAACGAAAGAGCAGCAGGCATGAAGATGCCCGACGACATGGAGCAAAGGGTGATGGGAAGCCTCACCCCTAACCCCTCTCCGAGGAGAGGGGAACCTTCCTCGTTGCCGCTTCGACGTTCACCCCTCCTTTGGAGGGGGATAGGGGGAGGCTGCATTGCTGTCGCAGCCAGCGTGCTCTTGCTCATCATGCTTAATATAGGAAAGCAACAGCCTGATCAACAGCCTCCTGTCATAGCAGAAGTAGTGCCGGTGTCGCAGCCTATTATCCCTGACGAACCTGTTGAACACGCCAATCCTACTAAGCCTATTATACCCGTTAAGGTTGCCAAAGCAGCTACACCTAAGAAGCAACTTGCCGAGGCAGAACTTCCCGATACGCTCGGGCAAGGTATCTTCGAGTCGGAAGAAAACGTACGGCTCGCCGTGCAGATGCTTAGCGAATGCGAAGCTACCATACGCCGCGAGGAGCAACAAGTGAATAACAGAATCATAAAAGCAACGTTCAATGCCTTGCCACAAGCTGAGAATGCCTTGCTTGTCACCAACGAGAACGGCGACTTCGAAGTGATAGAAGTCAGCGAACAAACTGCCATCGAAATATAAACCCTTAAACTAAATAGAAATGAAAACTACAGCAAAACTCGTGACGCTCTTCTTGCTCGTCCTCACTTCAAGTCTCAAGGCGCAGGAAGAATACATCAGTCAGGAAGTGCGAATTCAGCAAGCCTTCGAGCAAATTGCGAATGCGAAGGGCATCGAGCACTCCGTGAACAAATACATTGAACGCGACGAAAAGGCATTCGATAAGGTGCTGGAGGAAACGGAAATCCACAACTTCCGCATCGGACGTGCCAACTTCAAGCTCCTCGACAAGCTGCAGGAAGTCTTCACATCGCTCGAAAGCAACAACCGCCTGTTGTCTATTTACACAGACTTCAACCCGATAGAATACAGCACTCGGCAGAAGTGGAACATCAAGACCAACAAAGATGCCATCATCATCGGCGCACGGCCACGTTCGAGCTATGCCATAGCAGCCTATCAAGACTCTGGAAACAAGGACTTCCGCACCGTCTATGCCGTCGAATGGTGGGACACGGACGACAAGGACATACGCCAAGGCATACTTGTCCGCACCTATGGCGAGAAAGTGCAGAAGCGAGATGGAGACATTAATATGAGGTCTTTGTTCAGCACGGAAAACAATGAAGAGGCATGGAAAAGGTACGAGGCATGGAGGCAGAAACTGCAAAAAGGGCAGAGAATCGTTTCAGGAATGGCTGACTCAACCAACATTCCTTTCGATGGCACGAGCCTGAAAGAGTGGATGAATAAGGCTATCAATGGCATCGGACACCTGGAGAGTGACGACTGGCTGCGCATCTTCGGACTGCTCACCCAGCAGATAGAAGATGCTGCCGAAAGCAATTCGAAGTCGATGACAAAGGAGGAGTTGGTGGTGGCATCTAACTTGGTACTGCAGCTTTGCAAGGATGCGCCTATCGATGACGACGAGATTGAGATGTGCTGCAAACGCCTGAACTTCGTAGCAGCCAAGGTCTCAGCACATAGCATGTACGTCGGCGACACCCTCCGACTCGCTATGAAAAGGCTGAGGAAAGAATAAGTTAGCCGCAACAAGAAGACCTACCTCAAAGGCATGGAGCCGAAGGAAGACAAGAGATAGAACATATGTTAGTTTAGTTAATACAAATTGATAGATCTGTGCGCCACCCTGCTCCTGCGTCGCGAGATGCGGAAGCAGGCTTCATAAAAAAAACTTAAATCTTTGCCCCAAAGTCGGAACATTTCGACTTTTCGCGCGTCTCATATAATAAAAGGAACAATAAAATGAAGCAAATCATCATCACCCTCCTGCTCGCTCTCGTCTGTCTGACAGGGCAGGCACAGAACGCCAATCCGATGGGACTATACAAGCTCTCCGAAATCATTCATCAGGACGGCAAGCATGTGGAGGCAAGCTTCAAGCAGTACAAATACTGCCAGAAGGAATTCTCGCTCATGCTGAACCACGATGCTATACTCTTTCCCAGCGACCCTTTCTCCTTCACCATATCCAATCCCGACGGCAAGCCCCTGCTGTTCACAGGCGAACTATCGAAGACGGAGAACCGAGGCATACAGGTGTTCGGCACTTCCGACAGCACCTTCACCTTGCGTTGGTTCAACGACCGCGGCACTATCAACGAGCATCTGTTTCCCTATCAGACAAACATCGACGAGACATACGAGCTGGTAAAGGATTCAACCGATGCCATCCTGCGAGCCTTGAACCTGTTGCAGATGAAGCTTGGAACCAGGCAGCACCACATGCAGGGAGCATGGAAGCTGCGCGGAACACAGCAGACAAACACAGCCACTTCGCAGTACTGGATAGAGCAAAGCGATGCAGAAGTCTATCAAATCTTCGGCAGCATGGAGGCAGTAATGGTCTATGCCAACGCAAGGTTCCCGAAGGGGAACATGCAATGCCACTTCATACCATGCGTTTATCTGAGCGAGAATGCCTTCGAGTGTGGCGAAAAGACATTCATCGTACATTGGTTTGACAGCGAAACGATTTCCCTGACAACCTTAGACGAGACCGGTCAAACAAACGTGACCGTCTGGGACCGCCAAGGCCTCCCGCGGAACATACAGGACACGTTCGGCACAGACACACCACTAATGCAAAAGGACGTCTCGCGCTTCTTCGCCGACGAGTTCCAGAAGAGATACGGCTCCCTGCCCGACTCTGTCCGTCTTGCCTACGAGACCTTCGACTTCGCCGTAAGTGCCAACGAAAGCAACAATGCCATCTTCCCCGTCCTGATGCGCCAGGGCTTCGAAGAGGAGTATAAGGCCATGAAGGACTCGCTCCTGTCGCGCCTGATGAGAAGCGAGATAGATGTTGACGAGGCCGTTGGGCGCTATGTCTTTTGGTTCTACAAGGACTTCGACCGCCATACGAGCTGCACTTCGCAGTTCTTCCGCAGGCAGAGGTCGGAAGTCCTGATACATTACAATCAGCTCATCCCGAAGTATGCTCCCGAACCCGTCGGATGCAAGGTGGATGCCGAGACATACCTCCTGCGTCTGCCCTCCTGCATGGGCGACGTACCCACATGGGACTGGATGCTGAAGAAAGAGGAGGAGTTCAAGAGGTCTGGCTGCAAGTACCTGATTCTCGACCTTCGCGGAAACCCGGGAGGCAATGACTTCTTCTCGAACTTCTGGGCGCAGATGATGTGCAACGGCTGTGCGGCAAACGATCAGCACTATTTCTACAGAAACAGCACGGCGAACAACAAGATGCTAAGGAGGTTTCTGAAGGCAATGCCCGACGGCTTCTTCGGTCGGGTTCTTGCGGAAGCGGACACGACGGCAGAGGGAAGCCTCATCAATTGGATGACCATTGAGAAAGGGACAGAAGATTATACGCCCTTGGTGCGCAAGGGAGCCATCATCATCGACAACTTCAGTGCCAGCGCAGCAGAATCGCCGATCAGGCTGGTGCGCGACTATCCCAGGAGTGATGTCAAAGTTTATGGCCGCGAACGGACAAACGGATGCGAACAGACAGGAAATATCAACACCGTCCGTCTGCCTAACAGCGACATGACATTGAGTTTCCCAATGACCGTAGATGATATCTTCGAGGAGGCATGCAAGGAACGAAGTCCCGGCTACAAGCCCGATGTCATCATTCCCCTGCCCTACCCCAAATGTCTCACAGACAACATCGATGAATGGGTTCGCTGGGTGGCTAAGAAGATGAAGAAAAGTCGTTTCTAAGGAAGCAGCAAAAGCCCAAAAACAAAGCGTGCCGTGTTGTTGAACACGGCACGCTTGCTTATTAGGAATCCACTTCACTCAGCAGATGTTTTGAGATAAGCTATGAAGAAGGATGTTGCATCAAGCAGGGGCTGCAAATCGTTGTTGATGACTTCCTTCACTTGGAGAAGCGTATCGAGAAGAACCTCACGCTTGTCCGAAGATATCGATTCCATACTTTTCAATCTGATTCTGGAAGAAAGGACGCATGCCTGTGTGCTTACGGATTAAGTCTACGCTTGTGCCAAGGATTGACTCCAAGTAATCGGCAGCTGCACATAGGGAATAAGCCTTAGGAGGCATGACAACAAAGATATCGACATCACTTCCATTGTGATGTTCGTCCCTTGCCACAGATCCAAACAGCCTCATATAACTGATGCCGTAGTTTGTTCTCAGTTCGTCGGCATGGCTCTTAAGGATATCTATGTATTCTTGCCGAGTCTTCATGGCCTGAATATCTTTCAGGTTTTCTTTCTCTTATTCCTTCCAATAAATGTCCGTCAGTTCCTTCTTGATGTTCACCTCTTCGAGCTTGAAGTATTTACGCAGGAGTCCCCATGTCACATCGAGCATCTCCTCGGTGTTGAGGTTGACATCGATGGCAAGGAGCTTGCTAGAGTAGTCCTTAGCAAAGTCGAGGCAGCGGTTGTCGTAGTCGGTGAGGTCGAAGCCGTTCTCCAGCTTTGTCTTGGCATTCGCTGCGTCGGCATAAAGGCGGATGGCAGCGTTCATGACTTGGCTGTGGTCCTTTCTGGTCTTCTTGCCTGCAACAAGCTGCTTCAGACGAGACAGCGAGCGGAACGGATCGACGATGACCTTGCCCACATCACTGTCGCGACGCAGGTAGAGCTGACCCTCCGTGATGTAACCGGTATTGTCGGGCACGGCATGCGTGATGTCGCCACCAGACAGCGTGGTCACGGCGATGATGGTGATGGAGCCGCCGCCTGCGCTCTCGGGGAATTGCACGGCCTTCTCGTAGATCTTTGCCAAGTCGGAATAGAGCGAGCCAGGCATCGAGTCCTTCGACGGGATTTGGTCCATACGGTTGCTCACGATGGAGAGCGAGTCGGCATAGCTGGTCATGTCGGTCAGCAGGACGAGCACCGTCTCGTGCTTCTCCACGGCGAAGTACTCGGCAGCCGTCAGCGCCATGTCGGGAATGAGGAG
>JAEEGF012435108.1_pt1 | contig 10587 bp, 2 predicted proteins | sample 9134171 | NCBI WGS metagenome assembly JAEEGF01 (sample SAMN16246542, study PRJNA631951) | gut metagenome | biome: gut microbiome; feature: rumen; material: AP-attached | host: Bos | place: Iran: Karaj | collected 2018-10 | reverse complement strand
ATTTGTGGACAGGCCGTATTCGTTACACTTTTCTTGAATGAAACTAAGGTACTCAACGCCAAGGGCATCAACGAAGAATCCCTTGGTATTCTTCACATCCAACTTATCAACAACAGAAGGCCTAGGCTTCAGAGCCGAAACAAAATCCATCTTCGTAGACTGCTCATCTACTATGGCTTCAAAGGATGGGAGAATATGATTGACAACTTTCTGGTATTTGTATGTATCGAAATACATATCAAGCAGCGGATTTTTGAATCTAAATGTCGAAAGATAGCTGGCGAGATCAGGATATACAGTCTTCAGGATAGAAATGAGAGCGTTTCGATCATAGTTCTGTCCGTAAGAATCCAGCCACGTAATGATTCGCTCTTTTTCAATCTGATTCACATCTGTCAAATAGTAGATTGCGTCTTCGCCTTTTATCGAAAGAACTTTGCAGTAGTCTACTATCTCTGACAGATATCCCTGTAGAGTTGCAATGATTTCCTTGCGCTGCTTATACAGCTTGGAGAAGCTGGCGTCATTTTTGCTTACCGATAGAATTGCACGAAAAACAGACTTAACAAGTTCATCAGAGTTTGCAGCATTATTGACTGCCATCTGAAGGTACTCATTATCTGTAATACCGCAGATCGAAAGCGCTATGAAATAAAGCCACTGTTTTTGTTTTCCAAACTTTTGATAGGAGGCAAGCGCTGCGGAAAGCTTACTCTCAGCTCCAAATTCTGATTCAATGACTGTACTCCAATTACCGTCACGCCCCATAAGCTCCAGAACGTGATTCCACTGCTCTGCTTCGCCAAAGCTTTGCGGAACAACGCTTGTCCTTGGATCTTTGTCACAGAGGTAGTCATACCCGTTGCTGAGCTGTCTGACGTAGTAGATCGAATTAGGAAAGCTGTCCTTCTTTTCGTTGGTAGCGATATAAGTGATCTCGTGTGTGCTGTTTTCGATTATATATCCGATTCTCTCAACGCCCTGATACGCTCCAGGAAATGCATCTGCTAGCTCTGGAGCTATCAAGTACAAATCGGTTACCGTGTCAGGAGTGCCTTCAACGAAAACAAGTCTCCCAGTCTCAGCAATTCTTGGATCTGAGAACTTCAGGTAATTCTTGCATTGATATGTAAGAATTACAACATGTCCAGAAATACCCGTAGTTACCAGTGCTTTCAGTGCCTTTTGAGTTTCCTGCTCTCCAAACAGTTTCAAGAAGCCTGTAAGTCCAGTAATAAAGGTATTTCCACTGTTTTTCAGCACATAATCATAGAGCTCTTCCAGTTTTAGAACCGCGTCTTGACCACAAAGGCTTTCAATAGGCGGGAACTTGTTGTTTCCGACCTTAAAAAAGTCAACAAGATCGGCGAGGTCTTTTTTTGCTTGAAGGTCTACGATCAGGGGATAAGACTTCTCTGATTTTAGGTAATTCTGAATTCGATTCTTTGCGTCATTCAGATTCATATTATGGCCTCCGAATCACTTATGCCCTTTCATGATTTCGACACCCACAACGATGTTATCTTCGATCAACTTTTTCAAGTATTCCTTCACCTGATCCGCAGGCATCTCATCAATGACTTTCTTCGCTTTACCATATCCAGTTTTCATATAGTTTGCATTTGCCATCGTCTTGATTCTTGCAGATACCTCTGTGCTTCCAATCCAATGATATGGAGCATCAGAGACATGATCTTTCAAATACTCTTTCACGGCATCCACATCATCAAACAGGACTGAATACTCTTGGAGAAACACCTCACGAAATGCCTGATCACGCGCTTTGGCACTTTTCAGTTTCTCTGCATAGGACATTTTCGAAACATAATCCTGAGCAGTTTTGATTGAATCTTCGTCCTTGCTTTTAGAATTGATGATTGCAAAAGCGCTTCTTGCTGTCGCGATCTCCCCGTCAGGAACCATTGCGAGAATGGGCATATTATACTTCATCGACCAATTATACGGAGAATCTGTATCCGTCATGGACTTCCACAGCTTTCGCAATTGCGTGAATTTTTGACCATTCTTATACTCTGCAATAGCCTTTTGAACCTTCGCAGTATACTTATCCGGCTCTAAAAGATAGGTACTACCGAACCCATAAGCGTCATCCTCAAGGATAGCCTTAACATCGTCTTCGGTAAGATCATCTAGATAATAGCTAAACGCTTTCATAAACAATGTGCTTTGAGACCCCATAAACTGCCTGAAGGTCTCTGTGTTCTCACGGAGCAGGCCCAAGAAAGTCGGCTTCTGAGAATCGAGGAGACTTCTTTGCTTGTAGAGGTTGGAAAGCATTTCAAAGAAAGCCTTAGAATCACCGAGCTCATTTTTGATCACAGAGAAAGCCACACGGATTTGCCCGAGCTTATCGACCCAAGCACGGATCGTGTCAATATAGGTGGTATTCTTTGGCAAGATCATGTTGCTGATTTCGACGATTTCATACTCACAAATCAACTCGTCGATTTTGGCATTCACAGTATCCGTATTCCAGACCCAGTTGGCTGCGTCGGAGCTGAACTTGTACTGAAGCTGATTGATATACTGCCCGTCATCTCTGATTTTTGCCGCAATTGACGGGAGCATACCATCTCTATACACCTTCAGATATTCGAGCATGCCGCTTTTGCAGTTGTCTTTGGTCAGGACGGATTTCAGATCTTGCTCTGCACCGGCATTGGCAAGGCAGAGTTCCCCGATGGCAAGCGCAATGTCACTATCGGATTTCTCTCCCTCCATGTTTTTGTTATTTGCAATACCGCAGTAATTGTCGATCAGACGGGCAACAACTTCCTTGCTGGTCGTAAAGGTGTTGCCGTCCAGAACATACTTGATAACCCAGATCGGGAAAGAGAAACTCTTCATCTGTTCCCGGATTCTGGAGCGCGTTTCTGTAATGGAGACGCAATACATCTCCGGAATATCGAACGCAATAGAGGTTGCCTTGTTAAAAGCACGCTCCGCTTCCGTCAGGGTAACGATGTACTTGTCCTTATATCGCTTGTCGGGCGTGTTCTCCTGCTTAATGATCTCAGAGATCATGCTGGCCAGCTTGTCCGTATCCAAAGGTACTGTAGTAAGGTTATCGCTGTAGGAGTAGATGCTATTAGCATATTCCTTCAAGACAAAGCCAAGGATAAACGCCGTCAGGTTGCAGGGCATAAAGCCATAGGGCTCTGCTTTCAGCATCTCATAGATGGAGCCAATCGTGATTCTGTCGCCCTTACTAAATGCTTCATCGATAAATTCATCCACAGCTTTTTTGAGGGATGAAATGTAACTGTGAGTCGTCTTCCAATACTCCGGTACTTTCCAAGCGCCTTTCAAGGCGTTTTCCAATTTCGTTGCTTCATTACCGGAACGGAATGTTCCCTTGGTCTCTTCCGTAATACCACAGGTAGCACCGGCACCAAGAGAATTAGCGTCATACATGGTGTTCAGAACACTCGTGAAAGCCCCCTCAAGGCACTGAGGATAATGGAACTTGTTGATATCCATCAGTTTCACAAAGAGGTCTGCCATGTTTGCCACACGCTCTCCTTCGGGTGTGTAACGCGAATACACATAGAACGCGCCGTTCTTAATCCGCTTCGCCCAATTGGAGAGAACTTCAATGGCATACCCTTCATAGGTTTTACGCTGTTCCAAATCACTGCTTCCGATGGCAAGGGACATGGCGTAATTCTCAACGAACTCGTCATACTCGCCCTCACCGAGAACGCAGTCAGAACTGTCGATAACGATGGCATTAGACGCAGGATTGTTTTCAAAGAAGTTTTCTATTTTCTTCTTTACAGCCCCACTTTCGGCAGAATCTCTGCCAATCGTTGCAACTGCGTACAGTTTGTTGCTTGTTTCACTGGGGTTATTTGCTTTTTTGATCTCGCTGTCAAAATCAGAAAGCGTAGCATAAGCCAATGAGTATCTCAGTTTCAGGACGCCGGTGAGCTCAAAGATATTTCTCAGGTTGCTCCCAGTCATAAAGGTCATGTCCTTTGTGGACTTTGCCTTGGCTTGCGGAATGAACTGCGTTATATCAACGATCGGGCCAGTATTTTTGCAACAATAGGAGAATACGTCCCCGGTGAGGGGCGTTCTTGTAACCACATGATCATTCAACAGTTTCGCCGCGATCTTTGAGGCGGAGAATTCGAGATCTGTCCCCTCAAAAGCAAGCGTCAGATTCTTGTTATTAGGCAGGAAAACATCTCTGTTGCCTGTCATCCTTTCCGATACGGCTTGGAGGAGAAGTATGACCTTCAAAACGCGCTTTTCATCCTCCAAAAGCTCCTTATCCAGTTTGGGAGTATAGCAGCTCAGGACATCCCTGATGCCACTTGCAAGCTTTTGACTGCCGGTTTCGTAGAAGAAACTCCACAGCCGATCAACCGTTACAAAAGGATTCGGGGATTTGGAATCATAATTATCAATAAACCACTGGAACGCATGAACATCATCACCCTCATCATTTTTGATGAAGTTGAACATGCTTCTTGCGGTAGACGTGTAATAGATTGAAATATGCTGAAGAATCAGAGCAGCAAACGGGTGGATCGGCAAAACATTGCTGAGATCCCCGTCAGACAGATTGATCTTGTTCTTTACAACTGTCCGGCTTTGCATGGTCCGGCGATCCAGGCTCGTTTTATGTTTTTCCCAAGTAGCAGCCTTATCCTTGTCATCGGTGACCTTCATTGCCTGCCCCATCAGCTCAAAAGCAATATTCTCCGGCAGCCAAATGTGGATCGGAGTCACAAAGCGGTCCATAATCTTTTTCTTGTCAGGATCGCCCTCAGAGAAATAGCCTTCTGCTTTATGTGTTACGATCAACAGACAGAACGGAGCAGTCGCGGCGAGTTCAGCGACTTGCTGGAAACCCGTGAGGTGGTGCATGTTGTTCTCGAAGTACTCAGAGAACTCGTCCCAAATGAAGACAAGCTCTTTGAGAGAATTCTTTTCAATGATCTCACGAATCCAATCGCAAAGCTCCTCCGTGTTCATGGAGAAGCCGCCTCTGACAGCCGGAACTTTGAATATTTTGCTGATAAGTGTTCTCAGAGCTTCCTCTTCATAAGTCTGAAGCTTATTCAAGATAGTAGCTGAAGTATCACCGCCGAGAGCTGTTTTGTAAGTACCATTTGCGTAAATATCGAAGCTCTGCTGGTTCTCTTCATTTTCAAAGTAGCGGATCAGGGAGTTTTTCAAAGAGGTATTCGCGGTATTCTCATTCCCTGCTTCCCGCAGAGCCTTTTCAATACCTTCCTGTATGGCAACAATCAGATCCGTATCGCTCTGAATATCCGAAGAACCGTAACGATGGCAAACCAGGATTTTTCCTTCCTGCTTTTGCGCGATCAATTTTTTGCAAAGCAGATTATCCAGGCCATAGTGTTGGAAGTAGTCAACGGTTTCCTGCTCACTTGCATCGATGAGTTTTTTCAGCGTAAACACGGCGTGAGACTTTCCGGTTCCGTATGCGCCATCCACCCAAACAGACAACTTCTGCTTACGTTCCAATACGTCTACCATGGCCTTTAGGAGCTGCACAAAGGAAGGATGCGGATAGAACTTCTTCCACAGATCAGGCTGATCTTCGATGATGCGTTTATCTACCTGAGGGAAGTATTCAGGGTCAATATTGAAATATTCTCTGTAACTCATTTCCGCTGCCTCCTTAGAACAACTCGTTCAGGATTTCTTCTGCGCTCTTTTCACTTTTTAGTGTGATGTTGTCAAGCCCGAGCGTGAACCGGGCCTCAATCAGATCAGGATGGTTGAAAGTCAACCCATTCAGGATTTTCTCCATTGTTTCGTGGTTCAGACCAAAAATCTGTGTTGGGCTAATGCCGTCGCTCTCAATAGATGTGTCTAGGAGCCGGGTCAGTGTGAACTGCCTATAGTTCCCACATTTTTCTGAGAATTTATAGAGAGCGTAAAGGATAACTCGTTCATCAGGAGCTTTCCAACTTGTCCGATAAAGTGCAACTGCTTTATTCTTATCTTTTATCATTTCTCCAAGGCCTGTACGTGAAAACGGAAGATCTAGGATTCTTATGAAGGATCCCCAAACATCATTAACCCATTTTTCGTCAGCACCGCTGTCAACAAGCAAACTACAAACATACTCTTTGCTCATCGTCTCATCGAATGGAATATTGTTAATGTACCAGCCAATTTGCGGATTGTATGCGAGGTTACACAGCATCAAGGCCCAACTTAAATCCTCGTCTATCCCAATATCATTGATTATTTCAGCAAATCTCGTGAATCCGTTATCATCAAGCAATTCTGCATCTTTTAGGAATCTCTTGAAAAAGTTAAACATCTGAGATCCCAACGTGTTCTTCTCTTTGAATTCGTTTTTGAATGTAAAATACTGCTCCATCCAATCCATCTTAGGCGCATGATGTGAAAAGCAGTTTAAGCTCTGTGTCTTTCCCATATTCGTTCCTCCTCTTGGCATCTCCAGAGATTTGTAGACTAAACAACCTTTATCAACTTTATGGCACTGTGAACAATGGACACATCCTGCACCTATTTTCACTTTGCCATTATCCATTTGTATCATGCCATTATGGCAATCAGCCTCACATTCCTTGCACCCAATACAACAAGCAGCTTTTCTAAAAACATTTTTCAGTAACTTAGTAAAAAGTGGGGCCTTTTTTGCAAGAGCCAGATCATATTTAACCCTAAGTTCATTTTGTGCTTCTTCAACTTCAAATTGATACTCATCACCGCGAAAATCAAGTCTGTATGGCGAAATATCATTTTTTAATACACCTAGAGTTTTTATCCATTCTTTCCAGTCAGTCTTGGGCGATTGTACTGTTATATAAAACCAACTTGAATCGCTTTTTTCTATATACCCAGTTCGTAATGGAAGATCCCTTCCATTTTTCCGTGCTTTCCAGCCGCCGTTTTTCATAAAATCGTCGAGTCTGCTTTCAGACTGGAAATTATGAGCATACATTTCTTTGATTTTACCCATCAGGTGATTAAACTCATCAGGATAACAAGCCCTTGCCATATACTCATTTCTTTCAGCAGCTCGTGGACAGACAAGGCAACCAGCGCGACGATTTCCTTTCTTATAGGCATCGTTTAAATACAAGTTCCGCATGTAGATATAGCAATAGAGTTCTGCGGAATTCCATTCTAATATAGGATTACAGCTATACTGCCCTTTGTGTTTTTCCCCCAGACTAATATAATCGTATTCACTTCTTGATAGACTCTCGCTTGCACGGACGCCAATAAAGGCCATCCCTGTAAAGTCAGCTTTGCCTAGCGCATCACGTAGCGCGATTATTTGTGGAGATGTCTTGTGTACGCTACAACACCATCTATGGACGGTGGCAGGTGGGCCAAACTGTGACCATGTATAATCTGGAGAATAGTGCGATCTTGCAGTTACAAATTCTATACTTTGTTCAGCACACACAGATTTGATCGCATCTACAGTCTTATATGTATCAGGGAATTCCATTCCCGTGTCTCCAAACATGACCTTAAATTTGTTGTGTGGCAAAGCGCGTTGAGCCAAATCAAAAGTAACCACACTATCCTTGCCGCCGGAAAAGGCTACATAAAACACATCCACTTTAGCTTGATATTCAATGTATGTGTTGTAGATTTTCTTGATTGTATCCTGCGCAAGCTGCTCAATAATGCCTCGGTTTGCATCTATCATCGCTGGAATGTCTACAAATCTTAACGGGTATCCAGCTGGTTCAGGATCTTCAATCAACTGTATCTCAGGTGAAATAAAGGCAGATCCCCCTTTTATCTTTGCCACAAGGCGGCCTCGATAGTAATAATTGTTTGCCTCTGCCCACATATATGGAAAGCTGTCGTTTTTCTCGTAGTTCCAGTACTTATCAAAGCCGAGAATATCCAGTTCCTTGTAGTAGACAGGACGAGGTTCTTTGGAGAATGACAGCGGCATCGGTGTCAATATATACCCGCCCGTAGAACTGTCCCATTCATATGAGTACATGATGTGTCATCCTTTCCTGTCTCTGATCTGCGTTGCTTTTTTGATTGCCATATCAAGATCACGGTAGCTGCGTCTTGTGATCATGTTGGCATCAGCAAGGTAATTCAGTGCTTCATTCTTGGTCAGAGAAATCGGTGCATCAGCAAGGACAGCTGCGCAGGCATCGACAAACTCCTGAATTGCCCCGGATTTTCTAACCACTGCGCCCGCAACATTATAGAGAGAGAATCCATTGTGAAGCAGTGAGAATTTTTTGCTGTAAGAATAGACAAAGCTCTCTAACAAATACTCGTTCCATTCATATCCGACATTCGGGAAGACCAGATAAGAATCGATTTCTCTGATTCGGATATACTCCTTGGAGACAAAGCTTCCGATTGCCTTGTCAACAGCATCCACATCAAACTGAATAAGCTCCTTTGAAACAAACCGGTTTAGACTTACACGGACAGAAACTTCTGCCAGAGGCTCAAAGTAGATGACCGTGTCCAGTTCTCTTGACAGATTATAAATATCGTTCGCAGTAAACTCCGCATGATGTTTTGCATACAGCTGATAGATGTCTCTCATAGCGTACCGATCTTTTGGCATGCTGATTACTGCGCCTTCAAAGTTGAATCTGCCATCCAAATGCTTGGCAAGAACATTTCTGATTCCGAGACCAGAAAGATATAGGTTGTTTTCAAGAAACTCCGGCATTTTATCCTGGATTTCATTCCACATATCAGTCCAGATAGCATACTCGTTCTGCTGGATGAATTCATTGATAATCTCAGCAATTTCTTCTAACTCTGCTTCAGAAATCTCAAAAATGTCTTCATGGAAATACTCACCTTTTGAATTTCTAAGAAAGCGGGTGTCCGTTGTTATTATACGACGGATCTGTTCTCCTGGAATATGGGAAAGGGTATCGCACACATTATCTGTGGACATGGGCTTTCCGGCAGAAAGGAGATAGTCCGCAACCTCTGCATTATGATCTACCACCACATTTTTCTCAACGGACAAGTATTTCTCTGTGAGATAGTATTTTCCTTTTTCGGCAGTATACTCTATGTAAGCCCGAAGCATTTCCTCGTCCGCGAGGGTATAGCAGGAGGCAAGTTCACTTGCCAAATCTGCAAAGATGGCTTTGTAGTAAAGAACGGTTTTCCCAGATGCAAAGCAGCCGTCTATGTACTCAAATAGTTTTTTCCTTGTTTCAGGGTCGATGATTCCATCTGCGGGGAAAAGACGATCTTTATACAGAATGCCACAATTGCGGAGACGCGCTTCCAGTGCAGAATCATCGAAGGTCAGCTGCTCTTCAAACAGCATTTCATAAGTCTCCCGAAAGATATCGAAGTCAATGGAATCAAACATCATGCCATTGCGATATCTCTGCATCAAAACCTCTATGAACCTGCCTTTGGAATAATCATCGGGCTCAGCTACTTCCTCATGTTCTGTCAGGGACAGCTGGTTAAATTCAGCCGGAATCTTCTTGGAAAAAGAATAAATGCCAACAGTGTTTTTGGTCGCCCAGGATACATGGTCGAGAATATCTTGAACGGCGTTCTTGTCGTCCGTACCAATGATTGAACAGATTCTTTCAAGGCTCAATCCATCTGGATCATCATAGACTTTTGATGCTGCCATGAGCCTTGAGTAGAGTGAAGGGTACTGTTCTTCATACTGTCTCTCAAGATTCAGATTGCTTTTCTCCTGGCAAAATGCAATATATCTATTAAACGCAGCTGTATAGCGGTGGTGATGCGACAGATTTAGTGCTACGAACTCATCGTTTTTCAATAGGTTGCCAATGACCTTCTCTGTGCCCGCGCTGCTGTTACCAAGAATGCAATAATTTGTGAAACCATGCTGTCTGGCAAACGATTCAGCAATTCGTGTTGCCGTAATGTAGTCACGGCAAGTTTTACCGGAGAGCCTGGCTGTGTCACGCAAATATGTGAAGAACTGCTCTTCTGTAGGTTGTTCTGAGGGAGCAAGCGTGGTTGCAGAATCTAAAACGGGTTCTGCATTTGTGTGTTCTTCAGACCGCACAGCATCCGAGTTGTCTTTCTGGTCAACAATTATTGATTCGGGAACAACAGGTATCTCTTTATTATCAACAAAAGTGTCAGTAGTACTGCTAGTTTTTTTCTGTGCTTCGATTTCAATTTGTTCTTTGATGAACGCTGTATAGTACTGAGCGGCAAGAATAATGCTCTTTATTCTTTTCCTGTGTGTAATCGTGAATATCTTATTCTGTGAAACAGTTTTCTGCACTCTCTTGACGATATCAAGATCGGTCGTCGTAAAGAGTGGCTTTTTCAAAATATTGATTTTTTGGCAGAACGCCTCTATCTCATGATAGCAGGACCAAATTTGTGACAGTTGAGAAGGAGACACCTTGTCAGAAAGCCATGCTGCAAAAGATTCTTCGGTAGTCTGCTGATTTGCAACCATCGATCTGGCCTCCTTCAAGAGCTGGTTATACTTCGCCCTGTCTTCTCTATAAAGCTTTACCGTTTCACAAAAAAGACGTGTTGCCGGTTTCATAATCGTTTGGCCTTTGTATGCTGATTCCATGCTTGCCATCTGAA
>JAEEGF011106803.1_pt1 | contig 10588 bp, 15 predicted proteins | sample 9134171 | NCBI WGS metagenome assembly JAEEGF01 (sample SAMN16246542, study PRJNA631951) | gut metagenome | biome: gut microbiome; feature: rumen; material: AP-attached | host: Bos | place: Iran: Karaj | collected 2018-10 | reverse complement strand
CATTTTTTATAAATACAGTTTATGGATGAAAAAAAAATGATTTTCACACTTAAGGACGAGCCATGCCCCGACACCTGTTTAACCTTCCCTGTAAGACAGATTTTCAGGAATCAGGCGAACACTTCCAAAATTTCCCGGCATGCAATTGCCGTCTCCCCGCTGTTGAGCAGCATGCCAGAAACCGCCACGCCATACACGCCGGCCTGTTTCAGCGGAAGCAGGTCGTCAGCGGTGATGCCGCCGATGGCATAGAGCGGTGTGTTGGTGTTATGCTCCCGAAGTGTGTCCATGATATTTTCATAACCCTCCAAACCCAGCACCGGAGCCAGTTTCTGTTTGGTCTCGGTGAAGCGGAACGGCCCAACACCCAAGTAGTCGGCCCCGTCGGCGACGGCTTTCAGCGCATCGTCGGCGGTGTTGCAGGTGGCACCCAAAAGGAAACGGCTGCCGGTTATCTTTTTTGCTTCGGCCACCGGCATGTCGTTCTTGCCCACATGAACTCCGTCGAAGAGGCCGCTCTCCAGCAGGTGGATGCGGTCATCTACTGTGAGCAGAGCACCGTGCCGGTCGCAGGCGGGGCGCAGTTTCCCGGCGGCAGCCAGCACCTCCTCATCCGTTGCATCCTTCATGCGCAGCTGTACGAAGCGGAGGCCGCCCTCCAGCACGGCTATCGCGCCATCCACATAATTGTACCGGGCGTTGTGGTGGGTGATGAACATGGTTTGCGGCAACGCCCACAGGTCTCCGATGGAGGCACAGGTGGAAAAGCCTATTTCTTGAAGGAGAGGGAATTTCTCGCGTGTCACGCCGCCCAAAGCCACCGCCTTTCCGTTCAGAAGCCCTTCGGCAAAGGCCCTTTTCAGCGTGTCGGGTGCAAAGGCGGAGGTGTAGCCCTGCTTGCTCACCGAATCGAAAATGGGGGAGATGAAGCAGTAGGCGCAGTGTGCCTGTTGTTTTGTGAACTCCCCGATGGAATGGCAGGATGCGGAAATCCGTTTGTCCGCCAGGCTTTTCGCAACGGAGGGGTTGCGGCGGTTCAGATGCAGGCCGCCAATGCCAAATTCCGCCGCCAGATGGTGATGGTCGTGCAGCGTGAGCCGCTCGCGCACATCTGCCGGGAAGAGCGAAAGATATTCACGCAGCTGCGTTTCAGTGAACTGCGGCTTCCGGATGTGGAAAAACTCCACTTCACCGCTGCGCAGCCACGCCGTGATGCGCTCCTGCTCGCGGAAAACCTCCTGTTCCGGTGTGATGCCTATCCTCCGCATGTGGCACGTATGATGGTCACCTTGTCGCCCTCATTCAGCTGGCGTGTGGTATAATCCTCCGGGGTCAGCACATCCATGCCGACGGCGATGGCCACCCCGTCGTTCTCCCTTATATTCATGATGCCGCACAAATCCTTCACGCAGCACCCGTCCGGAACGGTCATTGTCTGGTTGTTAACTGTGATGTTCATTTTTTTTGTAATTACAATTATACCATTTCTATTGATGTACGGATAGGATTCTTCTTTTAGGAAACGTGTGTTTTGAATCCGGCTTTTCCATCAGGAATGCTAATTTGAATTCTCCGACAAGTTCCCTACAGGGATTCGGATTGTCTTCAATGTAAAGTTCTATCGCCTCACGAATATTTGCTTCTATTTCTTTCATGTTGTTTCCAACGGTGCAAATCGGTGCGCATTCCAAATAAGCGCTCAAATTTCCTCCCGCTTCTTCAACAAATACATCCAAAGTTCTCATATTACTTTATTTTTGTTTTAAACCAGCCTGTTCAAGAATACTGTAGTACATTCCTTTCCCCACACCTTTACTGCCATGGTTAGGAACAATTACTACTTTCCCCTCTTTTTCAAATTTCATATGGCTTCCTTTCTGACTTTTCAATATGAAACCATTTTTCATCAATAATGCCACAATATCTCTTACCGACTTATAACTCACTTAACAACAGTTTTTCATTTTTTTCAAAAAATTTTTTTAACAACAGTTTAATCAGGTGTCAGCCCATCTTGATGGGACAGGAACATCCAATCTTCCGTTTTTTGCAAAAGTACAAAAAATATCAATACGATTTCCACACACGAAAAAAATGTTTGTTGGGACGTGGCGAATGGTTGGTTATTCTGCCCCTATGAATAATTGGTCGTTGTTGATCAGGAACACCTTGCAGTCCGCCTCCCTGTGGAATTTTTCAATGTTGTCCAGCGCCGTGTTCACCGCATCCTTTGAAATGCGCCGTATCATGTTTGTCCAAAAGATGACGATTTGGTATTCTGTGTCGAGACTTTCCGGCAGTTGGTAAATTTGCTGTAATTTTCTGTAGGAAAGGCCGTTGTCATCCAACGGCACGGCGGTTTTCGGAGGGAATTCTCCGAAACGGTTGTCAAAATTCCAATCTAATGAGGTCAGTTTTCCTGGTGCGTAGCAGTTGATGTGCATTGAAACCAGTGTGTCATGGTGGAAATAGAGCATCTGTATGGGTTGTATCAATGTCTGTTTCTGCCAGATGGTGTCCGGGGAGAGCAGCCTGTACGCATCGAATTGCACGCTGTCGCTCACATGTGCGGAAAGGCTGATGTTCTCCCTTTTCACGTAAGAGGCGAATTTTTCGCACTTTTCAGGCTCGAAGGTCTTCAGATTGCGCACGCCATACAGCGTGGAAAAAATCGCCGTGCATCCCGACAGCAGCAATGCCGCCACAATTATAAACGCTAATGGTTTTATTCTCATTCGGTTATGTTTTATGAAAAATATAACGTCGGTTCGGGCGGATTATTGCCTTTTCATTTACAATAAAAACCAATCAAATGCGTTATTGCCATAAAACACTGTTGTATGAAGAAATCGTTTTCCTTGCATTTTTATGTGGCCTTTGTGTTGGCGTATCTTGTTTTTGACATTATCGGGCTGGCAATTGATGCAGCCACATGGGGACATCACAGGACATCTTTACTTTATGATTCCGTTTTTCAAATGCTGATGTTTTATTTGATTACTTTCCTTGCCCAAATGATTATAGGGCTGGTGGTCTGGTTTATATACAAACAGGCCGAAAACAAATGGATGGTGTTGCTGACGTCGCTCATATTATTGGGATATAATCTCTTATTTTTGATAAATGCCTGTCTTACCGACTCAGATGGATATGGATTCGGATTATTATTAGCGGCATTTCCGCTTTGGGGTCCAAGCAACCCTTTTATACTTAGTATGTATGAATTTCTTGATTTTTTTGAAGTGTTGATTTCCACGGCACTTTATTCGGTGGTGACTTTTTTGGCGATTCTATTATCAAAAAACAGTAATAAGGCTGAAGACAGGCAGCCTACCACCTCCGCAACTCGTCAGGGTTGAAGCGGAACACCGACAGCCGCAGTTTGTCGGCATTTTCGTCAAGGTAGAACCATGGGGAGCGGAATGGATGCCTTAGATTCCGCATCACATGTATGTTGCGTGCCGGTGTGTTGCCTTCCGCCAGCAGCAGCATCTTTTTGCCGGTGCGCGGGTTCCGGGCGACGTCCACCACCATCACGGCATGTCCGTATTGGTTGCCGGGCCTGTCCGCGGCCGCATACACAAAAACATCTCCGGGCTCTATTTCAGAGAGCGGACGCTGCTGCAGTTCGCGGCTGAGCGAGAAGGTGTTGGCCACGCCATAGACCTTCCTGAGATATTTTTCAAATTCCTTTCGGGAAGGGCCGCCCGTATATTTCATGGTTTTCCCGTTGACATCGTTGAAGCGGATTTCACCGTATCTGCCACGTTTGAAGAGGTATTCCGCGCGGAGTCTCATGCAGGCGTCGGCACATTGCTCCGCGTTTGAGAGTACGGGCATATCCACCACCGCGTAGCTCAGGAACTGGTAGTTCGCCGTGTCTCCGGTGTGGAGCATCACCATTGCCCCTTTCCCTTTCAACGGCAGCGAGCGGAGAAACGCGCTGTAGGCGGTGTCGCTGCCGTCAACCCTCTCATAACCGTATGGAACCGGAATCTCTCCGATGGTCTTGTAGCTGTGCGGGTTGCTTGTTTTGGTGTCATGATGGAACCATGCATACCCCAGCGCGGCAACAACCGATATTGCCATAATGATTCTGAAAATTTTCGCAGCAGCGGATCTTTGTTTTTTCATTCGGAAACTTTTTGGGATTTCACGGAATGTATCGGATTAAACCGAAATTGGTTGCAATCCATAGTGTTCCATCTTCAATGGCGATGTCCATAATCACATTTTTGTATTTGCCTTCCCTGAAAAAAACTGGTGTGACATTCTTTCCGTCAAATTTTACAAGGCCGTTGTTTGTAGCCATCCAATAGTATTTTCCATCATATTCAATATCCCGCACCATGTGGTCTGAAATTCCGGAATTGGATTTGTTGAAATGTTTCCACTTGCCGTCTTTCATGACCGAAAAGCCTCCGTCTCCGAAACCGCCGCCGTAACCTATAATCAGTGAACCGTCATCCATGTATTTCACGGCTTGTACACTATTGATGACAAGCGGTGATTTCTTCTCCGAATACTTTTCCCATTTGCCATTTTTATAAACCAGCAATCCATAGTCAGGTTCCCCGTCAGTTTCCGCCATACTAAGTGCAATATCCCCTTTATCATTAACATCTACATTCAAGGCAACCATATTCTTTTTCGGAAGTTTTAACGTTGACCAAGAACCATCTTTGAATATCAATAGAAGACCGGAAATACCGGTAAAATAGATAACACCGTTCTTATCTTCGCAAATGTCTATGATTTCAAAGTCATTTTTTTTTATTCCGATATCATCAGGATTTAACACTGTCCATTGCGTGCCGTCATATCGGGCAATATCTGTATGAGGATATGCAGAGAACACCACCCATAAATTGTCCTTTGAATCCTTGAAAATTGGTTCTACATGTTTACCTCTTATAGTGGAGGTGTCTTGGTTGGATGCAGTAAAGTCTTTTCCGTCAAAAATGAAAAGGCCGTTTTTTGATGTCCCCATCCATTTGTTTCCCCTTGAATCCACGGCAATGCTCCACAAATCCGGGTCGGTCATATTGGAATTGGTTGTGTCAAAAATGGTTACATTCTGACCATTGCCTTTCGTCAGGAAAATGGAACACAAGCATAGAATTAAAATTATGTTTTTCATCTTAGTATATGACAAATTTTTATAATCTATTGATATTCAATTAATTATTAACACATTTTGTTAGTAACTAATTTGATATTTTTCAAAATAAGTAATTGATATTCATTATTTTAGCAGAAATTTTTAACCACAAAGATTTCGCTATGGATATCAATTACGAATGCAAAAATAATCAATTTTCAGACACGTTTGCTCATTTCTTCGGAAAAAAAATCAATCTTGCCCACATTAAGCTTATATCGCTCTTCATAATGGCTCTATGCAAGGCCAGGACGGTGTGTTTTAGCAAATTGGCAGCCTGTTTTGACTCCAAAGCCAAGTCCGACTCGTGTTTGCGGAGAATCCAGCGTTTTTATGCCAAACACACCCTTGATTCGGACCTTGTTGCACGACTCATATTCAGGCTGCTTCCAGTAAAAGGCCCGTTGCAGCTGGCCATCGACAGGACCAGCTGGCAGTTCGGGAAGACGGCAATCAACATCTTCATGCTTGCCGTGGTGCATGACGGCGTGGCCTATCCGCTGATGTTCAGCATGCTGCCAAAGAAAGGGACATCGAACACCAAAGAGAGGATTGGGTTGCTGCAACGTTACATTCGTCTGTTCGGAGCGGACAGCATCGACTGCCTGCTTGCCGACAGGGAGTTTGTCGGCGAGAACTGGATGAAGTGGCTGAACGAGAACAAAATCAGGTATTATGTTCGCATACGTGAGAACTTCTGGGTCACCATCCCATCATCTGGGAAACGGGTAAAGGTATCTTGGATGTTTAACGGTCTTAAAATTGGCGAATCCACATTCTTCCACAAAATATACTACGTCAACAACCAGGCCTGCTATCTGGTCGGCAGCAGGGTCAAGGGTCATGACGGCAAACCCGAGCTGCAGGTAATCATCTCATACAACCAGCCGCAGGACAGTGTTGAGACCTACAGGCGGCGCTGGCAAATTGAGACGATGTTCAAGGCGATGAAGAGCGCCGGATTCAACATGGAGGACACACACCTCACCGACCCGGAAAGGGTCAGCAAACTGCTGATGATGGTGATGATGGCATTCGTGTGGTGCTATAACATCGGTGAACTGGTGCATCGGAAAATCAGGCCTATCCGCATCCTTAAGCATGGACGGAAGGAAAAGAGCATCATCCGTTACGGTCTGGACATCGTCGCTGACTATCTGCAGAGAGGGATAAATGAGTTCAAAATCCCAATATTTGACCTATTTGGTATTACAAATCAAATGTTTACATGAAAACGAAATTTTTGTCATGTACTAAGGTAAGTGGCATAAATGGTGATTTCACCAAATCATATCAGGCCTCTGTAGTGGCAACAGACAAGATGAACGATTTGGCCATACTCAAAATCAATGACAATAGCTTTACCGGATTTGGTACGCTGCCATATAGCATCCGATGGCAGATGGCGGAAGTTGGGGATGATGTTTTTGTGCTTGGCTACCCATTGACACAAACTATGGGCGATGAAATAAAACTCACCAACGGAATCATCAGTTCCCGAACCGGATTTCAGGGAGACGCATCTTTATATCAAATGTCTGCCCCCATACAACCTGGCAATAGCGGTGGACCGATGTTTGACAACAAGGGAAATGTGATAGGCATAGTCTGTGCGCAGCACAGGGGAACTGAAAATGTAGGATATGCCATCAAGACCTCTTATTTAAAGAATCTCGCAGAATCCTTCTCTCTCACCAACATATTTCCAACCAATAATACAGTTTCCACGTTGACTTTGAGCGGTCAAGTGAAGAAGTTGAAGAATTATGTATACCTGATAAAATGCTCAAGTTCCGCAGAAAATAGCGAATTAGCCACAAGCCATACAAATAAAAGTGTTACAGAATCAGCCATTATTGTTAATAAACCCATGGTAAGGTCCGCATCGCATTCGTCAGGAACAATTAGAATAAATAGTATTATGTTAGGAAAGGACTTTACATCTGTTGAAATTATTCTTAATAAGGGTCATGATTATCAATGGTGTAATATTGATAAGAACACATACTTATCTGTTAATGGCAGACATTATATATTGACAGGAGCTAATGGAATAAAAATAGCCCCAGAAAAAACATACTTTAATTACAATGAACAAGAAATAACTTTCACGTTATATTTTCTTCCAATCCCGACTTCTACGATATCAATGGATTTGATAGAACCCGGAGATAGTAATTGGAAGTTTTATGGTATTAAAATAAAATAACTATGTTACAATCACTTTCTGGATTAATTGAAGATACTTTATCATAAGAGAGACCTTGGGAAGGAATGGCAACCATTTCATTTTTGTTAGGAGATGGTTTGGCGATTACAGCAGTGCAAGTCAAAATAATCCTTCTGGATTAGAATCGAAATCCTATCGTGTGGTTAGAGGTGGATGTTGGGAGTCCGTTGCCCAAGGTTGTCGTGTTAGTTATCGAACATGACTCTCTCCAAACAGTTGTAGTATTAGAACATGTTTTCGTATTGTTCTTCATTAATTCTAATAATCTGTAAAACATTAATTAACTGTTTTTTCATTCTTTTCAATGCCATTCCAACAATGGCATTGGCACCATTTTATCACTGTTGTATCCGAACGATGTTTTCGTTTCGTCTATCTTTGCATCCATAAAAACATATAAAATATTAATATATGGAGATTTATTGGGAACATCCGTATTTAACTGTAGTACAAAAAAACAATGTAAATGTGGAACATCCACAAGTCCTTTATAAATATAGAGACTGGGACAATCCCCTGCATAAGAAAGTTCTAACCGATTGCACATTATATTTGGCATCTCCGAGAGATTTTGATGACAAAAAAGATTGCAATGTGCCTGAGAAATATCCTTCGCAGCAGAAAGAGATATTTAATTACTATATAAGAGACTCTAAAATAATTCATCCAACATGGTCAAGAACAGAACATCGTAGATATGCCAAATATTGGTGCAAACATTCATCAATGGCACACCCACACGAATTGGAACAGATTGTAAATGAATCTAAAGAAAGATTCAACAACCGATTTGGCGTTTTAAGCATGACACCCAATTGTCAAAATAACAAAATGTGGTGGGAATATGCCAACGGAGGTAAAGGATTCTGTGTGGGCTATGATACAAGTATTCTTTTCAATTATGTGGGTGGCGGTGGATTTGTGAAATATGTGGATGAATTGCCGGTAATAGATATCGCAAGAGACGACTACGATGTACAACATGTTAAGAACACTTATTTTAAGGAACAAAGTTGTGCTTTTGAACAAGAGTATCGATTGCACAAAATGTGGACACAAACTGCAACTATAGAGCAACGATCTCTGAAATTACCTAAAGAATGTATTGTAGTAATCATTCTTGGGAAAAATATGACCGAACACAATAAAGAAGAAATAAAGAAAATTGCAAAAGAAAATTATCCAAATGCAAAACTAATTGAATTGTAAATATTTATTATTGCTCGTTTCGCAAACTCGCACGGAGTGCGAGCTTGCCTCATCTCTGCCCATTCAACCCCGCACACCCATCTCCACCAGCTCCGCGGTAGGGAGTTCCATCCGGGAGAAGGCGAAAACATCTTGAATGTTGAAGTTGTCGCAAAATATGCGACAACTGGAATGCTCTATTCATTAGGCACTTTCACCACATCTTCACCTAAAACCAAAGCAATGTGCGCCAAGGTTTTAGTGGTGAAGTTATGGCGGCCTGTCAGCCATTTGGAAATCTCAGACTCCTTTTTGCCAAGCTGATGTGCCAACATTCGTTGCGACATGCCCTTTTCTTTTAGCAGGAAGTCTATCCTGTCCGCAATGGCAAAGGAAAGTTCGAACTCCGCCTTGGTCTCTTCGGAGACACTGGCAAGACATTCCCTAAATAACGCATTGGTTTTCATAAATTAAATGTTGCCTCCTCCAACCCTATAATATAATTCTTTTCAATAACTATTCTGCCGTTTTTTTGTGCCGCTTTGAGTAATCTGTCAAATTTTTGAAGATCCATCACATAGCCACTCAATGTCGTATCTTCCTGATAGGTCCTCGTCTCCTTTACACCGCCATTCCCCAAAATCAGAATCTGATCCGATATTCTCAGACAATACAACCGCAATTTTTTTGAATCCAACGATAATGCGCATAAATCATCGTTTACTTTTCCTTCTATCCTGAAAAAACGTTCCAATGCACCGAATTTGATTATTTTTGACAGTGCCAATAGGATTGTCTGAAAATCTTTGTTTAGTGTTGACTCCTTCCTGAATTTTTCAAGGAAACGTTCAAATTCGGTTTTGTCAGCTCCTTCAAAAAAGATTGAGTAAAGGCCTACATTTTCATTGCTTTCGATGTTTTTTAATGATACTTTCTTCATGGATCAGTGAGTTTAAAAATTAAAATGCAAAAATACAAAAAAAATAGTTATGGTTAACTCAAAAGTGAAGTTTTTATTTTCGTATTGCAGACAGCACACAATATCCGCCCCAGACCGGCGTTAAATGGAAAAACATCTGCAAATGACACAGAAAACACGCATCCTTACATATCTGCTTCCCGCAGTCTGCTGCATACTGCTTGCGGCCTGCAATCCGAAAGGGGAAATTTCAGGAACAGCCACCTACACGGACTATTACGACGGATGCACATATCCGGCGGCAGGCGCTACCCTGCATAAAGTCTCAGTACTGCCCAACGGAACCGAACGTAACGTCTCCTCCGTAAAGGCAGGCGATGACGGAACCTTTCATTTTGAATATGTCGAAGATGGAGACTGGTACATCAAGGCAACCATGAACAAGGAGGATGTCATATATGAAGGCCGTTCCGAAAGTTTTTCCGTGGACAGAGGCGGACATGCACATACCACCTGCCAACTGACGTTCTCCAAACTGGTATACGGTGCCAAAAACATCAGTATGCCGGTGGCCGTCACACCGGAAAAACATCCAAACTGACATCTTGTCCAAGAAATCATGCCATTTTGTCCCATTTCAGCTTTGGCACGGATTTCGTTTTGGGATGCATGTTTTCAAAAATAGTAACCAAAACAAAATTAACATACGATATGAAGAAAGTAAACGTAAAACCATTAGCAGACAGAGTGCTGATTGAACCGGCAGAGGCCGAAGAAAAAACGGTTGGTGGCATCATCATTCCGGATACCGCCAAGGAAAAACCCCAAAAAGGCACCGTGGTGGCCGTAGGTAACGGCAAAAAGGACGAACCCATGACCGTAAAAGTCGGTGATTCCGTACTATATGGAAAATATTCCGGAACTGAAATCAACATTGACGGGGAGCATTACCTGATCATGAAGGAATCCGACATTTTCGCAATCATCTAACCCACAACAATCAGAAACATAACATTAAAATCACAGAAAAATGGCAAAAGAGATTTTATATAACTGGGAAGCCAGGGAAGGTTTGAAAAAAGGAGTGGAC
>JAEEGF011815425.1_pt1 | contig 10590 bp, 7 predicted proteins | sample 9134171 | NCBI WGS metagenome assembly JAEEGF01 (sample SAMN16246542, study PRJNA631951) | gut metagenome | biome: gut microbiome; feature: rumen; material: AP-attached | host: Bos | place: Iran: Karaj | collected 2018-10 | reverse complement strand
TACCATGACATGGAGTGAATACGTTACCTCGTCTGCTTCCGTCCTTATGAGGGAAGGCTCCACTTTATTGACTGCTCTGTAAAGGTCTTCAGGGCCGTACCCTTTCATCTCTTCCGGGAAAAGCTCTTCAAGTTTGGGGAATATGAATCTGCTGTAGGCAAGACTTCTTCCAAGAATGTTCTCATAGAACCTGCTCTGGCTCTCGTGTATCCCCATGGACACCCCGCCGTCGAGGATAGTATAGGCATATTTTTCAGGTGAACCGGTATCGTAAAGAGCATGCCCGCCTTCATGTATCACGCTGTACATGGAGGAAGCGAAATCGTTTTCCTGATAATGGGTCGTGATCCTCTCGTCGAGATGGCTTCCGAGACTCGTGGTGAACGGGTGTTCAGTAGTGGAAAGACCTACGTGACCGAGATCCAAGCCCATGTGCTCCATAATGTAATACGACAGTTCCTGCTGCCTGTACTCGGGGAAATAACCGAAGCGTATCTCATCGCTTACCTGCTCTTTCTCCTTTATCTTTGCTATGAGAGGCACTATCCTGGAGCGAAGCTTAGCGAAGAAGCTGTCGCAGACCTCTTTGCTCAGGCCGTCTTCGAATTCGTTGAGCCAGTAATCGTATGGATCCTTGTCAGGAGCCAGATAGCCCGCGAACTTTTTCTGCGTCTCGAATATCTTTTCCAGGTAAGGCCGGAACATCTCGAAATCCGAATGTTCCTTTGCCCTGTGCCATACGTCCTGGGATTCCACCAGAAGACCCTGGAATTCTATCCATTCTTCCATGGGGATCTTCTGCATATCGCGTATATCCTTTATGAGGAGTTCCGTCATCCGTTGTTCTTCTTCGGTGAGTTCGTCCTTGTTCGCATCCAGGTATTCCAGAAGCTCTACGGTTTCCTTGCCGGTGCCGAGAAGGTAGACTTCCTCAGAGAGCACGGTCAGAGACGCCGCCCTGTTGGCAGCGGTCTCCTTTGGAGCCGTGGTGTCTCCGTCATATGAGATGAGGCCCATGGCGTGGTAATACGCAGCCTGTTTCCTCTGGAGCTTCATGAGCTCCTCTCTTGCTTTTTCTATTGTCATACTATCCCTCCGAACGATATCACTGTCATAACTACGAAGTACACGAATATGCATATGAATCCGAGGCTGAGGTATGCGGTCCTGAATCTGTATTCCTTCTTGATGGGCATTGTCGCCTCGGGCAGCTCCAGCTTACGTATGTTCGCAAAGAACACTATCAGACCTGTGATGAAGAGGATCAGGATCACCGCTACGTAGATGAGAAGACCTGTTATGCCGGAAGCCGCTATGCTGCTCACGTCACCTGTGTTCATGATCTCCTCGATACTGTCGAGATCCACGCCGTTAACGAAATACAGTGAGACTACGGATCCCATGAAATTGACGCACATATGAAGGATGGTGGAATATATGATCCTTCCCGTCTTGGCGTATATGTATCCGAAGATCAGTCCGAGAGCCGTTGCGTAGAAGAACTGGCTCAGGTTGCCGTGGAAAAGACCGAAGGCAAGGGCTGAGAAGACCACTGAGAGCCACAGACCGTATTTCCCTGTCCTGTCAATGAAGAATTTCCTGAATATCGTTTCCTCGACGATGGGCCCAATGATGACCACGAATATGATGATCCACAGGGTATTTCCTTCGGAGATCAGATCTCCGAGTTCAAAGTCAAATTCAGCACCGGTGAGCTCCATGATAAGATAATTTACCAGGTTTCCAAGGATATTTCCCACATACATGAAAGCCATACATACGGTGAAGGCTTTGAGCATATTCAATACCCCGAAGTTCTTCTTCTCCGGTTTTTGCACGGGGAGCTTCCTCACAGCAAGATACCCCAGAGGCAGTCCTACCGCATACATGGGAACAAAACTGAATATCCAGACGAAGCTGGGAAGATCTTTCAATGCATCCCACTGATCCCCGAGGACAAGACCCGCAGCGACCTGGATGACCAGCGCGGCTCCGCTCATTATTATAGGTATGAAGCAGACCCTGGAGAAGGTCCTTTTTCCGGTCATGAGTTCTTCCTGGCTGAGTTCCACGCCTTCCACTCTTCTCGATCTTGGGGATACGAAGTTTGTGGACAGAGCGAAGAATACTGCCGCCAGAAGCAGGTTGACGCACGTTGCTATCAAAGCATAGGTGAACAGATCGTCCGTAACGAGTCCTACGGCTATGAGCGCTATATCCGGAAGGAGTCCGAAGTATATGAACATGATCTGAACGAGCTGCTTAAGGTTTGTTCCGGCAGATTCAGGTGTGGACATGGCAATGAAAGTACCGACTATGGTCGCGTATGCGTCTATGGATGCCATGAACAGCGCCCAGGCCAGAGCGTGAAGAGGATTTGCTCTGAGTATCACGCAGGTGAGCGCCAGTGCCGGAAGAAGATCGAGAAGACTGTTCACCGTGCTTCCGAGAAGCGAATAGAATATCTTCTTCTCAGCGGGTTCCGGTATGAGCACGAAGTACTGGCTCTTGGTATCGGTTTCCAGAGGATTGCCGAGGGTCCTGTAGAATACCATAACTCCGAGCACGAGCGCCGTGACCGTGAGTCCGTTCCCGCCTTCGAACACGAAGGTGAAGAGAAGAGACACGCCAAGGGCTGCTGCCAAGTATGTGAAAGTCGTTTTCGTGAAATATCCTAAAGTAGCGAAGCGGCGTCTGTTATACATGCTCTTGAAAAAGAACACGTTCGCGCCGTAGCCGCGCCTGAAATCGTCTCTTAACAGCTTATCGGAACGATCCTTCTTTTTGCGTCTCCCGAAGAGGCTACCGCTTTCCTGTGCCTCTCTCAGGATGGCTGCTGTCTCTTCGCTCTTGGCCATGGCGTCTTCGTAAAAATCAGCCTTCACGTGCCAGGTAAAATACACTATGGCCGTAGCCGCAAGTATGTTGAGTCCCGAATAGATGAGTACCCCTGAAAGGCTCTTTTCGAAAGCGCTGCCTATTATTCCTTTGGTCCATCCCCAGATGGGTATATATCTGCTTATGCTGCTGTTGATATATGCAGCGGCTGATTCGAGAGGGATCATGTCGTGGGTAAGATGGAATACTATGAATCCGGCCACCGCGACTCCGACTACTCCGATAAGGCCCGGGGTAATGTATCTTTTAAGACCTTCTCTTGTGGAACACACCGTGTAGAGACAGATCTTTATGAGCTGACCGAAAAGGAACACGAAGAACCACGCCAGAAGCAGCGAAAAGGCCTCCCATATGGACATCCCCACGTTGATGACGAGGTTCGGGATCTGGAAGAGCATGTATATGCTTGTAAAAAGTACGAGGCCTATGGTGCACATGGTCCTGAAGGCCAGTACCGCCTGAGGCTTCATAGGAGAAGTGAAAAGAAGGGTCACGTCCGCAGGCAGGAATATAGCGCTGCCGTTCTTGTCGGCGCCCTTGATAAAGAGTATGAGAAGAGCGAGTATGGCGACACCTGCTATTGCCTCGGTAGTCTTCGCAAGATCTCTTTCCATTCCCGGAATGACTATCTCCGGGTCGTCTATGATCTCAGGTATGTCGTCCTGCTGTTCTATCTCACTGCCCTGGTTGTGCTGCTCGGCCATTTCTTCGATCCTTGCAGCTCCGGCACCGATGATCCCGCCGATCAGCATACAGACGACTATGAAGATAAGGACCCAGGACTTGAATATTTTCTTGAGCTGGTTCTTGAAAGAATGCCAGGCGTAATATCCGAACAGACTCATTTGAACAGACCTCTTTTCTTCGGCTGAGGCGTTTCCTCTTCAGGGACTTCCGTATAGGTAAGATCCTCAGCATTGACGCCCTCTGTCACCTCGAAGAACAGTTCCTCGAGCGTCTTTCCCATCTCATCGAGTTCAGTCTTGGTGACGTTGGCTTTGACTTTTCCGTTCTGCATTATTACGGTCCTGTCCCACATCATATCCACGCTGTCGATGATGTGAGTGGAAATGAGCATGGTCCTGCCCTCTTCCCTCATCTCCATGATGGTATCCTTGAGCTGTTTTATGGCGTGGGGATCGAGACCTATCATAGGCTCGTCTAAAAGCATCACCTGAGGCTTAGGAAGAAGTCCGAGGCAGATGTTAAGTTTCTGCTGCATTCCTTTGGAAAGCTCGTCGCCGAACTTTTTCTTCTTGTCGGCAAGTTCGAAACGGGCAAGGAGTTTTTCTATATCATCCTTGTAGTCCTTCAGCTTGTATGCTCTCGCAAGGAATTCCATATGCTCTGATACCGTAAGATTCGGATACAGCGCCGGCATTTCCGGTATGTAGCCGAGAATACGTCTGGCGTCTTCCGTCTTGTTCGGATAGCCGTCTATGAGTATCTCTCCGTCGTATTTCAGAAGTCCTATGATGGACTTCATGATGGTGCTTTTACCTGCGCCGTTAGGTCCGAGAAGAACAGTTACGCTTCCCGTATCAAGGACGAAACTCACGTCGTCGCAGGCAAGCGTCTTACCGTATTTTTTCGTAACGTTTTTGACTTCTAACATTTTATCCCCCTATTTTGTCAGCATTGTCTCAAAAATGCGTATTTTACTGCTGTTTGGCTGATATTATAGCAAAAAACAGAGGCCCTTAAAACCTCTGTTTGCGAACGTATAAACCTTTCTGTTCCTACTCTATCGAGGAAATAAAGGCCTCGAAATCATCAAAACCAGAAAGGGCGAATTCATATATAACGCTTTGGGCGAAATGGTATCTTCCCGTGCACCTCAGATCCTTTTTGAAAAAGGTCATCAGCTTCGCTTCGGCTATGGCCGAATCAAAAGGCGTATAGGTGCCCATGATGAGCTGCCCGAAGTCCGTCGAATAGTAGATGGCAAAGACGTCGTCGGAAAGTCTGAACTCGCTCTTTTCTACGTGTTTGTTGTCTGTTCTGAACTCCATATACATCTCTCCCGTATCGTGACGCGTTCTGGTCGTGCCTACGGAAAAGCCTTCGAAAGCCATATCGAAAAAGTCCATATCGCTTTCTATCTCGAATACGCTTACGTATTCGTCGGTATTGAGAAGAAGAGAAGCTTCCTGAGTCGAAACGCTTATGGACGATTTCTTCTTTGCGGATACGACCTTCCCGTCCTCAACCACCAGTTCCGACACCGTTATCTCATAGCTGTTGCGGCTTTCGGTGAGAGATTCGGAAAGATAACTGACCTTTCCGTCTTCCCCTCTGAAATCGGTTATGCTGTTCTTTAAAAAAGTAGCGTGATGGGGTCTTGAAATGTCTTCGAAGTTTTCTTCCGGAGCGCCTTCCTTTTTCAGAAGAGCCGCTCCTTCCTCATCCTTTCCGAAGACTCTCATGAGATAATAGTTTACCGCTCCGTGATCGGTCAGGATAGGGGCGCATATTTTCCCGTCGAGCACTTTCTTTTCTTCTTCGCTGAGCTCTATAGGATGATCCAGTATGAAAGCCAGAGCCGCCGTTTCGGGAGGAAGAGGCTGCTTTTTTCTTTTCGTCTCCTCGACGAAAAGGCAAACGAGATATCTGCCTTCCTTTTCGCTGACGGGCACCATCTTTGCCCCCAGCCCTCCGAATGAAGACTTCTCCGCAAGGATTGCCGAGCTTTCATCATCGAAATCTCTAATGCTGATGCTGTCTAAGCCTATCTCCTCTATATCGTAATACAGGTATTGATGGACGTGTTCGGGTTCCTCAAGGCCGGGAACGTTTTCGACCCAATGCAAATGAAGACCCAGGACTCCCATGAGCCTTGTGTCCGTCACGCATCCGCTCACGTAGCTGTAAGCAGTGCTGTCTGCATCTTTCCCGCCTTTTATAAGTGTTATACCCATTTACCGTAATACAAAACCCGGGGCATAAGCGCCGGGTTCGATCTTCTTAACGAATATGTTTCTACTCGATTCCGTACTTCTGCTTGAACTTTTCCACACGGCCGCCGCGGTTGATGAACTTCTGCTGACCAGTGAAGAAAGGATGGCATTCGGAACAAACATCCAGACGGATCTCCGGCTTGTTAGACTTTGTCATAAACGTATTGCCGCAAGCGCATGTGACCTTGCAGTCCATATATTTAGGATGGATATTCTCTTTCATTTTTCTCTCCTCCTTGATTTCTTGATAAAAACGCTTGATTAGTTTATCACAGTAAATGTGGATAGGCAAGCACTTTTTATTTTTTTCTTGCCTTTAAATATCTGTCGAGTCCGGACAGATCCTTCTTTATGGAAATATCGTAAAAGCATCCGGTCTCTTCGGCAAGGCGAAGCACCTCTTCAGCCTGGTTTTCTCCCATTTCCATGAGGAAGAGCCCGTCCTTTTCAAGGTGGTCTGCAGCTTTCGGTATGATCTTCCTTATGATATCTAGACCGTCTTCCCCCGCGAAGAGAGCCATTTCCGGTTCGTGATCCCTTACTTCCCTTTGAAGGCCCTCTCTGTCTCTTTCTGCCACGTAAGGCGGATTGGATACTATGATATGAAACTTTCCTTCCACTTTTTCGAAAAGGTCGGACTTAAGAATCCTTGCATTTTCGTAAGGCCTTAGGTTGTATCCTGCAAGCTGAAGGGCTCTAAGAGAAAGATCGGATGCGCAAACGGAAGCATTCGGAAGATTCGATGCAAGGGCTGCAGCTATGCATCCCGAGCCTGTGCACAGATCGAGTATCTTAAGTCCTTTTACCGATATCAGATCCGATCCCAGCACCTCTTCTACCAGGAGCTCTGTCTCGGGCCTTGGTATGAGGACCCTTTCATCCACTGTTATGTCTATACCGCAGAAATCAGCGCTTCCCATGATATATGCAAGGGGCCTTCCTTTGCATCTCTCGTTCACAAGGGCTGCTGCGGCAAGGAGTATCTTCTCGTCTATATATTCGTCCTTATGGGTAAATATATATATCTGCTCGCAGGAAAGCACGTGGCATGCAAGAAGCAGGGCTTCCCTCTGTGCGCAGGATATGCCGGCTTTTTCGAAGACTGCCGTTATCTCGTCAAGAAACTCTTTTATCGTCATTTCTTATGTTTCTCAAGAAGAGCTTCAGTCTCTTCTTCGTTCTTTACGAGGGTACCGTCCGGCAGGAGTTCTCCGACCCAGGTCTCGACGGGCACTTCCGGATCTTCGTGGGAAGGAAGGACCGCCTTCATGGCAGCGATTGCTACCTCGAGCTGCTTAAGATCGGGCTCGGCAGTCGTGAGTTTTTGGAGCATGATGCCGGGAAGAGACATTATCTGTACGCACTTGTTATTGTGCCTTCCCGTGAACTGAAGGACCTCGTAGGAAATACCTGCGATGACAGGTATAAGGAGAAGCCTTGTGATTATCCTGGTCTTGAGGTCCGGCCATCCGAAGAATGAGAATATCAAAAGGGATATTATCATAACGAACATCAAAAAGCTCGTTCCGCATCTTGGATGGAGGGTATAGAAAGTCTGAGCATTTTCAGGAGTGAGCTCCAGTCCGTTCTCATAGCAATGTATGGTCTTATGCTCGGCTCCGTGATACTGGAACACCCTCTTTATATCAGGCATCTTGGATATGACAAGTACGTAAACTATGAACATGCATATCCTTAAGATCCCCTCAAAAAGATTGAGGAGGACTACGTTTTCAACTCCTGCCTTTTTGATGAGGTTCATAATTGCTGTGGGAAGCAGTATGAAGAGACCCACGACCATGACGAGAGCTATCGCCACGGATATGTACATCATGACGGAGAAAGCCTTTTTCTCTCCGAAGGTCTTGTTTAGCCACGCTTCGAATTTATCAGGTTCTTCTGCTTCCTTGCCCTGCTCTTCTTCGAGCTTTTCCAAAACTTCAGCTCCGTCCATCAAAATGGAAGTGCCTGTGACAAGGGAGCCAATGAAACTTCCTACGCCCCTTACGATGGGGATCTTTTTCCAGGCGCCCGGCTCTTTTACAGGCTCAACGCTGAGGTGTATATTGCCGGAGGGCTCTCTGATAGCCACGGCTATGGCTCTTGAGCCTCTCATCATGAGGCCCTCGAGTATTGCCTGTCCTCCCACTTTGGTAGGACTGGCGTTTTTCATAAATATTCTGTTTAGATCCATTTCCTATATTCTCGTTTTCTTGAAAAGCTGAATGAAATCAGCGTTTTTCTTGGTATGTACAAGGTCGAGGACTATCTTTTCCGTAGCCTCCGCTACGCCCCAGTCCGCAACGGCCCTTCTCATGAGCCACACAGCTTCCAGCTCGTCCTGAGACATGAGAAGATCTTCGTTTCTCGTGCCTGACTTGTTGAGGTTTATCGCGGGGAATATCCTCTTTTCCTGGAGCTTTCTGTCAAGGTGCAGCTCCATATTGCCGGTTCCCTTGAATTCTTCGTAGATCATGTCGTCCATACGGCTTCCGGTCTCGATGAGAGCCGTAGCCAGTATGGTTATGCTGCCGCCTTCTTCCATATTCCTTGCAGAGCCGAAGAACTTTTTGGGCTTGTATAAAGCGACGGGATCAAGACCGCCGGAAAGAGTCCTTCCGGAGCTAGGCTCGACCAGGTTGTATGCTCTTGCGAGCCTTGTTATGGAGTCGAGGAGTATTATGACGTCTTTACCGTGCTCTACGAGCCTTCTAGCCCTTTCAAGGACCATCTCCGCCACCTTCACGTGGTGCTGGGGCTGCTCGTCGAAGGTCGAATAAATGACCTTGCCGTTTATGGAACGCTGCATGTCCGTGACTTCTTCTGGTCTTTCATCGACGAGGAGAACTATGAGTTCCGCTCCTGTATTCTGTGCTTCTATGGCATGAGCTATCTGTTTTAAAAGAGTAGTCTTTCCTGCTTTGGGCGGAGCAACTATGAGTCCTCTTTGGCCCTTTCCTATGGGCGCAACGAGATCTACAAGCCTCATGGAAAGGACAGAAGAACCTTTCTCAAGATTTATCCTCTCATTGGGGAAGATGGGAGTAAGCATCGAGAAGTCTTTCCTGTTCCTTGCGACTCCCGGTTCATCACCGTTAACGGTCTTTACGTAAAGGAGTGCTCCGAACCTTTCTCCGGTTCCAGGCTTTCTCGCTATGCAGCATATCTCGTCTCCGGTTTTCAGATTGAATCTTCTTATCTGAGCGGGAGAAACGTATATATCCCTGTCTGAAGTAAGGAAGTTATCAAAACGAAGGAATCCAAAGCCTGCCTCTGCAAGATCCAGGATGCCCGTAGTTTCGAAACGATTGTCCTCCTGTTCCCTTTCCTCAGTGCGCTCTTCAGAAGATCCGGCCGGCTCTTCAGATACAGCTTCCTTTTCTTCAGCTTCTTCAAAGCTCTCTTTTGCCTCTTCCTTCTTTTCGGATTCCTCAGGAGCCTCTTCTTTTTTTGTACTTCTTTTTCTTACGGTCTTTTTCTTTTCAGGTTCTGCTTCGATCTCTTCTTTAGTTTCTTCCACAGCGCCTTGGGCCTGAGCCTCTTCATGCATCCTGGTCAGGATCTCGAGGAGCTCGCTTTTCTTGAGTTTTGCCGCATTCTCTATTTTAAGCGCAACAGCTATCTCTCTGAGCTCGGCCAGTTTCTTGTCTTTCAAAATATCGGGGATCATCGTTCACCTCAAATAATTGCAAATAAAAATTACAAAATAGTGTCGTCAATAAATTATCAAAGGGGCTTTACGGAAGTGTTTCAGCTCAAAAAGCGCCTGCTTCCGCGGGGATTACAAGTATTGGGACATTTCTTTTCGGTTATTATAAACCATAGACAGAATGCTTACAACAAAAAATTAGAAACAGCCGGAGTGGTGAAGGCAGACAGTTGCCATGCATCAAGCGAATACGGAAAAGTCTATAAGGCATTCTCCACCGTATATGGCAAGGGGGATCTTTTCAGAGAAATCATGGATCTCCATTATCAGCTTTTCCTGTGAATAGTCACATTTGAGCACTGACTTGTTCTCCGGGTCTATCATCCAATACTCTTTCACACCGGCATTTTTATACTTCCAATACTTCAGCGTAAAATCTTTTCTTGCAGTACCTGGGGAGAACACTTCTGCGACAAAATCGGGAGCGCCTTCGACTCTTTTTCCTTCTTGCGTCTTTTTTGGATCGCATATTATCATTACGTCAGGCTGGACCATGGTCCTATCGTCAAGATCGAGTCTCACGTCAAGCGGCGCTGCAAAGACTTCGCATGTTCCTTTTTTACTGTCTATATAGCTCTTGATACTGATCGCTAAATACATGACCAGCCTTTGATGGATCACTGTCGGCGAGGCCAGATCGTAATACTTTCCGTCTATGAGCTCCACCCTCACATCGTCAGGCAGAGCATAATAGTCGTCAATTGTATAGTCTGTTCTTGAAGCTTCATAGGGCATCGCCGTTTCTTTCATTTCCGGCTGCTCTTCTAAAAGGCCTTCTATAGCCATGATAGTACTGTACCTCGGAGCTTTGGTATGTCCGCTAAAAAACTTCTGTACAGTGCTTAAAGGAATACCTGTCTTATCAGCTATCATTTCATTGGTAAGACCCAGTTCCTTTTTTCTTTTTTTCATCTCATCTAAAGTCATCCTGCTTATCCCCTTTCCTTTATATATCCATATTATATCCTTTATATTTCCCTAAATCAATATAATTTCCAAATACGGCTAGTTTCCTGCGCATATTTA
>JAEEGF010776666.1_pt1 | contig 10592 bp, 8 predicted proteins | sample 9134171 | NCBI WGS metagenome assembly JAEEGF01 (sample SAMN16246542, study PRJNA631951) | gut metagenome | biome: gut microbiome; feature: rumen; material: AP-attached | host: Bos | place: Iran: Karaj | collected 2018-10 | reverse complement strand
GAGCAGAATTGATAAAATTCTCTTACCTGTTTTCATAAATTTTCCTCCTTAATGAGTAGTAAGGAACTTAATATTATAATTTTAACATTATATATGTTAAATATCAAGAGTAAAAACCCCTTCACTATATAAGATACATAAAAAACGAAAATTTCCACCCCGAACAGAAATTTTTTTGAGATTTTTAAAAAATTTTTTATGAAAATGCTGCAGAATCGACGGCAGGCTCCGGTTTGCTGAATATAATGACGCCGATATAAGTAACCGGAAAGCCACCCGGACCGGAACAGCCGCCTGTTTTCACTTTTTTGCGGCTTTTTTTCAGAGTGGAAAAAGCGTATACGGTTATGCCGTTTCAAGGCATAAAAACACCCGGAGCAGTTCGCTGCTCCGGGTGGTGAGTAATTATATGGTTATTTCTGATCTATGATGAACGCCGCAGAGTTGAAAAGTTTTTTGAAGAAAGCGATTATTCTGCTGAAGAAGTCGGATTTTACGGTGACTTTTTCAACCATGGATTCCGAAATTGAAGAACCGTTTTTCATAAGTCTTGCGCATACGGTGAAATCAGATGCCGCATCGGTAACGGTAAGAGTGTCGGAATTGCCTTTGTCTTCGCCGTTTACGAACCAGCGAAGTTCATAGCCTTCGGGGATGAAATCGGCGGTGCTGTGGAATGTTATCGATGTGCCGTAATCAACAGTTCTCGATTTCTGATATCCGCTTATTGTAACAACGGGTTTTTCGATATCCGCATCATAGGCGCTGTTGCCGGGCTTGCCCGCGTTGATTTCGCTGCCGTCGGACATCTTGATTATGAGTTCGCCGTTTTTATTATAGCTCATGGAGGTTATTGTCGGGGCATCTTTACCGTCGGCGCCGTTCCGGCCGTCTTCGCCCGTAATCTTGCCGAGGTTGAATGTGCGACCGTTTGTCAGAGTGATAAGCAGTTCGCCGCTGCGGTTTATCTCCGTTGAAGCGATACCAACTCCGTTCTGACCGTTTTCACCCGTGATTTTGCCGAGATTGAATGAGTTGCCGTTTGTCAGAGTGATAATAAGATTACCGTCTGAGTCGATTTCAACATTTTCAATTCCCACGCCGTCCGCGCCGGTTTTGCCGGTCGCTTTTACGCCGAGCGAGGTCCAGGTTTCGCCGTTGTCGTAGGAAACCTCCCAGTAGTTTGTTTCCTCGTTTATCTGAAGTTTGGGGGTTACGGCTACGGTCGCTCCGCCCTCAGCGGTCACATTGATATTTGTAACCGAAACAGGTCCGAGGTCGTTCTCGGTGCCGTCGGTCAGTTTTACGATGAGGTGGTTGTTGCCGTCAATATAAATTGTGTCTATGCTTACGCCGATGGGGCCTTCATCGCCCGTCGCCTTTACTCCGAGCGAGGTCCAGGTTGTGCCGCCGTCATAGGAAACTTCCCAGAAGTTTGTCTCATCGTTTATGCGGAGCTTGGGGATGCCGCCTTCCTCGTCGCCTACATTATGGCCCACGCCGCCGTAAAGCGGAGCGCCGGTGGGGTCGTTTTTAAGCTCTGTAAGCGCCATGGCGGGGCAGATGCCGATGTCCGTCTCGGTTACATCGTTGCTGTAGTCCGGCGAACCGGTAACGACTATGAAATACGCATCGGATGTGTTGTTGGTGGGAGTGCGCAGCCACTGGAGCGGGGTGTCTTCATATTCAAATATTCCCTGGCACCGTGCGTAATCAGTCGCTGTTGTCAGTCTGTCATCGTCCGAACTGAAGCCGAAATCTTCATTCTGAACCTCATAATAGGAGAGAAGGAATATCTGGTCCTCCGTTGCCGGCGCGTTGAACGCCGCGCTGTCCGGGCAGTTGTTGTTGAGCATAACCGGTTTGATTGTTTCCGCCTGCTCGGAGGAAAAAGCGGTTGTTATAAAATAACTGTTGAGCCACTCGCGGATGCTGCTCTGCGAGTAATCGTTGGCGTAATAGGTTCTGTCCGTGCTGCCCCAATATTTGCCGTCGGACCTGGCCATAAAATTATTGAACGCTTGGCTGTCTATGGCGCTGTCGCAGACAATAAGACCGAAATCGGGGTCAAGTACGCGCCATTTTATCGGTTCATAGGCAAACCAGTAGATATTCTCGGCTGTATAGCCGTTATCACTCTGATTTGAGTTTCTTGCGGTGTTGTCATCCGCCGTGTATATCGGACGGTAGGAATCAATTCTGACGGCTCTGTACTTTACGCCGGACAGAACAATATCCTGCCACAGCATAAAATCGCCCGCCTTCATAGCGCCGTTTGCTTCGGTGTTGTTGCCACTGTAGTAGTCAAAGCTCGTCCATTCCTCTTCCATAAGCTCGGGCTCAAGACGGCTTAAGAGTTCTTCATCCGTAACCCTGCTCTGCGGATATGTGCCGTAAAACAGCGTGTCGCCGACCGCGTAGCTGTCATCGGCGGAAACCGCCGTGCCTGCGAGCGCAACAGCGCTCATCACAAGCAGAAGCGAAAGCAAAAGCGCCAATGCTCTTTTTCCTGTTTTCATTATGTTTTCCTCCTTGAAAGTATTTAAGAAACGCTGACAGAATTATTTTATCACAAACGCCCCCGCGATTACAACAATTTTAATACGAAAAAAGCAAAATTTCCGTAATAAAAGGGCGCGCTTGTTGAAAACCTTTCCCGTTTGGTTTATAATGAAGATACCAAATTATATAAAGGAGAGAGAGTTTATGTTATTCGGAGACGGTTCCGCCGCCGCGATGGCCGCGGCAGAGGCGGCAAAAGCGGCTGTGCGAAGCACGGCAAATTTCAACTGGACCTTCATCACCCTTCTCGCGCTCGTAATAGTGGGAATATGGATTCCGCAGTGGAAAAAGAAGAATTACGACGGTATGGCGGCGGCCCTCGCGCTCTACGGAGTGCACTGGATTTATGAAATAGCGAACGCGGTAATCTGCCACTTCACGGGCTACGCCCTCTGGCACGTATCGCCCGAAAGCACAAGTTTCATCCTGCTTGTAGGCGTGTCGTGGGAGCTTTCGCTCATGTTCTCCGTTGCGGGCTTTATGAGCGTCGGTCTTCTTCCCGAGGACAAGAACAAAAAGATTCTCGGAATAAACAACCGTGTCGCCTTCGCCATAGGCAACGCCCTGTTTTTCTCGGTTTTCGAAATCTTCCTCGCCTCCACTCCCGCGTTCATATGGGTTTATAAATGGTGGGGCGCCCTGCCCGTTTTCATCACCACATATATTCCCTTCTTCCTCGCGGCGAATCTCATCTATGACAAGCCCCGCAAAACTCAGAAAAAATTTCTCATCGGTCTCTGGAGCACGGTCGCCGTTCTCCTCGCCGTCCTCATCCCCTGCGGTATTATCTGAGAAGAACCGCTCAAAACCACAAAAACACCGCCGGCACGGAATTTCTTCCGTGCCGGTATTTTATTTGAGTTCTTTTTTTAAACTTTTTGATTTGTCTATCGCTTTTACAAGCAGCGCTCCGCCTATGACGCACACAACGAGTTCGCCGAGACCGACCCACGCGCCGTTTATCAGGAAGGCCCTTAACGAGGCGCCCTTCTCCTCAAAGAACAGCGTGATTTCGGCGCCTACTATTACGGCGTTGAAAACCACGGGCATGAGCAGAGAGAGCCACGGGATTCCGCCTAAGCGCACATTTCTGAGCAGTCTGCCGGTGATTGCCGCGAGCAGGGTGGCAAGCGAACCGAACACCCAGTCCATCCAGCCGAAGGGGCTTGCGAGATTGCCCAGGAAACAGCCGATTGTAAGCCCCGGTATTGCCGCGGGAGTAAACACGCACAGGGTTGTGAGCACCTCGGACAGGCGGAACTGCACCGGTCCGTAGGAAATGGGGGCGAGCAGGAGCGTAGCCCCCGCGTAGAGAGCGGCTGTTGCCGCGCCCATCGCTATAAAGCGGATAGTCTTCTTGTTTTTCATATTGAATTTTTTCTCCTTAGTTTTGTTTCGGCGCCGCGCGCCGGTCAGGATGGTTTCGAACTGACCTTGGGGTAAAACCGCTTTGCGGATTTTGTATTAATCGCCGTGCGGCGGTATTATTTTTTCTTTTTCTTCGCGGGAGCGGGCTGTTTCGCGCCCTCCTGCTCGAGGCCGTAGTCCGTGGCAATGTAAATTACATTCCACACGGTGAGGCAGATGTAAATAATCAGAATGGCGTTTGCGAATCCGCCGAGCTGCAGCGTGTCAATGCTTATAACCGAGCCGAGAGTCATACCGATTAAGCCGAGTATGCCCTCCCAGTCCGATGTGAAAAGCCCCACAATGTTTATCTGCCCGGTTGTGAGGGCCTTTGCCGATGAAGCGAAAAACGCCATAAACACAATTGTGAACACAAGTCCCGCCGCGCTTGCGGTGAGGAGCACCTTGCGGTTGCCCTTTACAATTGCCGCGATTATGATAAAAACCGCGGTGAGCACGGCAAGGCAGAAAAAGATTATCGAAATCGTAAGCTTCACCTTGACGGGGGCGAAAACTTCCCAGAACACGCTGATATTGTCCCTCGTCATAAGCTTTTTGATTGTTTCGAATTTAAGCCCCATCTGCGTAAACAGATTGTAGAGACTTATTTCGAATTTCATGCCGTAATCCATAAATGTAGGTGAAATTTCGGCATAGATGAGCTGCAGGAAATAAATCGCGGGGAAAACCGCCGCCGCGAGGATTATATGCACAATGCGGTAAACTATTTTCATATTATCCGTCCTTTCTTCTCTTACTTGCCCCAGGATGAGTTGAGGGCGACCGTGCGGTTGAAAACGGGTTTTTCCGCCGTCGAGTCCTTATCCTTGCAGAAATAGCCCTGGCGGATGAACTGGAAGGTGTCGCCGGGCTTCGCCGCCGCAAGATTCTTCTCAACGAGGCAGCCGTCGAGCACGGTGAGCGAATCGGGATTTATGTGCTCAAGGTAGTCCTCTCCGCCGCCGCCCGCGGGATTTTCAACATTGAACAGGCGGTCATAGAGACGCACCTCGCATTTTTCGCAGTCATCGGCGCTCAGCCAGTGAAGCGTGCCGCGCACCTTTCTGCCGTCGGGAGTCTCTCCGCCCTTGCTTTCGGGGTCGTATGTGCAGTGAAGGCAGGTGACTTCGCCGTTTTCGTCCGTCTCATAGCCCGTGCAGGTCACATAGTAGGCACCCTTTAAGCGCACTTCGTTGCCGGGGTAGAGGCGGAAATATTTTTTGACGGGCTCAGCCATAAAGTCGTCGCGCTCAACGAAAATCTCCTTTGAGAATTTCACCGTGCGGCTGCCGAGCTCGGGTCTGTCGGGGTGATAGGCAACCTCTATATCCTCGGTCTGACCGTCGGGATAGTTGTCGATTATGACCTTGAGCGGTCTGAGAACAGCCATCGCCCTCGGCGCGTTCAGGTTGAGATAATCGCGGCAGCACGCTTCGAGCAGACCGAAATCAACAATGCTGTCCGCCTTGGCAACGCCCGCGCGCACCACGAAATCCTTTATCGCCTCGGCGGGGTAGCCCCTGCGCCTCAAGCCGCAGAGAGTGACCATTCTCGGGTCGTCCCAGCCGCTTACAATGCCCTTTTCAACAAGGTCGAGGCACTTGCGCTTGCTCGTCACGCAGTAGTTTATGTTGAGGCGGGCGAACTCAATCTGCCTGGGCGGCTCGTCAAAGCCGACATTCTCAATAAACCAGTTGTAGAGCGGACGGTGGTTTTCAAACTCAAGCGAGCACAGCGAGTATGTAACCTTCTCCGCCGCGTCCGAGAGCGGATGGGCGAAGTCGTACATCGGGTAAACGCACCATTTGTTTCCCGTCTGGTGGTGCTCGGTGTGGCTGATTCTGTAAATAACGGGATCGCGCATATTGATATTCGGCGATGCCATATCGATTTTGGCGCGAAGTGTTTTTTCGCCGTTTGCGAACTCGCCCTCTGTCATTCTGCGGAACAGGTCGAGGTTCTCCTCAACGCTCCTGTCGCGGTAGGGCGAATTTTTGCCGGGCTGCGTGAGAGTGCCGCGGTATTCGCGAATTTCATCGGCGTTCAGGTCGCAGACATACGCCTTGCCCTCTTTGATGAGTTTTACGGCGCACTCATAGATAAAATCGAAGTAGCTCGAGGCGTAAAGGCAGTTGTTCCACTTGAAGCCGAGCCACTCGATATCCTCTTTTATGGCGTCAACATATTCGACATCCTCTTTTGAGGGATTGGTGTCGTCAAGGCGCAGGTTGCACACTCCGCCGTATTTTTCGGCGGTCATAAAGTCGATGCAGATCGCCTTCGCGTGACCGATGTGGAGATAGCCGTTGGGCTCGGGAGGAAAACGCGTCTGCACGCGGGAGTTTACGCCCTCCTTTAAATCCTCATCGATGAAATCCCATATAAAGTTGCTTCCCAGAACGGGTGAGTCCATATTCATCATTCCTTTCACAGCGAGGCGGCTGCGCTGCCGAGTCTCGCTTTAACGGCGTCCCCGCCGAGAACATTCATAATACTGTATAAATCGGGTGTCTGCGCCCTCGCCGTAACGGCAAGTCGTATAACCGTTGAAACATCGCCGACGTGACCCTTGAAAGCGTCCGGATTCTGCTTATATTCCTTGACATTAGGCGTAAAGCCGAGCGGCTCACAGAGGGCTTTGATTTTATTGAACCAGGTTTCCTTGTCGTCGTTAATATCGAAAACCTCAATATAACTTTCGAGTATCGCCTTTGCGTCCGCGGGCGCGATGTTTTCGGGAAGGGTGAACGCGGGGTCAAAGGTCTCGTCATAGAAATATGAGAGATAGGCGGGCACTTCGCTCCACTTGGAAATATCCTTGCGGGGCTTCGGGTTTTCCCTGTCTATGTTGAGAGCCGCCTCGAGATAGGCGGGATTCTTTTCAATCAGCGCGTAAAACGCCGGATCATATTCCTTTGCCCACGCCGTCACATTCTCCGCGACATAGGGCGCCTTCATAGTCGAAATCACGTTTTTGCTCACATCCGTGAGTTTTACGAGGTCAAACAGGCAGCCGCTCGAGCTCATCTTTTTGAGGTTGAACGGGTAATCGAGCGCCGACACACCGGGATTCGCCCTGCGCCAGTCCTCAAAGCCGGAACTGATTATTGTGAGCAGATACTCAATCAGACTCTCCTTCGGGAAGCCTTCAACCACAAAGTAGCTGACCGCCGCCTCGGGATCCTTGCGCTTTGAAAGCTTGCGCTTGTCGCCCGTTTCATCGTCAAATTTCATAACCTGCGGAGTGTGCGCGTATTTCGGCACTCTGTATCCGCACGCCCTGAAAAGCGCTATGTGCTTGGGCACGGAGGATATCCACTCCTCGCCCCTTATAACATGGGTTGTGCGCATGAAGTGGTCATCGCACACGTGCGCGAAATGATAGGTCGGCACGCCGTCGGATTTTAGGAGCACCTCGTCAATGATGTTTTCGGGCATCTCGATTTTGCCCCTTATCATATCCTCAAAGGTTATTCTCTTCTCCTCGCTGCCGTCAGATCTGAAACGCAGCACCCAGCTTTTTCCGCCGTCGATATTCCGCTTTATTTCATCAAAGGTCAGGTCGCGGCATTTTGCCCATTTGCCGAAATAGCCCGTGATGGGCGCGCCTTCGGCTTCCTGCCTCTCGCGCAGAGCGGTAAGTTCCTCCGCCGCGCAGAAGCAGGGGTAGGCAAGCCCGCGCTCAACAAGGGATTTCGCCACTGTCTGATAAATCTCAACCCTGTCGCTCTGCGTGTAGGGACCGTAGGCGCCCTCTTCCGTACCGAAGCCGGTGACGCCCTCGTCAAAGTGAACGCCGAACGCCTTCATGCCGTTTGTTATGGCAGACACGCCGTCGTCTATTTCGCGCTTTTTGTCGGTGTCCTCAATTCTCAGGTAGGACACGCCGCCCGAAACCTTCGCCGTAAGCACATCCACAAGGGCGCCGAAAAGCCCGCCGATGTGAAGATAACCCGTAGGCGAGGGGGCAAATCGCGTAACCCTCGCGCCCTCGGGAAGCGAGCGCTCGGGATATTTTTCCTCAAAATAATCGGGCGTTTTGTCAATGCCGGGGAACAAAAGCGCAGCCAACTGTTTATTTTCCTGCTCAGTCAAGGGGATACCCTCCCATTATATAAAATTAAACTAAACTACATTATTACAGAAAACTTTGATTTTATCAAGTGTTTTTTTACAATAAAACGACCCACCGTCTCAGGCGGGTCGTCTGTTATGATGAACAGTCAATTTACAAAGCGGTTAAAAATTATTTGCCGTTACACTTTTTGTTCATTTTTCAGTTAACCTTTGAGTAGCTGTAATCATCCAAATAAAGTTTAGCCCCTTTGAACTCATATTCATAGGTGTATCTTGTGCCGTTCAGATTAAAATTGATTGTTCCGTCCTGTGCCGTCCAACTACAGGAAAACCCGTCTCCCGTTCCTGTACCATCAGAGTTTAAAGTCAGCTGGTCCGGATATCCGGAGTGAACCTCATCGCAAACCCAGTTTCCGACAAATCTTGATGATGTGCCGCACGAGCAGAACATAAAAACCATGCTCATAACGGTTGCGGCAACCAGCAAAGCAACGATTATTCTTTTTGTTTTCTTCATATTATACCTCCTGTTATTGTTAAAGTTTCTTAAGTTATCGGAATTCATCAAACATCACATCATCTCATTATTTTACCCTCCGTTTCGGTGTAATCTTATGTAACCAAATTAGCACATTCTTCTGAACTTTCGGTCGCCGTTCAAGCGACATTTTCAAATCACGGTATGTGCCGGCCCGCAGCCGTGTTTACCCTTTTGTGTTTTGCGGCTGTGCTTTGCTGTGATTAAAGATTAACACGCCCGACCCGCCTGCCTGTAACGGAGATTTTACCGCAGAAAGCAAAGACGACCCGCCGTCTCAGGCGGGTCGTCTGTTATGATGAACAGTCGGGTAAATATCGGTTTTTAATCTTTGACAGATTTTATAAATGCTCTACCATATAGCGTACAATTTCAGCGCAATTCGCGGCCGCCGTTGCTTCAAACTCCTGATACTCCACAACTTCTGTTTCATCCGGTTTATCTGAAATGGCGCGGATAACGATGTAAGGCGTGCTGTTCAGGAAGCAGACGTGCGCAATTGCGGCGCCCTCCATTTCTCAGCACATACCGCCGAAATTGTCAATTATTTTCTCTTTTTGTTCCTTTGTGGAAATAAACTGGTCCCCGGAGCAGACTCTGCCTTCAAAAACGTGAACATCCGGCGCCGATTCCTTCACCGCGTTTACGGCGGCGGCCCTGAGCGCTTCATCGGCGGGAAAAGCGTAAAGCCCGGTATATGGAATCTCGCCTTTTCTGAAACCGATGGCCTCAACATCAAAGTCGTGCTGAACGGCGTCAACCGATACCACGATATCGCCTATATCAATCCGATTGTCAAGCGAACCCGCGACGCCCGTGTTTATTATTTTTGTGCAGCCGAAATCATTAATAAGCGTGTTCGCGCATATTCCCGCGTTGACCTTGCCCATTCCGCATTTTACAATAACAACGTTTTTGCCGCCGAGCGTTCCTTTGCAGAATTCCATTTCCGCGATTCTGGTCGTTCCCGTGATATCGGCGGCCTCCTTGAGTGAATTCACTTCAACATCCATGGCGCCTATAATGCCGATTATTTCTTCGTTTTCAGCGCTGTCTGATGTGTTTCTTCCGCAGCCGGCAAGCGCTGAACCCGCAAGAATCAAAAACACGGCGATAAAAGCAATCAGTCTGTTTTTCATAGATTTCCCTCTGTTCTGCAGTATTGTTATTACGGTCTTCAATAAAGCGTAAAAAGTTTTACTTAAAAACAAAGAACCCGAACGTATTTCCGATTTGAAATAAGTTCGGGTTATGTGCATTTGGTGACCCGGACGAGAATCGAACTCGTGTTACCGCCGTGAAAGGGCGGTGTCTTAACCGCTTGACCACCGGGCCGTATTGGTAGCGGAAGGTGGATTTGAACCGCCGACACCCCGGGTATGAACCGAGTGCTCTAGCCACTGAGCTATTCCGCCATAAACCGCTTTAAAGCCTGTTCATTATATTATAAGACAATATTTTTGTCAACACTTTTTTTAAAAATAGTTTTCCCCCTCCCCGCAGGTTGTAAAACCGCGTTTAATATGATAGAATTATTTATTATCATTTCAGAGGAGCACAGCGATGTTTTCACGGATTAACAGTCTCGGCCTGCTCGGCATGGAAAGTTATACGGTCTGCGTTGAGGTTGACATCTCCGGCGGTCTTCCGCGTATGGATGTTGTCGGCCTGCCGGACACCGCCGTAAGCGAGGCGCGCAACCGCGTGCGCTCCGCGGTCAAGAATTCGGGTTTCGAGTTCCCCGCCAGCAGAGTCACGATAAACCTTGCCCCCGCCGACACTCGCAAGGAGGGCACGGTCTATGACCTGCCGATTTTAATCGGTATTCTCCGCGCCACAACCAACGCTTTCCGTATGAACCTCGACGACTGCGCCTTCATCGGCGAACTGTCGCTCGACGGTCTTGTGCGCCATGTGAACGGCGCCCTGCCCATGGTCATCCGTGCGAGAAAGGCGGGCTACAAGCGCGTTTTCGTGCCCCAGTCAAACGCCGAGGCGAGTTCGTGTT
>JAEEGF012063112.1_pt1 | contig 10594 bp, 6 predicted proteins | sample 9134171 | NCBI WGS metagenome assembly JAEEGF01 (sample SAMN16246542, study PRJNA631951) | gut metagenome | biome: gut microbiome; feature: rumen; material: AP-attached | host: Bos | place: Iran: Karaj | collected 2018-10 | reverse complement strand
AGACCTGCCGGGAAACCCTTCCCCTGGAAGATCCGGAGACTGCTTCCCTCGGCATGGACCTGTCCCGCGGCCTGCTCAAGCTGGCACTCGGAACCGACTGGGTCTGGGAGCACATTCTGGACTACGGCCTGCTCCTGATCGGCCTGCCGAACGAAGGCTTTCGCATCCCTACACAGGAGAGTGAGATCCCGTCAATTCCAAGTCAATCTGACAGAACCAAACAGCACACCGGGCTGCTTAACCAGCAGCTGGTATAAGGAGGAACGCATTATGGACGAAAGACTGAAATACATTGCCGAGAACTTTGAGCAGATGAAGATTGGGCCGGACGACCCCTTCCATTTCCGTTGCAAGGAATGCGGCAAGTGCTGCATCCATCGGGAGGATATCCTGCTTTCACCCCACGATCTGTTCCGTGCGGCCAGAGAACTCGGTATGACGACTGTCGAGTTCTACAACCAGTATTGCGAAGGCTACATTGGCCAGGACTCCAGACTGACCATCATCCGGCTGATGCCGCAGGGCTCCGTGCGCCGCTGTCCGCTTTTGAAGAACCATCACTGCATGATCCACAAAGCTAAACCGGCGGTCTGCGCAATGTTTCCGGTCGGCCGGGGCGTTGCGATTCCTAAGGACAAAACTTCGGCGGAGGATGCGGAGCTCCAGATTCAGTACATTCTGCAGCCGCCTGCCTGCGGTGACCGCTCCGAGACCCATACCGTCCGGGAATGGCTGGCATCCTTTGGCATGGACGTGGAGGATCCCATCTTTCTGCAGTGGCAAAGGTTTATCCTGTTTGCCCACGACAAGATTGTGGAGCTGGAGAAGCAGCTTGAGCCGGCGGAGATGAACCGCTGCTGGAACCTGCTGGCCTATTGCGCCTACATGAACTACGACACTGGCAAGGAGTTTTCTCCTCAGTTTGAGGAGAATCTGGCCGCAGCTCGGAAGCTCCTGGAAGCCTACGAGCGTGCCGCTCAGGGGGTGCAGCCTGATGCAGGATGACCGCAATCAGGATCAGATCACCCGAAAGGATGCCAGAAACTGCTTTGTGGAGAGCCTGCGAGACTGCTTTTCCTTTGGCCGGATCCACTTCACCTTTGCGAGCTATGATCTGTCCCGTCCTGCGGGGCAACGTCAAACCAGCCAGGTGCAGATCTACATTCCTGTCGGTGAGTTTCTGAATCTCTGCCGGAAGCTTGAATGCGGAGAGCTCCGTTACCTGCTTCAAAGCCGGAAGCAGTCCAATGATAAGAGGCCGCTATACGAAACCCTCGGTGGAACCTCTGCAGAGAAGCTGGCCAGACAAGGCCGCCCCAGGCCCGATGGCCGCAGCCTGTCCCGTACCATGCAGATCCTCTGCGGAAGCAAATCCGATCTCCTGCTGGTTGCGGACAGCGGACCCGGCGACACCACCGACAAGGGCCTGATCGTCCCTAAGTTCGGCAAAAACCCGGAAAACCATGTCGCAGTCAGCATGAGCTTCGATCTGTTCAGTGAACTCCTTCTGGAAACAAAGATCAACTATCAAGCTTGGCTCTCCGCGTGGTATGTCGCATCTCTTGCCGTTCAATCCGAGCCGAGGTCCTGGCAAAAGCCGCAGAACCAGCCACAGTACACCAGCGAGCAAAACCAGTATCCATCAGAATTCTTTTAAAGTACACCAAACGGCGCAGCCTGATCATTCAGACTGCGCCGATTTACCTTTTTATTTTGAGGAATTCTTTTTCATACGCACAGAAACATTTGCATATTATGGTCCTTTTTGTTATAATCAAAAGGGATATTGTGTCTATTTTTGATGCGGGGATGATAGACGATGCTGCTGCAAACGCCGTTTCATGCGTATTACGCTGCCAGGATGCTGGATAGCATCTCTGCGCGGGAGCAGCTTCTGCCCGTCTATGCCTCCTCGGACATTCAAGTATACCCGTTTCAAATTGCAGCCGCCAGCTTTGCTCTGCGCTCTCCCTATCAGAAGGGCGTCATTCTCTGCGACGAAGCCGGGATGGGTAAGAGCCATGAGGCTATGTTGGTCATTAACCAGCGGTGGCTGGAGGGTCAGACAAGGATTCTTCTCTGCATTCCAAATGCGGACTTGGTGCATCAATGGGTGGACATGCTGGAACGCTATTATTCCATTCCCTATACCGTTCTGATTGGCCGCAAGGATTGGGAAATGAATACCACGGCAGATGCGTCAAACTGCTTTGATCAGGACGGGCTGGTGATTACTACCTACGATTTTGCCGCAGAGCATGAAGCGGAAGCATCTCAAATCCATTGGGATCTGACCGTGTTTGAAGAAGCAAATGCCCTGTCCGGCGTGTATCAGCCGGAGAGCAGGCAGGCAAAGGCTCTGTATCGCATTGCGGGGAGCGCGTTCAAGCTGCTTCTGACCGGAACGCCCATTGAGAAGAATATCATGGATCTGTATGGGCTGATCTGGTTCATCGACAACACCGTGCTTCCGGACGAAAAGGAATTCCTTGCCCGCTATTTGCGGAAGCCCGAAAACTACCCGGAGCTTGCCGAGCGGGTCAGCCGCTTTTGTTTCCGAACTCTGCGTTCTCAGGCGAAACAATATGCCAAGGTGCCGGAGCGGGTGCTGCTTACGGTGGAATATTCGCCGTCCAAAGAAGAACAAAAGGTTTACGACCTTCTCTATACATATATCAACAAGCCCAACAAGCTGGCGTTCCCGGAAATGGATTCTTATGACCTTGCGCTGCGCCTGCTGAGCCTGCAAAGCTCGTCCACCGCTGCCATCAAGCAAACGCTCAGCGGCGTGATACGGCGTTTGGAGAAGCGAGAGAACGCCCAGTTAGAGCTTGCGGAGCTGCAAGCGATGGTTGACGCCTGCAATAACATCTCCACAGATACCAAGGTCAAGGAGCTCCTGCGGGTTTTGGAGAAGGGCTTTGCCCTGATGAAGAAAACCGGCGCAAAGAAGAAAGCGGTAATCTTCACAGAGAGCGTGGAGACCATGAAGATGCTCCAGCCCCACCTGGTTGCTAAATATAAAACCTTGCTCTATTACGGCGGGACGGATTATTCCGTCCTCCAACAGTTCCTTGCAGACGGCGAGGTGCTGATCTCTACAGACAACGGGGCAAAGGGCTTTCATCTGGCAGACGCCTCTTTTGTGATCCACTACGATCTGCTTTATAACACCCTCAAAATGGAGCAGCGGATCGATCGCTGCCACCGGCTCGGCCAGCAGAATGACGTCCTTTCCGTTGCCTTTATCAACAAGAGCAACTTTTCCGACGTTCGCAAGCTGGAGCTGGTCAGCAAACGTATGCTGGTGTCTGGCGGCGTGTTCGGCGTCAGCGACGACGTGATCGGCGGCTTCACCGATGATCCGGCCGGTGCTTTTCCTGTGCTCTCTGAACGTCTTCGCACCAAGGCGCAGATTGAAACGGAGTATCAGCAAACGCTTGCCAGCCACGCAGAAGAAAACAAGCAGCTTGTTGCGGCGGCGGAGGATGTCCTGTTCACCACCTTCACCAAGGAGTTGGCGGACAAAATCAAGCTTTCGCCCCGGTACATCGAGACACAGGCAAGAGAGATCAATAATGACCTCTGGGCCTTGGCGAAGTATTTCTTTACCAAATACAATGAAACGCATACCGACTGCTTCTTTGTGATTGACGAAACCGCGCAAACGATCACCGCCACAAACTATGAGACGCTCCCGGTGCTGTTCTATTACTGGAACGGCAGCCAAAACCGGAAATATCAAAGTCAGCGGGTCTATGGCATGGCCAAGGATTTCAAGCCCCGTCACGGCAGAATCACCCTGACCAGCATCATCGGCAGAGGAATCCTGCATGAGCTGGAATGCTCGGACTCCGGGATACTGCGCATTGCAAAGCCCGACGTCGAAGACGCGGAGATTGGTTTGTATACCGTATCCCTGACCTCTGCGGATCGCGGACTGTCAAAGGAAATCCCCATCCTTGTGGGCCGGACGAAATCCGGCAAGGTTCTGAATCAGGCTGAATGTCTGGAGCTGCTTTCACTGCCGATTGCGACCTATGAGGAATCGGATCACAAAGCCCCGCATTGGCTGAAAAACGCCAAGACACCGTATCCCTTGGATCGGCTTGTTCCCGTGGATGCGTTGGCAGAGCAATACCGGGCGGAGCTCTCCCCGGCACAGGCGGAGGAGGCCGAGCGGCTCAAGCTGGAGGCAAAACGCAAGAAAGCCGCTCTTTCCAAGGAGATCGATGCCTTGGAGGCACAGATTAAAGCGTTAGAAGACGCTCGCGGCCAAATCTCGAACGACCGCCTACAGATCCTCGCCCTGGACAAGCAGATTAACCAGCTTCGCCGGGACCTTATGGGAAAGAAAGAGAACCAGTTCTTTGAGGAAATGCGGTTGGATCAAAAGCTGGAAAAACAGATAACTGTGTTCCAGGGTTCAATAGGTACAAATCTATTTAGGGAGTTTTTGTTGGAGGTAGAGAGATGAAAAACCAATACTTATTCTTTGAAAGTCAAGATTTTGCTGATGCTGATCTTACTGGCTTTGCAAAAACAGATACGCCAATTGCAAAAACTCCGGTTCATATCTATGAGTTTGAATACCAGAGTGCAGAAGAGACAGATGAATTAGAGGCTGCGAGGAAACTGGATGAATTAACGAAGCAATTTGCAGATCGTTACCCTGATAAATTTCAGACAATACTTAGCGAAAGCTCACAGTTCTTTTGTGGCAAACTATATCCCTTGGTGGTAAGATTTGAAACTACATTAAGACGTGTTTACTATATTACCAAAGTATTAAGCAGTAGTGGCTGTGTAAACAAAGAAACATTACTAGTAGAGCTTGATAAGAAGAAAAAAACTACTGCCGCTATTGAAGAATTGGATTTTGGTACTATTTATGATGCCATTTTTACTGACCAAGATTTTAAGAATAGATTCCTAAATGAATATAGAAAGAATCTCACAAAAGCAGATGTAATAAAAACAATTAAACAATTAGAAGAGGTTACTCTGTGGAGGAAGCTCGTTGGCTCTATGAATAGTTATATAGAGAACAGCTTTCTTTTGATAGAAGAATATCGAAATCATGTCATGCATTCACATTTAATCAATTATGAAACATTTGTCAGTGCACGAAGTACATTTGAAAAAGCTAATGAAGAGCTAAACTCAGTTATCAATGAGAAACTTATTAAAGTCAATAGTAGTACCCCTAGCTCGGTCGATTTATTAGAAGGATTAAAAGCATTTCTGCTTGTTGCTGCTGTAGCAGCAAAGAAGTATAATAGAGTCGTGAACTCTGAAGAATTCAAATCATTTGGAAGGCTCGCAAGAGAATGGCAAGAGAATGTGCAGTTACTTCGTGAAGCTGGCTTTATATCAAACGAAGAGCTAGATAAAGACAATACGACAGACCCGCAGGAGGACGAAGATGGAACAGAATAACATGGACGGACTGAGCATGAATCTGGAACAAGCAAATTTGGACAAGTTGCGGGCGGTGTTTCCGGAGTGCTTTGCGGAGGGCAAGCTGGACATTGACAAGCTGCTTGCACTTTGCGGCGAATATATCAGCAACGACTTTGAGAAATACAAGTTTGAATGGAAGGGCAAGGCCGAGTGCTTGAAGCTGGCGCAGAAGCGCTCCAACGGAACGCTGCGCCCCTGCCCGGAGGAGAGCGTCAATTGGGACACCACCCAGAACCTTTATATCGAGGGCGACAATCTGGAGGTCTTGAAGCTCCTGCAGACCACTTATTACCGCAAGGTCAAGATGATCTATATCGATCCGCCCTATAACACCGGCAATGACTTCGTCTATGCCGATGACTTTGCCGACCCCATCGCGCGGTATCGGGAAGTCACGCAGCAGACCACCAAATCCAATCCCGAAACCATGGGCCGCTATCATACAAATTGGCTGAACATGATGTACCCCCGCCTGCGCCTGGCGGCAAATCTGCTTCGGGATGACGGCGTGATCTTCATTTCCATTGACGATAATGAAGTCACAAATCTTAGAAGGCTCTGCGATGAAGTCTTTGGTGAAGAAAATTTTGTGGCTCAAATTGTATGGCAGAAACGAACATCTCCAGATGCACGTACTGCTTTTAGCACAGGGCATGAGTACATAGTTTCCTATTGCAAAGATATGTCTGGTATTGACTCTGTGGTTTTCCCGCTGCCTTTGTCCGAGGAAGACAAAAGCCATTTTAATAATCCAGACAACGATCCCAAAGGGCCATGGGTTTCTTCCGATTTTACTGCCCCTGGATATAGGCCGAACCAAATGTATTCTATCACTACCCCAAGTGGAGTCGTTGTTCAACCGCCTGCTGGCCGATGCTGGAAAAATCTCGAAGAGGTTTACTTGCAATACCTTAAAGAAGGAAGACTATGGTTCGGAGCCGACGGCAAAGGAGTTCCTAGACAAAAAACCTATCTCTTTGAGAGAAATGGGAAAATCGGCTGGACATGGTGGCCAAATTCAGAAGTTGGACACAATCAAGAAGCGACACAAGAGCTAAGGAATCTGCTTGATGTACAGGTTTTTGATTTTCCCAAGCCCGTTCGGCTACTTAAGAGAGTTGTTGCCTTAGCATCAAAGGAAGACGATATAATTCTTGATTTCTTTTCTGGATCAGGAACCATGGCTCATGCAGTGATGCAACAGAATGCAGAAGACGGAGGTAATCGTCAGTTTATTATGGTTCAAATCCCAGAACTCTGTGACGATAATAGCCCTGCGTTTAAGGCTGGATATAGGAATATATGTGAAATCGGGAAAGAACGCATCCGTAGAGCTGGTAAAAAGATTATCGAAGAAAAAGCCCATCTGCGGAAAGCGTATGATGAAGGGGCTTTTGAATCAGGTGAAGCCATTGCCATGTTTACTGAATCTCCTGAGGCGAAAGAATACCAGAAGATTGAGGAAGGACTGTTGGATATCGGCTTCCGCGTTTTCAAGTTGGACACCTCCAACCTAAAAACATGGGATGCAACTCCCATTGAAAACGAGCAGATGGAGCTCCTGTATGACCGGATGAACAGCATGGTGCAGCGGGTTAAGCCGGATCGGTCTGATCTGGATATGGTCTGTGAAATCATGCTCAAGCTGGGCGTCCCACTGACCTACACCGTATCCAAGATTGAGGTCAACGGGAAAACGGCCTATACCGTCGGCGAGGACAGCCTGCTTCTGATCTGCCTCTCCGCCAACGTGCAGCCGGAGGACGTAGAAGCCATGGCGGACTATGCTCCTGCCAAGGTGATCATCTCCCGCGAATCCTTCGCCGACGATACATCCATGGCAAATGCATACTACATTTTGAGAGATAAAGAAATTGAATTGAAGCTGATCTAAGGAAGGATATAATATGCCCAGTACAGTAACACAATATGAGATCCTAATCTCGTGTCCTGGTGATATTGAGGGCGTTATTCCGCTCATCAACAGCGCCGTTGAGAAATTCAATACTCAGTATTCAAAAGTGCTATCTATTCGCCTGAGTACGAATCATTGGTCGTATAGCTCCTATAATCAATCCGGTGGCAAAGCACAGGATTTGCTGAATAAGCAGTTTATCCATGGTTGTGATGCGGCCATTGCTATCTTTTGGACTCGATTTGGAACGCCTACAGATAAGTACGGTTCTGGAACGGAAGAAGAAATTGAAGATATGCTTGCGGCTGGCAAGCAAGTCTTTATGTATTTTTGCGATAAACCTGTTGATTCCAAGCTATTACTTGATGATGGGGCAAGAGAACAATATCAAAAGGTGAAGTCTTTTCAAGAGAGGTACGCAAAAGAAGGAAAAGGGATTTATTCTTCTTTTGCTTCCGATGATGAGTTCGTAGAAAAGCTGTTTGCCCATATATCTCAGCATTTTTTAACCACTGAGCGGATCGCAAGTCTACAGCCTGCTAAGAAATCTGAGTTGCACTTGAAAGGGATCCAAAACGGAAAACTGACCGATCATTTTTACATTTCGCAATTCAAACCGAATACTGACAGAACATCTGAAGCCAGACATCAGTCAATCACGAAGTTGTTTGCGAGTATAAGAAAAACCCACGTTGGTATTCCAAATGAGTTTAACACATTTGGAAGAAAACCAGCGGAATTCAGTGATAATAAAATTGAGCTAATAAAAAAGTATGCTAAGGTTTCGGGCATTGCTCTCTCTGAAGATTTTTTCTCTTTAGGCGGACTGGCAGAGGAAATATTGAGTGCTTCGGCTTTGTATGGAGGCTGCGATTATACTGGAACGAAAGACGAAAAACGAAAGATTCGGCAGTTAGATGCACTTTATGATGAAATCATCGAATTATCTGATTGGGCGCCATTCGAGAAGGAATATTCTCAGTTAAATTGCATTCAACTCGCTATTTCAAATACGGGCACCTCTTTTGATGAGGACATTGAAATTGAGCTTTCAGTCCTACGGGGAAAAGTGGTATTTCCGCATGACCTTCCGAGATTGGATCAGCATTCTGCAAAGTATATCGTTAATGAGTGCGATGTTTCGTTTCTTGTTGGCATTCCTGCCACAGCAACTATTAAAAACTACTGGTCTTCTGAAGATGATTCTGCTCCGCATACAATTAGTAGGAATCTTACTCCAGCAGGATATCCATTCGTTGTTCCGGATTATGAAAAAATATTTATGGATGAACTGGTAGATTCTTTTGAGTACAGTTTTTTTGAAGATAACAATCAAGACATCATTAAACTGCATGTAAAGTATTTGAAACACAATACAGCGATAGCTTTTCCTACAGTGTTGTTCGTTTCAGAACCATTTTCAGAAATAAAATACAGGATTACTTCCAAGCATAATGCGGATGAGATTCATGGGGCAATAACAATAGGTACAGAAAATGAAGCTTAAATTCAAAAACCAAGACTTCCAGACCGATGCTGTGAACGCCGTCGTGGATCTGTTTGTTGGGCAGGAGAAGACCCACAGCACATTCTCCGTAGAGGATGGGGCTTCTGTCAGCCTGTTCCATGACCTTGGCGTTGGAAATGCGCTGCGGATTGATGCGGCTGCGATTGCCGAGAACATGCACCTGGTACAGAAGCGGAATCTGCTGCCGTTGACAGATAGTGCTGATACGATGCAGTTTTCCATTGAGATGGAAACCGGCACCGGCAAAACCTATGTATACACCAAGACGATCTTTGAGCTGCATCGACGTTACGGTTTCACGAAGTTTATCATCGTTGTCCCTTCTGTGGCGATCCGGGAGGGCGTTTACAAGTCCTTCCAGATCACACAGGAGCACTTTGGCCTGCAGTATGACAACGTGCCCTGCCGGTATTTCATCTACAATTCCGCCAAGCTCTCCGATGTGCGCCAGTTTGCCACCAGCAGCAACATTGAGATCATGATCATCAATATCGACGCCTTCAAGAAGGCGGAGAACATCATCAATCAGGCGCAGGACAAGCTGGGCGGCGAAACCGCCATGCGGTTCATCCAGGACACCCATCCCATTGTGATCATTGACGAGCCCCAGAGCGTGGACAACACGCCAAAGGCAAAGGAAGCGATTGCCTCCCTGAATCCGCTCTGCGTGCTGCGATATTCCGCAACCCATCGGGAAAAGCTGAACCTGCTCTACCGTCTGACGCCGGTGGACGCCTATCAGATGGGCCTGGTCAAGCAGATTGCCGTATCCTCCAATCAAGTTTCCGGCGGTTTCAACCAGCCTTATGTCCGTCTGCTTGCAGTCTCCAATGAAAAGGGCTTCCGTGCCAGGATCGAGCTGGATATCCGGAACAAGAGCGGGATTGTCCAGCGCAAGAGCGTGACGGTCAAGCCCAGCGATGATCTGTATCTGCGCTCCGGCCAACGGGAGCTTTATGAGGGATACACCGTGGCGGGCATCGACTGCACCCCGGGGTATGAGCACATCGAGTTTGGTAACACGGAGGAGGTCGCTCTGGGGAAAGCCATCGGCGACATAGATGAAAACGTCGTAAAGCGAGCACAGATCCGCCGCACCATCGAAGCCCACCTGGACAAAGAGCTTCGGTACATGGATAAGGGGATCAAGGTGCTGTCGCTGTTCTTCATTGACAAGGTGGACCGCTATCGCCACGAGGACGGCACGCCGGGTATTTACGCCAAAATGTTTGAGGAAGCCTATTTGGAGCTTCTGGCGAAGCCCAAGTACGCCCCGATCCGGGAGCGCTTCTCCGCTGATGTTTCCAAGGTCCACAACGGTTATTTCTCTCAGGACAAGAAAGGCAGGCTCAAAGATACGAAGGGCGACACCGCTGCGGACGACGACACCTACAACACCATCATGCGAGACAAGGAATGGCTTCTGTCCTTTGACTGTCCGCTGCGCTTTATCTTCTCCCACTCTGCGCTGAAAGAGGGCTGGGACAACCCGAATGTGTTCCAGGTCTGCACGCTGATCGAACAGAAATCCGCCTTCACCTGCCGCCAGAAGGTTGGACGCGGCCTGCGTCTGTGCGTCAATCAGGACGGCGAGCGGATCGAGGATAAGAATATCAATGTCCTGCATGTCATGGCCAATGAGAGCTTTGCCGAGTTTGCCGAGACGCTCCAGCGGGAGATTGAGGACG
>JAEEGF010293022.1_pt1 | contig 10595 bp, 6 predicted proteins | sample 9134171 | NCBI WGS metagenome assembly JAEEGF01 (sample SAMN16246542, study PRJNA631951) | gut metagenome | biome: gut microbiome; feature: rumen; material: AP-attached | host: Bos | place: Iran: Karaj | collected 2018-10 | reverse complement strand
GTTGTGGATGATGGTCAGGGTAATCAGGCCCAGGAAGTCCATCTTGAGCATGCCCACATCCTCGATATAGTGGCCGTCGTACTGGGACGTACGCACGTCCTCGCCGGTTTCCTTATCCTTGGACAAGGTCATCGGCAGGAAGTTCGTGAGGTCGCCGCGACCGATGATAGTCGCGCAGGCATGCATGCCCACCTGGCGGACGCTGCCTTCCAGCGCCTGGGCGTATTTCAGGACCTCCTTGTTGAGTTCCGATCCGTTCTTGAGCTCCTCGATGAACTCGGGCACCAGCCGATAACAGTTCTTGAGCGTGATTTTCACATCGACATCCTCAAGACCGCGCTGGTAAATCTTCTTGACCGTCACCTTCTGGCCGTCGACCTCCTCCTCAACCTCCTTTTCAACGACCTTGAAGCCGGGTTTCAGTTCGTCCAGCTTCGGGTTGAAGGGGTATTCTTTCTCCTTCTTCTCGCTCAGACGGTCCGGAACCATCTTGGTGAGACGGTTGGACTCGTCGATGGACACATGGCTGATGCGGGCGACGTCCTTGATGGCGCTCTTCGCGGCCATCGTGCCGAAGGTGATGACGCGGGAGACGTGGTCCGCCCCGTACTTCTCCTCCACATAGCCGTGGGCCTTCGTCAGATCCTCGAAGTCCACATCGATATCCGGCATCGAGATACGGTCCGGATTCAGGAAACGCTCAAACAGGAGTTGGTACCGGATCGGGTCCAAGTTCGTGATTTTCAGGCAGTAGGCCACCACGGAACCCGCCGCGGAACCACGGCCCGGCCCCACCATCGACCCCATCGCGCGGGAGGCGGCGATGTAGTCCTGGACGATGAGGAAGTAATCCGGGAAGCCCATGCGGGAGATGGTCTTGAGCTCGAAGTCGATGCGCTCCTGCTGTTCCTCGGTGAGGGTCTCGCCGTAACGCTCGTGCGCGCCCTTGTAGGTCAGATGGCACAAGTATGCCACGGAATGGCAGAAACCGTCGCCGCGGTAGTTCCCCTTCTTGTCGCACCGGCCCGCGTCGATGACGTCCTTGTATTTCTCCATGTGGGCGTCGATCTCCTGCATGAAGGCAGGGTCGATCTCGAACACCGGCAGAATGGGGTCGCAGTCGATGGAATAGGCTTCCACCTTGTCCAGGACCTCCAGCGTATTGGAAAGGGCCTCCGGGTGGTCCGGGAACAGGGCCAGCATCTCCTCCTCGCTCTTGAGGAACTCCTGCTGGGTGTAGCGCAGGCGGTCGGGATCGTCGATGAATGAGTTGGTAGTCAGGCAGATAAGCCGGTCATGGACCGGGCCGTCCTCCCGACGGACAAAGTGCACGTCATTGGTCGCTACGACCTTCACGCTGTGCTTCTCCGCCAGCTCGAAGATGACCTTGTTGTAGATCATCTGGTTGTCATAGACCTCCTGCGAGAGACCCGGGACCTCCGTCTTGTGGAGCATCACCTCCAGATAATAGTCGTCCCCGAAGACTTTCTTGTGCCATTCGATGACCTCGTCTACCTTGGCCATGTCCCCCGCCAGAATCGCGCGGGGAACCTCGCCCGCCATGCAGGCGGAACTGCAGATCAGGCCCTCGTGGTATTTCTCCAGGACCTCGTGGCTCACGCGGGGGCGGTAGTACATGCCTTCGATATGGGCCGTGGACACGATCTTCACGAGGTTCTTGTAGCCCTCGTAGTTCTTCGCCAGGAGGATGAGGTGATAATACCCCTTCTCCTTCACCCGGTGGTCGCCTTTGGAGACATAGATTTCGCACCCGATGATCGGCTTCACGGAAGGGTGCTTCTTCGCGAACTTGAAGAACTCCTTCACGCCGTACATGTTCCCGTGGTCCGTGATCGCGAGGCCGGGCATTCCCAGTTCCTCGGCCCGATTGAACAGGTTGTCGATGGACGACTGACCGTCCAGGATGGAATATTGGGTATGTACGTGCAGATGGACGAAGGACATGGTGCTTTCTCTTGGAAAAACAAAGATAGCACTATGTCCCGAAATCTCCGAAAAAAGTTTTCAACAACCGCCTGCCGGCGGAATCAGAATTTGAAGCCCAAACCGCCGTGCAGATAGCTTGCAAAGGGGCTGAAGCCCGTTTCCGCGTAGAAGTATAGATGTCTGCCGCCCAGGCGCATGCACACGGGCATGAGCGACGGAATCGGAACGAGTTCGGAGGAGGTGGTCAGGGCCAGGCCGAAGGACGAATACATCTGCACCTTCCACCGGGGATTCCAGAAAACGCGCTCCTGAACGGTCAGGGAAGCGACGGGGTCGGAGTTCATCCAGCCGCCGACCGGCGTCTCTTTCGTCAGGTCATAGCGGGGCTTCCCCTGCGGGTCGATACCGAAGGCTTCGTACTGGACGAGCCGGCTGCGATACCAGGAAATGCCAGCCGTCACCACAGTCTCCCAACGGTCCCAGGTGCGGATGGCGCCGGAAAGCGTGAAGGCAGGATGATAGCCGGTGGTCTTGTCCGCCCGCCGGCCTTGTTCGGCCCATGCCGTCTCCGTCTCGTGGTTCGGGGACACGCCGGGGAACATCATATGGAGAGGACCCGGGCCGACGCCCAGTTCCAGGGAAAAGGTCTTCCGGAAGGAGTCTTCCTGTCCGAAGGCCGCGAAAGAGCCGGCCAGAAGGGCCAGCGCCACGATCAATATCCGTCTCATTGGAAGTTCTCCAGTTTGACGATGATATCCCGTTCGCGAAGGTCCGCCAGGGTGGTGTCCTTGGGCTGGAAGAAGCCCTGAGGGTCCTCAAAAGTCAGGAAGGGACCCTTCTCGTTACGGACATAGGGGATTTCCACGTGACAGCGGCCGTCGGCATCGGACTGTCCGATGACACGGAGCGAGCCCCACTCATTGACCAGGACACGGACTCCCTCCACGGGCAGGCCCGTCTGATGGGAAACCATCCTGAAGTTCATGGGGGCCACGCCGTCCTCATACAGAGGGCCCTGCTTGATGCCGTAGCATGCCTGGAAAACGAAAAGTGCGCCGGTCAGCGACACGCCTTTGAGAAGGTTATGAAGCCATTTCATGGATACGATGCTTTTTGGGTCGTCGGTCTATAAATGCCCGACCGGCGGAAATCTTGCACAAATTACGAATTAATTTGCAAGATGATGCGTCTTCGTGGATTATCTTTGCACCATGAACCCATTGCTCTTCCGTTTATTCAGGGATAACGAGACCCGCGTGCACGAACTGAACTATCTGTTCTGGGAGTGCACGACACGCTGCCATTTCCATTGCCGGCACTGCGGGAGCGACTGCTCCGTGCTGAGCCGGGAGAAAGACATGCCGCTGGAGGATTTCCTCCGCGCGCTGGACACGATCCCGAAGACGCATCGGCCCAAGGACTTCACGGTGGTGCTGACGGGCGGGGAACCGCTTCTGCGCCCGGACATCGTCGAGGCCGGCCGGGAAATCAACCGCCGGGGCTTCGGCTGGGGCATGGTTACCAACGGCTGGTTCTACAACGAAGAGAAGCAGAGAGAGCTGATCGCGGCGGGGATGACCGCCGTCACGGTGAGCCTGGACGGGCTGGAGGCCTCCCACGACTGGATGAGGGGGATGCCGGGGAGCTACAAGCGCGTCCTCGGCGCCATCGACCTGTTCGCCCGGGATCCGCGCCTGAACGGCGACGTCGTCACCTGCGTGAACAAGCGGAATCTCGCGGAACTGCCGGAGATGTACGAGCTTCTCAAGGGCATGGGCCTGAAACAGTGGCGTCTTTTCACCATCATCCCCATCGGCCGGGCGGCATCGGATCCCGACATGCACCTGACCGACGCAGAGTTCGTGTCCCTGATGGACTTCATCCAAAAAAAGCGGGAAGAGGGCGGCCCGATGCATACCACCTTCAGCTGTGAAGGCTACTTAGGTCGATATGAAGAGAAGGTCCGCCCCGTGCGGTACTTCTGCCACGCCGGCATAAACATCGCCTCCGTCCTCATCGACGGCCGCATCTGCGCCTGTCCCAACATCGACCGGGACCGGTTCTCGCAGGGAAGCATCTACGAGGACGATTTCTATGAAGTCTGGAAGAAACGCTTCCAGGTTTTCCGCCGCCGCAACTGGGCGAAAACGGGCCGATGCGCCCACTGCAAGGAGTGGAAGAACTGCCTCGGCAACGGCATGCACAATTGGCACGGGCCCTCTGACGAGGTCCTCCAATGCCACTACGCTAAAACGCTCTAGAACAGCTACAACGCGCGGAAGGTGACGGAGTCGGTCTTCCCCGAAGGGGAGACGACGGTGAAAACGGAGCCTTCCGGCGCGACCAGCAGGTCGGGGAATTTCCAGATGACACCGGTCTCTTCGCCGGAATAGTCCAAAGCAGCGACCTCCACGCCGTCCTTCATCAGCTTGAGGGACGGCGCGTTGGAATACACCGTGAGCGTGAAGGGCTCGTCGGCCGGACGGGCGGTGAGGCGGCGGCCGGCGATATAGACGGTCTCCTCGTGGTGGTTCCACCAGGCCTTGTACAGGTAGAAGACGTCCTTCTTCGTCGCCCGGTCCCGGGTGATCAACCCCTTGTCATTCATATACATCCGGTCGGGATTCTCGGTGAAATTGATGCCGTCCTCACTGTCCAGATAACCTTCGTGGCGGTCCGCTACGGGAAAATCGAACAGGATCCACAAAGATGTGAACCCCAGCCAGGGCATCCTTGCAATCTGCTGAGCATGAGACTCGTGGGAGAGGTTGCCGTACTCTTCCATGTGCTTGTCATCCTCCCAGTAACGGCGGACGGCCTCTTCGTCCCAGGTATGGCAGTAAGGGTTGATGCCAACGCCGTATTCCGAAAGATTCGCAGGGCCCATGTTGTCACGGATCCAGGTCATCGACTCCGTCACGCCGGAGAAATCGCCCGGAGTATAATACCAGCCGAAATAGCGGTTCTCCGAGTAGTAGTCCGCCCGAAGCTGCGTGTAGAAATCCCGCTCGAAGACGCTGTCGTCCGTCAGGCCCACGAAGCGGGTCGGATCCAGCGACTTGGCATAGGTGTACAGGCGGGCGGTCTCATCGACAACCCTCCGGGCGTCCAGCGTACCCTGGAAGTTCTCCCGGTTACCCCAGCTGTCCAACTCGTTCCACATGCCCCAGAATACGATGGAAGGGTGATTGTACAGGTTCCGGATCATCTCCGCCATCTGGCTGTGGATGTTCTCGAAATAGACCTCCGACGCCCGGACGCCGCAGATGTTCACCCACGGAATCTCTGTCTGGACGATGATGCCCATCCGGTCGCAAAGCCGGAAGGCGTAGTCATTGTGCGGGTAATGCGCCAGTCGGAGGAAGTTACAGCCGAGCTCGCGGACGGTCTCGTAATCGCGGTCATAGTCCTCATAGGTCAATGCCGTCGCCTTTCCGTCCATGTCCTGGTGCATGCTCACGCCCCGGAGCGGGTAAGGCTTCCCGTTCAGGGAGAACCCCTTTTCCCGGTCGATGGAATAGTACCGGAAGCCGACCTCCGTCATTACGTCATCGTCCCCGGCGGACAGTTCCACCGTATAGAGATACGGGTCCTCCACGCCGTTCCACAAATGCGGGTTCTCCAGCGTGAAAGCGTGCTCGTAGGCCCCGGAAACATCGTTTTTCGTGTGCTTGTAGACCACCTTTCCGGAGGCGTTCCGGACCTTCAGGGTAACATCGGCCTTGCCGTGGAGCGCCGCCTTGACAGTCACGCTGGCAGAGGCTTCGGAGACATTTTCCTGCGTGACATGCAGGCGGTATGGCCCGAACTCGGCCGGGTCGAAATAGACGTCCCCGGCGGGCACGTACAGCCATGCCGGATTGTGCAGGCCGCCATTCTTGTTGAAGTCCGAACTCACGGGAATCATGTCGATGTCCTCCGTATTGTCGCACACGACCTCGACCATATTCTCCCCTCTCACCAGCAGGCCCTTGAGGTTCACGGCGAAGGCGGTATAGCCGCCCTTGTGGACACAGGCCTCCCGCCCGTTCACGCGGACCGTCGCTTTCTGCGCCGCGCCTTCGAACAGGAGATACGCCGGCCGTTCGGGATCCCTTATGTCGATGGTGCGCCGATACGTCGCCGGACCGCGGTAATACCGGGCGCTCCGGCCGTCGACGGCATTGTACGAATGCGGGACCGTCACGCGCTCCCAAGCGGTTCCGTCCTTGGAGAACTCCCATTCAACCAGGGCCATGCGACCTTTGGGAGCATGGCGCAGCGCGTCCTGCGCGGAATGGGCGCAGCTCCAGAGCAGCGCCGTCAGCACCATCGCGGAAAGAAGAAGTCGTTTCATAGGTATCCGGGTTTATTTGAACAGCAACTGGACGAAGGAGGTGAGGTTGCGGCGCCAGACTTTCCACTCGTGGCCGCCCGGGTACTGCTCCCAGACAACGCCTTTGTAGCCCTTTTCGTCCAGTTTCGCCTTGAAGTCTTTCATCCCGTCGATGCGGTTGTCCTCTTCGCCGCAGGAGAGGTAGATGACGTCGAACTTGTTGTATTTCGACGGCTGCGAGTAGAGGCCCGGCATGAGGGCCTCGCCGTCGAAAGGTGCGCCGCCGATGGCGGAGGCGCCGATCAGGCCGGAGGAGAAGATGCCCACGTTGGCGAAAAGGTCCACGTTCCGGAACGCGATGAAGAACGACTGGCCGCCGCCCATCGACAGTCCGGCCACGGCACGGCCCTTCCTGTTCTTGATGACGGGATAGTTCTCCTCGATGAACGGGACGATGTCCGCCGCCAGGGAAGAGTAGTTGTCGAAGCCTGATGCATAATGCTTTACATCGGCCTTCACGGGGATCCCGAGGGTCTGGGCGGCGTATTGGTCGGGGTTGCCGTTGGGCATGACAACGAACATGGGCTCCGCCTTGCCCTCGGCGATCAGGTTGTCCAGGATCTGGCAGGTCCGGCCGAGCGTCGCCCACGCATCCTCGTCTCCCCCGCCCCCGTGGAGCAGGTACAGGACGGGATACTTGGTCTTCTTGTCATTCCGGTCATAGCCGGCGGGCGTATAGACATACAGGCGGCGGATCATGTCGTTCTCCGCCGAGTGATACCACACTTGCTCCAGGTTGCCCGGAGCCGCGCTCTGCGCGTACACATCGGCATAACCGCCCGGAATCAGGACGGCATTCATATACCGGGCCCCGTCGCGCACCACGGACACATTGGCAGGATCCAGGACCGCGACGCCGTCCACGTTGAAGGTGTAGGTGTACAGTTCCGGCGACGGGAGGTCCGCCTTCAGCGTCCAGACACCGTCAGCGCCCTGGGTCATCGGCATGGACCTGTATCCCATCCAGGAGGCCGACACGCTCACTGTGCGTGCTTTCGGGGCGGCGAAACGGAAGGTGATGCTTTCCGTGGTGATTTCGGGAGACTGTATCCGTGCGCGGAACTGCAGCGAGTTCATCTCCTGCGCCCCGGCGACGAGGCCGGCCAGCGCGACAAGGGCGATGCAGAGGAGTTTTTTCATATCGACTGTGGCTATACGGCAAATATACGGCATTTTGGATGATATTTCCATAGGTTGGCGGAAAAAGCCTCCGAGGCCGGTCCCGAAAGGGCGCCCGCTTGCACCTTTCCCGAAAAGTTGCTAATTTTGCACCGCCGTCCGGGACACCCCCGGACACGCACCGGCCCCTTAGCTCAGTTGGTTAGAGCAGCGGACTCATAATCCGTGGGTCGTGGGTTCAAGTCCCCCAGGGGCCACCAGAAAAAGACCGCCGATTCCGGTGGTCTTTTTTCGTGGCCCCCTTCTCCCCCTCAGCCAGCTCCCCCATCCCCCGCTTACCGCGTTTACGATAATTATGTCCTGCAGCGCGTTTGGAGTGTTGACGCGGCACATAATTCGAGCAATTTGGCCCAAAACAATGCCGCGTCAACATGTACAGTACTTCCAGGGCCGCTTTTTTTGTAAACGCGTTTTTATATATTTGCATTTATATATTTGCATTTATATATTTGCATTCAAATCAACGGATAAATAATTGAATATAATAGTCTTATATTTCTCACTTCCTTTTTGCTTACTCAAGTAACTCTTGATAGTTCTATTATGTGTTTTGATACTTTTCCCCATAAGCCCGTTTCTTTCTCAGGGGCGGGAAGGACAGACGCTTCTTCGGAAATGCGGCAGGTCTATACGCAACCAACGGTCCGCTGGATTTCCGTTTCGTTTGATTCGTGGTTTTGCACCAGCTCCCAAGGCGGCGGCATAGAAGATATCGGCTATGATGAGTGGGAATAGCATAATTCGAACGCTACTATTTGCGGCGTTGACAGTCTTCGCGGTCGCTTGCTCCCGCGAGGACGCCATTGGGGATAAAGGAGAGCTGGTATTTACCGCCTCCTGGGCCGATACGCCCGCAACAAAGACTGTCCTTCAGGAAGACGGGACCAGCGTTTGGTGGACAGTCGGAGAGGAAATCAATCTGTATTATGGGTCTATTGCCTCGGGACGTTTTGTGTCGACGAATACCCAACCGCAACAGACCGTCTCGTTTATGGGTTCACTCGGCATCATTGAAACCGTTCCAAACCTATACTGGGCAACATATCCCTACAATTCGACAAACACATGTGACGGAGAGGGCGTTACTCTTTCTCTTCCGCAGGGTCAGGTGGCCGCAGAAAACACGTTTGCGGATAAATCCTTTCCCGCTGTTGCGCGAAGCAGCACTTTCAGCCTTACTTTCCACCATGTCTGTGGCGGCGCCAGATTCAGCGTCGAGACGGAAGGAATCAAAAGGGTGACTTTCAAAACGGCCGGCGGAGAATCGATTGCCGGCAAAGTACGCGTCTCGTATGGCACTGACGGAAAGCCCGCGATTACGGTCATTGATGGCCAGGACAATGTTTCCGTCCATGCTCCTGACGGGGTATTTGTCCCTGGAAAACAGTATTTTGTCGCATTTCTCCCAGGAACCATATCCGGACTGACCGCCATCCTCGTCCGCGAGGACTCCTATGGCGAAAAGTCTTTCCGAAAAGAAATAACCGTTAACCGTGCCCGATTCGGGATTCTTGATCATCTGGACCGCGACGTTGTTTTTCGGGAAGGCTCCGTACCTGATCCTTCTTTGATTCAATTTGAAGACCCCAATATCAAGCCTTTTCTTGTCAACGCCTTTGATACCAACGGCGATGAAGAGCTCTCTATATCCGAAGCCGCGGCAGCCCGTTCCCTGACAAACGTGTTCGGAAATGAGAAAGGGTTTAAATCCTTCAATGAGTTTCGGTATTTTACGGGAATTATTGGACTTCGCGAAACTTTCTTCAATTGGACACAGTTAAAGTCCATCCTGCTCCCGGAAAGCATTGAATCCATCGGCGAGGACTCTTTCTATAACTGCATGGCTTTGACCGACATCCTTCTTCCGGCGGCGCTTCGAAGAATCGGTTCCCACGCATTTTTCAAGTGCGGCAGCCTGTCCTCCGTTTCCACTTCCGTCCCATCTGCGCTGCAAACGATTGAAAATCACGCTTTTGCCTCCTGTACAAATCTTCAGTCCATCATTCTGCCGGACAGCCTGAGGGACATCGGAGAGTACGCTTTTTCCAAATGCGAATCTATTTCTGAAATCACGATTCCGGACGGAGTGACCTCCATGGGAATTGGAATCTTTTACGGTTGCAAAGCGCTCTCGTCCATCACGCTTCCTTCAGGTATTCAATTAGTTCCAGAACGTATGTTCCAAGGATGTTCCGGTCTCAAGACATTCACCATTCCTTCCAGCGTCACCCGGCTCGGAGATTGGGCGTTTGGCGACTCGGGTCTGCAGACCATCCGGATACCTGGAAGCATCTATGGGATAGGAGACAGTGTTTTTGGCAGATGCTACGATTTGACGACTGTCACAATAGATGAAGGCGTTCAGGTCGTCGGAGCCAATGCCTTCCGTGAATGCACTTCTTTGGAGACGGTTGTTTTGCCGGAAAGCATTTTCTATCTGGGAGAATATGCTTTTGCTTACTGTCCTAAACTGACGAAAATGATCCTCTACGCAACGACGCCTCCGGCTTTTTACTACGATTCATACAAGAGTGAATCTCCATTTGAGCAATCGGATTCTTGCCTGTTTTATGTTCCGGATGACGCGGTTGACCTCTATAAATCCAACGAGAAATGGAAAATGCTGGCTGACCGTATCTTCCCTCTCTCGGATTTAACGTAGCCACACAAAAGATCCTTACAAATCACCCGTGCTTGTAACAAAAACAGGCACGGGACGGGTCTGAGGTATGCTCTTTGCATAAAGCCTGCGCTAAACAGAAAGCAATGAGCAGACGTATTCTATTTATCCTCGTGGCGGGGATTCTTTCTTTTGCCGCCATACCTGCCGGAGCTCAAGATGAGCCGATGAACGTGCCGGCGCCTTTTACCTCCATCGTCCAATCCAACCTCTGGGGGCCCCGTTTCGAAGTTTTGACAACACCGGAGGCTGTTCCCGGCCTCTTCAAGATTGACAAATATACCGGAGACGTATGGGTCCTGCCCAACAGTATAGGGTCTTCCAACAAACTGAGGAAGTTCACCCGGGAAACGAGTTTCGAGGATGAGGTCATTGAGGGACAGATCAATTATCAACTCATCGTCATCTCCACCT
>JAEEGF012417780.1_pt1 | contig 10596 bp, 9 predicted proteins | sample 9134171 | NCBI WGS metagenome assembly JAEEGF01 (sample SAMN16246542, study PRJNA631951) | gut metagenome | biome: gut microbiome; feature: rumen; material: AP-attached | host: Bos | place: Iran: Karaj | collected 2018-10 | reverse complement strand
GTGAGAAAGCGAGAAGAAAAAATGATCAGGAGTTTTTAAAACTTACTCAAGAACTTACTCAAGGACCTTATTTTTCTGATAATGCAAACAGGGAAATAAAAAGTTATTATTTTGGTCGTGTAAAATCAGAATACGACTACAATAGTAAATATAATTGTTTAGCGGCAGACAGGGTAGTAATATTTATTGATGATTTAGATAGAATTCAACCAGATAAGGCTGTAGACTTATTAGAAATTCTAAAGGCGTTTTTAGATTGTCCAAATAGTGTTTTTGTTCTTGCTATTGATTTTGAATTGGTTTCTTTAGGGGTGAATATAAAATACAAAAATAATATCAGTGCGGAAAAAAATAAAGGTTTTTTTGACAAGATGGTTCAATTACCATTTACAATGCCTATTACAAATTATGATTTAGATAGTTATATTGAGGAATTAAATGTTTTTAAAGATGAAATAGATAACGAGAAGTTAAAACATTTTATTGAACATTCAGTTGGCGCTAATCCAAGAAAAATTAAACGAATCTTTAATCTTTGTAATTTAAACAGGATTACTACACAGATTAATTTTCCTGAAATGGATAAAAGTTTTGTAAGTATGTGCGTTTTTGTTTTGGCATGTATGCAGGAACAATATCCTGATTTTCTTGCGTTTCTCGCAAATAACAATTTTGACAGGTTTGTATTTGAACCGTTTTTGCAGCCTGATGATACGGCAGTATATCAATATCATGATATTTTTGAAAATCGCGACAAATCATACATTCAGCAACAGTTAGAAGGATTGAAAAGGTTTATTCCCGTGTTTATGGGTACTTTAGACATGCGTAATAAAAAGTATACTGAAGAGCTAAATCAAAAAGCGAAAGCAGAACTTATAGAATACGAACGTAGATTATTAAGCCAAATAGAGAATGACTGGGGTTCAAATGAAAAGATGAAAGAGGCAAAGCTTCGACAAGCACAAGAGACATTATACATTGCAAAAAAAAGATTTCTTGAATCTGTAAACAGAAGAGAAAATTTTAAAAATTTCAAAGAAATTATCAGATTTATTTCAGTAAGCAATTTAGGAATAGTAATTAACCCCAAAATAAAAGATGTTGCCAATAACAAAGATTGGCTTGATAGAGAATTTAATATTAAGTTTGTGAAAGAAGTAATATTTATGATGAGTGGTAAAACAAGTTATTGTTACCCACAAGAATGGTCTGTCTTAACCCCGGTAAAAACAGATAACGGAATAAAGATATCAAATATCATTGGTTATAAAAAGTTTAATACAGATATGTTTTTTGATTATAAATTTGAGTTCAGAATTCATAAAGAAATGAATAGAACCGTTTGTGTGGATTATGGATTACATGTTTATCCAAATTATGATTTGCAAAAGAATTACGTTGTTAAGCTAATGGGGGATGACCCGTTATCACTATCGAAAACTCCCCACATAAAAATATTAGAAGGAGAGTTAAGTTATTATTATATTAATGCTTTCAAAATTCAGGATGTTGAAACTGAAATCAACGTGCAAGAAACAATTGATAATCACATAGATAGCAACTTTAAAAAATTTGGTGATAGTCCTGTTGAATTAGTTACTGACAATATATTAGCAACATTATCGTTGTTTCAAAAAAGATTTAGAGAAAAGGCAGAAGTTATTGAAATGAAATAGTATCGATATTACAGTGTTAGCGAAAAATATAAGTGATGAACTTGAATTATTTTGTGATGAAACAGGCATAACTAAGACTATGGCTGATGCTATAACGGGCAATGTAGTCCGTTACTCATACAAATTACCTGGCACATGTAACGGAGTACGGGTAAATACAGACATTGCAACACACCAAAGAAAAGCCCTAACCGGATGGTCAGGGCTTTTACTTTATTCATACATTCCCATGTTCCTTGAAGCTGTAATACCGGCCATTACCAATTATTACATGATCCATCAGCGGTATCCCTATTAAATCCCCGGCTTTGGATAAAGCTGAGGTAAGATTCCTGTCATCAATGCTGGGATAGGGATCTCCAGAAGGATGATTGTGCGCCACCAGAATCGCTGCAGCATGCGCCACAATAGCTGGAGCATAGACTTCTCTGGGATGAACAACTGCGCTGGTGAGTGAGCCCTCTGATATCTGCCTTATTGAAATGATTCTGTTCTTTGTATTAAGCAGCACGACGAGAAAACGCTCATGGGTTTCATGGCGTAAACGCCCCATAAGAACCTGCGCAGCATCAGCAGGACTCGCGATGCGGTCTGACTCCGGAATATCCGTTAACACAAGTCTTTTGCCAAGTTCCATGGATGCCAGAAGGGCAAGAGCCTGATCCTGTGTGATTGGATACCGGTATAACAGGTCATCGACATTCTGGCAATGGGCTAACTGACGGTAGGTTCCGTAATCAGCGTCAATCGTCTCCGCTACATGCAGGGGAGAAACGTTTCTTTTTCCTTTACGCAGAATCATGGAAATGAGTTCCGCATTAGTAAGAGATTCAGGCCCATACTGGCATAACCGTTGTTTTGCATCATTATTTTTACACATAGTACCAACCTTTCTTTTTGGCATAAAAATACCCCTGAAGGCATCTGCCTTCAGGGGATTAGTTGTTATATGGTTAGGTTAAAACTCAGATTCATTGACTTTTTTGTAAAATGTGCTGCTGGATATCCCATATTTTTTCATGAGGAAAACAGCTGTGACTTTTCTAGCTTTCCACAGTTTCAGATCTTCCGACCACGATTCCGGCAGTTCTTTTTTGGGTCTGCCAAACTTGACTTTCCGCTTATGTGCTGCTTCAATACCTTCTTTCTGGCGCTTGCGGATATTATCGCGCTCTGCTTCTGCCATGGTCGCCAGCACTTCGATCAGCACATTATTGACCATCTCCATCAGCATCTTCTGCAGCTTACTGTCATACTGGCTGAAATCAAGCAGGGTAGTGGGAAGATTCAGGATACGTATCACCACATCATGCTCTTTGAAAAAGCGCAGCTCATCCATAACTTCTTTTTTGTTCCTGCCCAGACGTTCCATTTCGTGGATGAAAAGCGTATCGCCGGGACGGAGCATGGCTTTCAGCGTTTGATACGCAGGTCTGTTGAAATCCTTTCCGGAAAGCTTGTCTGAATAGATGTCACGATCATCTGGCACATATTGTTTCAGGCTGTCGATCTGCCTGTCTAGGTTCTGATCTTTGGAACTGACACGGATATAACCGAATATTTTTGCTGTACTCATTACAACACCTCCTTCATAAAGATAGTATGTAGTTGAATATAACAGGATTAACAAATTTGGATTCAATAGATCTTGTATTTTATAAAAAAATATGATCTAATTAATTGACCAGCGATATTAAAGGAAGAGGTGCTGTTATGAGTTACAATATAGAGCCCATGGAATTGATAACTTTCGTTGAGGATAACAAGCTTAAGTTGCCCAGGTTTCAGAGGAAAAGAACGTGGGACAAGAACCAGAATTTTGAGCTGGCAATTAGTGTATTCCAAAATTACCCGGTTGGCGTTGTGATTATTAACAGGGAACAGAACAGCTCATGGCTGTTAGATGGGCGGCAGCGCCGTGCAGCTTTATTAATCATGCGTGAGAATCCTGTCGAACTATATGAGTGGGCAAGATCTTACCTAAAATTCTCCAAAACAGCGGACGAACTTGAAGTTACAAGACACTATTGGGAAAAGGTAGAGCGTTACCTTACAGAAGAGCCAACCGAGAAAAAAAAAGATAAGAATAATGGTGAAGAATCCGAGGAATATACTGAAGATATTGAAGTTATTGAAGATTTTTCTTCTGAGACTGGTCAGAATTCTTTTGATAGCCATAAGCAGAGGGATGGCTTGAAGGTATTGCTGAGCATTATCTTAATGGTACACCAGAACAAGCCCTCCGGAAGCAGATGGGAAAAGCTTTTTGATTTTACCAGTCTAATTCCTCGCCTGAGGTATGCACCACAAAAAAACAACTCAAAAATTGACCCCAAGATGTTACGACGCTTCTTGATTGATTTGATAAGTGATTGGAATAAAGAGAACGAGGGAATCCCAAGCAAAGAGTTTTTTGTTGAATACTATATCCAAAATTTTGTTGTAGATGATGAGCAAAAATTTGGAAATGAGGTAGAAAAGCATTGGGAGGATATTTCCAAGAGCTTGGAAGTGATAGATAAGTCGGAGAAGGTGTTTAAAGAAGCACGCATCGGCGTTATTTGGCTCACCAATGCCAGCCCGCTGGACGCACAGAATATTTTCTCTAGAATCAATGATGGCGGGACGCCGCTTAAGGCAGAAGAACTCCTTTCAGCGAAACCTTATTGGAACAAGGCTGTCAATGTAAGCAATACAAGCGTCGTTGAAAAAGTCAAGGATATGTATAGAAAATTGGGTGTTTCAGCTCCAGAGGGAGTTGTAAGGTGGGATGTTGCAGCCACCCTTATCTCCAGAATTAAAGATAATCATCTTATTTTTGATCCTTATGAGGCATCAAAAAAGAACAATGAGATTGACATGGATGAGGTGACGCTAGGCTTTAAGTTATTAAGCTCAGTTTATGTGCAAGGAATGTCCAGTATCCATGTAAATGAATTAGAGAAAAAAGAAGATAGCATTAAATGGGATAGCGATATTGATACACTTGTAGATGAGCTTAATACTGTATGTAATATTTTGCTGGACGATACTTTCTTTAAGTTCTATTTGAGTTGGAATAAGCCAGTTGCCAGGTTGCTTGGCAATGCTATTGCACTGGAATTCCTGACAATCGTTTGGCTGGATTGGAAGAAGAAAGGCCGTCCGTCTTCAGTATCGGCGCTTACCAAGGCTATCCAACGGGACGCACGGATTTTGTTTGACAAGCTTATATTTGAGTATGCAACTAGGACATGGCGGGGGTCCGGGGATTCCAAGATGTCCTATGACATCAAGAATTGGGAGAAAAGAATTGTTGCGGTTGAAGCTGCAGACTGGAAGAACTTTGTCCTTCAGGCTTGTTCTGGCAATTATAACGGGCAAAGAACCACGAAAAAGGTATTAACCCCGGTATTGTATTACTACTATTCCATAAAACACCTATCCCCTGGTAGCTCTATAGATATTGGCATTGATGTAGACCATATTATGCCTGAGGAAAAATTCAAGGACAACAGCATGGTTGACCAGGCATTAAAAGAGAGCCTTATCAATTTTGCGCTACTGCCCAAAAAAGTTAATATCAAAAAAGGGTCAAAGGCTTTAAACGAGATTACTAATGATTGGCTTAAGCAGCAGATTGAAACATACGAAGAAATTGAGATAAAGGACTTTGACTTGTTTTCAGACATTACAAAAATTGGAAAGCTGCAGGATCATAGGAAAGCTTTATTCTTGGAAGCCTTTGATTCAAAACGAGGCTCTTTGCTTGCAAATTAACAGGCTTTTTTGTTAATGATAAAATTCGAAAGCCATAAAAAAGAAAGCCCGCCAAACTGCGGGCTTATTTTTTACGGTTGGCTATACTTTTACTCAATACTACCCGGTGAAAAACATGTACAAAAGAATTGTCGCTTATTTATAAATCATAAAATAATAAAAGCTCCTCTTCTGTAATATTGATTCCTGCTGAGCGTAATGCCTCTTTTCGTACAGCATATAGCTTCTTTAATAACTCTTCAGATCCTTTTCCATAATGAATATGATTATGACACGTGCTACATAAAGAAACAATATTCTCTTCTACATCCAATGAAACAGGGAATCTGCTTTGTTGGGACATCGGAACCAAATGATGCGGTTCAGTGTACTGCTTCCCAGACTTTTTCCTGATAAATGTTGGATGTTGTGGGTCAATCTCACAGACATAGCCGGCATGTGCAAGTGCATTGATTGCCCGCCGCCGGTCTCTGGGATAGACAATTCTCCCCCCAGTTGTCAAAGGCTTTGGAACAGGTTCCGGTTTCCCGTTATAATCAAAACCATCGGCAGGAACAAAAGAATCTTCTTTCCCTAAATCCGATATTAAATCATTATCAACACGATCTTCATCTATATAATAATAGATAGTCGGAACAGCCCCCCTAAGGTCTGCTATGTCTGCAATTTTTAAATAATAGTGATGCTCTTCAGTAGAACGATCAAAATCAGCTCTAAACACGCCTTTGAAAAAATAAGGCTCAGAGCCTTGTTTGGCAAAAACAAAAACAATATTATTATCCGGAATAAACGTATTTTCAGAGCCAAACTCTTCAATAAGGCTGCCGTCAGAACTTATAATATTAATCCATCCAGAGCTGGATGCCGCTTTTCCATTGACAGCCAACTTTGGAAACCATACCGAATAATCCTCGCCGCCAGATTGAAAAGCAATAGCCCCTCTCATCCAGCCCTCATAAGTTTTCCCAAGATATTCATTGCCGAAGCAATTGTTTAATACATCTACGCTACGCAAATATCCCTGCGGACGCTTTGCATCTAATAATTTGGGGTCAAGCTTCGGAACTGGTCGTGGCATACCAACGTTAAGCCCTAAGTAATCTTCGAGCTTATACCACTCTGTACACTCCCGTATTGCTTTGATTTGTTCCTTGCACAACTCTGCTTCGGTCTTACCTTCAGTTGGGATACCCATCATCTTTAAAAGAGGATAAAAACCGTCGCCTACTGTATGAGTGCTCTGGTTAATCACTTTAGCAGACAACAAAGGAAGCCCTAACTCATGACATAATATGGAAACCTGACCAATATTCTTTCCTACATGCCTATGATGAATTGGCGGATTTACGCGCCCTGCGAGCTCTTTATATGTAACATTGCGTTCGTTCTTTTTTACAGAAAGCAGAAGCTGCTCTGCTAATTTAATTTGAAGCGCGGTTAACTGAATCATAAAAGCCACCTCCGGAATTTTGCTGTAAAAATTGTTGCCTAGCAGGTATCATTTGCCCTCTTTCACACCTCTAATAAATATTTTAACATATTGCATTTTTGTTAATAAAGAAGTTTTTAATCTTTATCCATAAAAGTCATCAGACTTTTCGCATATACACGAAAAATTGTTTTGGACTTTTATGGATAGTTTTTTTGCCCGGATCTGACTACTCGGAAAGGTACACATTTACGAATACTTTTCAGATATGTATAAGGGTATACGATATGGCGATCATGGGGCAGCGTATAACTCATGGCGACTACCCTCTGCCTGACAATAAAATAGTTTGGCGCGAAGCGTAGCCCAAGAAACCAAAGTAAGGCAAGGGGCGGATGGTTGACGGTAACAGGAGTCAGGCGTCTCTGCCAAAGAACCCGGAGGGACGGCGCACCCGGTGGGAAATAAAAAACGGAAATAAAAAACTGCTATGATACATAAAATTCTTTAAAAAGTATAACCTCCTGTGGTATAATATAAATATACTACAGGAGGATAAAACATGGATAAAGAAACTGCGTGCTCCTTATTAAACAAGATATTGGATAACAAGGCTACAGCTTCCGAGACAACGGATCTTATTGAATACATCTTGAACAAGCAATTACAGTATACAGATCTTTATGGGCATTTTGAACTTATCAAAATTGATGATTCAGACCCATATGAAGATGATGAAGTATATGCACAAGTAGCTATACAGGAAGATGGACCCGGAGCTTACGTGGGAGCGAAGTTTCCTGTCCATACTCGGACAGAACTCCATTGCCAGTCTTCTTTCGCTCAGGAAACATATGATCAGGCTATCAGGCTTAAAAGCTGCTTGAAGGAATACGTAGCAGCCTTAGAAACTGTAGAGCCAGTAGATGTAGAAGTCAAGTTCTCTTCTCCGGAAGCAGATTCTGAATTCGGTCCCATGTCCTTTGAGCCTGAACGCTGGCGCCAAGAATAATATGACTAATAGATCATGACAATAAATATTCCCTGCCGCTCTTAAGAGCAGAGATGCCGACCTGTTCAATTTTTACTGCCTGACCGGCAATATAACTCGAACAGGTTTCTTTCTCTCCAGTTGCACAACGAGCAAATAGGAGTATTATTAACAACTAACCAAAGATGGGGCCTTGGAAGTTGTCAGTAATCTTCTTTTCGCCGTTGACATAACGGATCGAGAATTTTGCTTCGAATAAGCGTGCTTTCTCAATCCGTTTCATGATTCTTTCCGTGTTTTGGTATACGATACGGCGAAAATGGAGCATCGTATAACTGGTAAACTTTAGCTCAGTATCAATATTTTGCGGCCAGATACTCACAATATCCGGCCGCATTTTGATTTGTAAAAAATTACATAATCTGATACAATACGAACAGAGCAAGGATAAATCCTTACTCCGTCGAGTTGTATTGTTTAGCAGATTTAAAAATGAAAGTGGCCGTCCCAGCCAGAGACTGAGTCGGCCTACAGATAACCTCTTTTTCTCCCCTTAAAGCAACACCACGCTGCGGTCAGGATTATCGAAAGAGACCTGGCTACCTGCAAACGACGGGGTATATGGTTGCTGCCAACAGCCATATACTGCCGTCGTTGCCAAATAATACTGCTAAAAAACGGAGTCCCTGTAAGCCCAGTAAAGAAGTGGCTTACAGGGATTTTTCTGTTGAGTGTATTCAATGTTCTTCTGCTGAAAAAATGCATTCAAATCTATTTTTAAACTTTATATTAAAACATTTTTAAACGTTCAAATATGCGTCTACGAGGGGAGATTTTTGGACAGAAAAATGTGATAAAATAAAAGCAGAAATTTCGTAAACCTTGACTGGAGGTAATGATGGTCAAATTTACTGGAGAAGAGAGCATCTGTGATGAAAAAGGCAGGAGTATTGCGACTTTGCGTGATTTTTGGTCTTGGGGTTATTCCAATCTAACAAGCAATACCCAGCGTGGAACGTATGCGGAATACCTTGTCAGCATAGCTTTGGAAGCCAAGGCGCCGACAAAAACAGATTGGGGGCCGTATGATGTTCTTACACCTGAAGGAATCAAAGTCGAAGTAAAGTCTTCTGCATATTTACAGGCATGGAAACAAGCCCACCTGTCAAAAATAAGTTTCGGCATAAATCAAAGCCATAAGTACGATTATGATGCAGATGAATACAACTATGAAGCCACCGAACTTGTCCGGCAGGCAAACGTATATGTATTCTGTTTAGAAACGTGCCAAAATCCTGAAGAGTTAAACGAAAGAGACCTCTCGCAATGGGATTTTTATGTTATTTCTGCTAAACGGATCAATGAAGCTTTAGGTTCACACAAAACGGTTACTCTTTCAAAGCTAATTAAAATAGGCGCATGCAAAGTCTCTTTTTGTGATTTGAAGACGGCAGTTTTGGAAGCGTACCAAAGATGAATTTCATGGAAGTTTAAGGGTAAAGGAGAAACGAACATGGAAGGTGACAAGGAGTTGCACGTTGAATACGACGGACTGGTGTACAAAGATACCGCAGTAGACGTGTTGTACGAACTTACGGAAGACCGGCTGGGAGGACTCGACCATCAGGTTGCAGAAACTGCGAACGCAATAATTTCGGCTGCAAAATCAGAGATCAAGCTGATGAAACAGCTGAAACTTGATGCAGAAAGCCTAAAAGAATGTACAAGGTACGACGCAGAAGATATAATGAAATATATCAAAAAAGCATCATGGGATAAGATTCTGCTCAATCAGCAACTGTTATTGCAGTTAATAGTCAAAGCTGAAGCTTTGTACAAAGAGCGTGCCGAAACGCAGTCGATGCTCGGCAGGTGCTCATTGCTGTGTACCGTCGCGGAGGATGAAGATGAATAATGAAGACAGTTACCCTCGTGAAATACAGGCTCTTATTCAAGAAATGAAGGCTTATGTGATTGCAGAAGAAGACAAATGGTATGAGAGTCTTGGCGGAACTTATTGGGTCGTAAAAGGTGCTTCAGAAAACTTTATGTATAAAGGCTCGTTTTATGTCATTTATCCTGAAGATGTGGGTTGCAAAACACACGCATTTTTTGAACATATGATGATTCACATATTCGAGGATAAACTTAAATCACTTGGCGCAACCCGTGTAACTTGTACGGGAATGATAGATTGAGAAGCCATAGAATTTGTTTTGAATATGACAGATGTGTCAAGAACTGCTTATGAAAAACTTATTCGGTTATTCCCGTGTACTCGCTGTTGGCGACATCCACGGTATGCATGAAAAGTTAATAACGCTGATGGATAAAATCCGGTTTGCGCCGGAGGAAGACCTTTTGGTTTTCCTTGGGGACTATATCGACCGCGGCCCGGATTCTGTCAAATGCCTGCAATACGTGCATGACCTGCAGCTGCAGTTCCCGGACTCCGTGGTCTGCCTGATGGGAAATCACGAGGTGATGATGTCGTCCTATCTCATGGAAAAGCGCGTCAGCTACAACACCCTGATCGGCGATTATTCCGAGTCCTGGCTGGAGAACGGCGGATTCCGTACACTTCAGCAGCTGAACGAACTGGACGTGGATAAAAAAGAAGGGCTGCTTTCATGGGTCACAGACCTTCCGGTAAAATTCCGGTATCAGGAGTTTTTCTTCTGCCATGCAGGAATAGATCCCGATGTTCCGTTGCCTGCCCAGTCAGAGTTTGACATGCT
>JAEEGF010938308.1_pt1 | contig 10596 bp, 9 predicted proteins | sample 9134171 | NCBI WGS metagenome assembly JAEEGF01 (sample SAMN16246542, study PRJNA631951) | gut metagenome | biome: gut microbiome; feature: rumen; material: AP-attached | host: Bos | place: Iran: Karaj | collected 2018-10 | reverse complement strand
GTTTCTTGTGTCCGAAATATGATTCGCCAATCTTTAGTATTCGCCATTCGTGGACAATGTCCTTGTATTCCTGGAAAAGAACATAGTCCTTTTGTGGAGAAGCAAGGTCGGGGACAGGCAGGTGGCGAATTTTGCGCCAATATATCTTGCCTGTGTTGCGAGTAGGTAGCCTTCTGGTGGGGAAAACCTTTCTGACGTATCTCTTTGCTGCGGACATCGATTTAATAATCAGCACCTTTGATGCTGCTGAGCCAAGGTTTGCCTTTGCGACTATCGGATATTGGCATTGTGACAGGTATTGCATGGCTTCGTTTTTGCTTGTAAAAACTTTGGTAGGCGTGTGCGGATAACCGTACGCATCGAGCCATGCGGCCATGTTGCGCTTGCTTTCGTGGATGTACAATCCAAGAAAATCGGGATATATTGGTCTGTCAAGAACCTTTGACACAAAGTAGTAGCGCTCGTCGAGAATGGTCTTTTTTTCTTGCGAGTCGCAGGTCGACGAACAAAGGAATCCGTCACAGTCCGATTTCTTGACGTTTTCGAGCCAATTGGACGACAGTATGTCTATTATTTCGTAGTCTACACCTATTTCCTTACAAGAGTCGACAAACTTCAAATGGTTTCCGTTGAAGGATGTAAAAATGCCTAATTTCATAGTTACAAGAGATTTAAGAACCTAGAAATATCCTTTTTGTATACGTTTTCGGAGAACGAGCGACTGATTTCCTTGCTGGTCTTTCGGTAGAGCAGCGACGGGGCATTGTTTACCTCGTAGAAATACAGTCCGTTTTCTTCGTATATGGGATTGCTAATTGTCGTATAGTGAGTGCCTTCTATCGCATTACCAGCATCGGCAGCGGCGTCGATAAGCAGACAGCCTTTCTTTATTTTGGCAAGTTGCGATTTGCTTATTATGTGTTCGGTTGTACTGTCGACTTCTATTCCGTTGATAATTATGTCGTATTCGCCGATTGAGTCGTAGAATTCGTGCATTGTCTTACGGTAGAACATTCGCAGGTCGGGATTGTAGTTCGAGATTTCGGCGAAAGTGCCTTGGGCGACGTTGCCGCTCGAAAGTACAGCAACCTTGGTCGACGAGTCGGGGTACATGCCGTAGTTGAGAAGTGCGTGCTGTACGCTTGCTATGCCGGCATAGAAACTGTTCCGCCAGATGAAATTAGGCTTTAGGAACGGAATATTCACAACTTTGTCGCCTTGCCTGATTGTCGGGTAGATGTTGTCGAGGTCGACAATGACAAGATTCTTTCGTACGGCCACGTTGTCGTAGAATTCCTTTCCGGAGCCTGTCGGGTGTGTCCATCCGATTATTGTTTGTCCTTCGCGCAGAAGGTCATAGTCTTCCTTTTGTATCAGCTTGAGGCAGAATATGTTGTCGCAGCTCGAGAAGATTTCTTTGCGCGACATGATTTTACAGTCTTTTGCTATGTATTCGCTGTCGTCTATGCCCATATTCTTTCCAAAACCTTGTTCCATTACAATTTCGTTTTCGAAACCGTTGATGTCTTCGGGAAGCAATGCGACTCTTTTTTCGTCGGGGTAAGTCGGTATGATAAAACCTATTTTCATGCTAATTGTTTTTGTTTCTTTATTTTAAGTACTACAATCATTGAAGTCACGCCTAAAATTCCTCGCGTAAGTGTTATAGTTATTGCAGCGCCAATGTAGCCCCAGTAATATACCATGGGAACCGACATCGAAAAGCCTATCAGCGAGGAGATTATGGTTATTTTTCGCAAGATTCTCTCTTTATTCTGCACAATAAGGTAATTGGTGCCATATATGCTGCTTAATGTAAGGAACAGCACCGATATTGCCATGATTCTCAAGACTAATATGGAATCTACGAATTCGTCGGTCAGGAAAATGTCGACTATCAGGGGGGCAAAAGCAAAAAGGAGCAGAGATATGACCGATGATATTATGATATTCCATTTTGCATATACGGCGTGCTTGCTGATATTCCTCGATAGGAAAGGGAAGAATGTCCTGGTAACCACCGACATCATCTGGTTGCAAAGGTTGACGAATTTTGTGCCGCCATCGAGTTTTCCATTTGCAACCGAACCGCCAAAGAATCCCAGCAGCATTACTGAAAAACTGTTGTATAGGTTCGGCATAAGCTGATTAATAAAAATGTCGGTGCTACCTTTTATCGATTGAAGTATCGATTTAATATTTGGACGTATGTATTTTACATTCAGCTTTTTCCTAATAATGACAATGGATGCGATGCCGACAGCAAAATTGCCGCAGGCATTGAGTAGAGGCTGCAATATGTAGTCTGATTTTTCCCTTATGAAAACGAATATGGCAGCAGTGAACAAGAACTTTAGAATAAGGTTAAGTATGGTAAAGTATCTCATTCGTTCCAATCCCTGGAACAGCCATTCCTGTATTAGCAGTCCGCAAGGTATGTAGAGGTAGGTGGCAAACATGAGCATCTTTTTCTCGCTGAATGCAGGAACGGTAAATACCAGAATTGCGAATATTATTGCGCAAATTATTGTGAGCGATAGTTTTGCCGTCATTACATTGGAATAGATTATAGATACTTCCTGTGGATTGTTTTTGTTTCGAGCCACGTCGCGTGCAGCCGAATAGTTAAAGCCCCAGTCGACGACAGTCTGGAAATACACGACTACCGCTGCAGCGAAAGCGATGTCGCCCATTTTGTCGAGTCCGATAACATGAGCAAGATATGGTATCGTGAAAAGCGGAAAGACGTAGCTGGCGAACTGCAAGATGGTAAGCGACAAGAATGTCTCCGTGAGTCCTTTGGCGTCTTCGTTTTTCTTGTATGACGATATCAACTGCTTGAGTTTCATGAGACAGCGTCTTTTATTCGGCTTTTTTGCTTGTTTTTGTCCTTGCGAATATCATATTCCAGAATACCACTATGCAAATAGAACAGATAAACGCAATGAATGCAGTGATTATTAGACTTTTTGGCTTGTTGGTGCTGGAGTGCGAATTGTTGGGGTTGGCACTTTTTATAACAGTGATATAGTTTTTGCCATTCTCGAAAAATTTCTTGTTTTCGTTTAGTGACGACAAGCTGGTGCCATAGTCGGTGGCAAACTTTTCCATCAGTTTGCTTGCGAATATGTAATCGGGATTCTTCTCCAGAAGTATCTTGTGTTCAATAAGTTGGTCTTTTCTAGATCCGCTTTTCGACACCTCGCATGCAATTGTGCTGTCAAGATTTTGCATGACTTGTTTCAGGGAGTCGATATATATTTCTTTTGCCTTGATTGTGTATTCTGTTTCTGACATGTCTGATTGGATGTAGTTTTTTACAATGCCAGAAATCTTATTGTTCATTTGCTGGATGATGTTCTCCGATATTTCTGTGGCTTTTTCGGCGGTTTCCCACGAAACGGCCAGTCCTATACTCTTGTTTCCGTCGATTGTAGCAGCAATGCGCGACCTGAGGTCTTCGCTCGAAACGTCACAGTTACGGGCTACGCCGTCAATCAAGTCATTGTCCTTTATTGCCACGATGACGTATTTGTTTACGTCCATGGTAGTCTTTATAGGCAAGGTTGGTACTATAAATGACGAATTTACAGTCTGCAACTGCGGTCTAGTGAAAATTATTGCCGAAGCAATTGCTGTTGCAACACAAGTAATTATGATTACTGCGGTTATTTTTCCTTTTGTCGATTCGATAGTCTTCATCAAAAAACGTATTTTTTTGCAAAATTATAAATAATAAAATCAACTGCCACAATAGTTTGCAAAAGATTTTAATAATAGGTTGTTCATTTGCTCAACCTTGATGAAAAATAAAAAAAAATGATTCGTTTTGAATGATTATTATTACTTTCGCGACACTAAAAAATAATTATAACGATGAAAATAGCTCTCGCTCAATTGAACTATCACATTGGAAATTATGAGGCCAATGTAGAAAAAATAATATCAACAGCTAGAAAATCAAAAGAAAACGGTGCCGACCTTGTCGTATTTTCCGAATTGGCAGTCTGCGGATATTGTCCGGACGATTTGCTTTATCGCACCGATTTTATTAATGATTGTAATGATGCCGTTGAAAAGATAATAGCAGAATGTGCTGATATTCCAATAATTATCGGTGCTCCAATGTCGAGTGGAAAACAACTTTTCAATGCTGCTCTGTTCATCAACAAAGGTGTTGTTAAGTCGCAATGCAAGATGGTGTTGCCTAATGCCGATGTGCTGAACGAACATAGGTATTTCGAACCAAGCGACAAGTTCGACCTTATTGATGTTGATGGCGTGAAAATTGCGCTTGCTGTTGGTGGGGATGTCCTTGATTACCCGATGGGTATGCTTGCAAAGTTAAATCCTAACTTTATAGTAAATATTTCGGCTGTACCATATTCGCACGATACTTCTTATCAACAAAAATTGTCGGAAGTAGCTCTGAAATACAAGTTGCCTTTGCTTAACGTTAACCAGGTCGGAGCGAATACCAATATGATATACGAAGGCCGAAGCATTGCTTTCAACGAAAACGGTAAAGTGATATCTGAATGTAAATGTTTCGAAGAAGATTTGCAAATTGTTGATACAGATTTGTTTAAGTCGGCAGGAGTGGAGCTTCGCAAATTTGACACAACCGAAAGCATTTTCCGTGCGATTACACTAGGTTTACGCGACTATTTTGCAAAGATGAACTTCAAGACTGCTGTTCTTGGTTTGTCGGGCGGAATTGATTCTGCTGTTGTGTTAGCTCTTGCAGTAAATGCTCTCGGACGCGAAAACGTTCATTCGATACTTATGCCGACATGCTACTCGACATCACATTCTGTTGATGATTCTTTGGAAATGTTAAAACGAACAAAATCAAGCTACAACATTATTCCAATTGAAGATTTACGTAAACAGTTTGGTGTGGCTATGAGCGAGGCTTTCGAGGGAACAAAACCTGGACTTGCCGAGGAAAATATTCAGGCTCGTCTGCGTGGCAGCATTCTTATGGCTTATTCCAATAAGTTCGGTAACATTTTGCTCAACACTTCCAACAAGAGCGAAGAAGCAGTCGGCTACTCGACTCTTTACGGCGATATGTGCGGTTCGCTATCGCTGCTGGGTGATGTCTACAAGACTGAGGTTTACCGACTTGCAAGGTATATCAACGAACATTGCGGCAACATTATCCCCGAAAATATCATCACCAAGGCTCCATCGGCTGAATTGCGTCCCGACCAGAAAGACCAGGATTCGCTGCCACCGTACGATGTCCTTGATGGCATCCTTAACTGTTACCTCGAAAACAATATGACTGCCGACGAAATAAAAGCCAAAGGCTTTGATGCAGAAACGGTTGACTTTGTTTTGAAGCTTGTCAAGCGTGTTGAATACAAGCGTTTCCAGGCTCCGCCTATTCTGCGAGTTTCGTCATGCGCATTCGGACATTCGCAAAGTGTGCCGCTGGTGGCGAGGTATTAATTGATAATGGACAATTGACAATTAACAATTGATAATTGATAATTTGTAGCGGAGCAATGCATTGCTCCGCTACAAATTTTATGTTTAATGCATTTAGGTAGTGCTCATTTTTTTTGTTGTCCATAAGCAATAAAAACAAACTTTTTATAACTTTTGTTGTTTATAAACAATAAAATCTGATGTATTTCGGATTTGTTGTCTGTCGGTTTTTCCACCATGTACACAAATACATAATAACAAAAAAGGTTGCCATTCGACAACCTTTTTTTGATATATGTACCTATTTATTATTACAATAATTTCTTCTTTAGGTTCAGAATCATATCCTCGGTCATTTTGTCAAGGTCGTACTGAGGTTTCCATCCCCATTCGTTGCGAGCGCAGCTATCGTCCATCTTGTTTGGCCAGCTGTCGGCAATTGCCTGCTTGATAGGTTCCGGTTCGTAAACCATTTCGAAGTTAGGATAGTGCTTCTTGATTGCATTGTAGATGATTTCCGGGTCGAAGCTCATTGCTGTAACGTTGAAGCTGTTGCGGTGAACAAGCTTTGACGGATCGGCTTCCATAATGTCAATCATAGCCTTTTGTGCATCAGGCATATACATCATATCCATGAAAGTCCCTTTCTTCAGCGGGCATACGAACTTTTCGCCTTTAACAGCAGCGTAGTAAATTTCTACAGCGTAGTCGGTTGTGCCGCCGCCCGGCAATGTGAGGTGGCTGATAAGACCTGGGAAGCGTACGCTACGGGTGTCAACGCCGAAACGTGTGAAGTAGTAGTCGCTAAGCAATTCGCCAGTAACCTTGGTTACACCGTAAATGGTGTTTGGACGCTGGATGGTGTCCTGCGGTGTGTTGTCGTGCGGAGTGCTAGGACCAAAAGCACCGATGCTACTTGGTGTAAAGACTGCACAGTTGAACAGACGGGCAACTTCGAGGCAGTTGACAAGCGAACCAATGCCAACATTCCAGCCCAGCATTGGGTTGAGTTCTGCAGTTGCACTCAATATTGCGGCAAGATTGTAAATCGTGTCGATGTTGTACTTTTTTACAGCGGCGGCAATTTGCATAACCTGTGTAGAGTCAATGCGTTCAATAGGACCGCGCTCGTAATCCTGTCCTTTGAGAGGACGCAAATCGGAGCAAATAACGTGATTGTCACCATAAATGTCGCGCAGGTTGCGAGTCAATTCGGAACCAATCTGTCCGCCTGCACCAATAATCAATATGTTTTTCATTGTTTAATACTTAAAAATCAATTTTCAATATGTTTTGCAAAAATATATAATATGCAACAATGCGCAAAGAGTTTTCGATTATTCTTTTTTCACTTGCTTATGAACAAAAAAGCCCCACAATGTGGGGCCATTATTCTCGAAAATTTTCGTTATTCTTCGGTCTTGCTGCTTGTTGCAATGACTTCGCCTGTGGCGAAATTCTTCACAAGCAGGCTTTTGAAATACCAGCGCTTGTTTCCGTTGGTATAGTCTTCGATATTTTTGCCTAACAGTTCGTAAGCCAGATTGCTAATCTTTCCAGCCTGCTTTTGTCCAGGTTTTACCTTTATTTCCTTGTGACCACTGTGGCGTATTTCTCCCGATTCTTCATCTTCGATGTAAAGTTCGTAGCACACAACTACTTCGGTTGTACCTGTGTTCTGAAAGAACAATGACAGTTCGATAGGACTGCTTGCGTCCTTAGAGTTGGAGTGGGCAAGCTTTGTCTTTATCTGCACGTCTGCAAGAGTCTCAAAATCAGTGTATCCCTTCTGTCCGAATACTGTAATGCTTGCTATCGCAATAGCAACTAATAAAACTAATCTTTTCATATTATTTGGTATTTTCTTCAACTTGTGGTTTAACATATTTACCAACGAACAATATTGCATTGTTCTTGTTTTCTCTGATTACAAATATAAACGGTCTGTTGATGTTGACGCTAGGAGTCTGACTTACGGCCATCGATTTTTCTCTGACTATCACAGCGGTAGCAGCTGCAGCTTCGGTACCTTTTTCGGAAACTTCGACAAATGCCTTGTGTATAACCTCGTCGATAAAAAGGTTGCTCTTGCCGTTCATCTTCGAGAAGTCGGCGCTCTTGGAGAATGCAGCTTTAATACCCATATTCATCAGGGCTTTTTTCATTTCGAAGCGTGATTCTACCTTGAACTTTGGCATCGAAAGGTTAACCTTGAGGGCTGCAAGCGTATTTTCCAGCTTTTCGAACTTCTCGAGGCTGAACTCAGATATATATTTGTCAAGGTCGGCATTTTCCTTTGGCATTATTATGAACATCGAAGCGACTTCCTTGCTGTAGTCAATCTTTATCATTTGAGCTTCGTCGTTTTCGCTTAGTCCGACTTTCTGCTGTCCGTTCATGAAATCGGTAATGTATTCAACCGAGTTCTTGCCGTAGAAAGTCATCTTTCTGGTCTTGTCAGCATTGAATTCGGTGTTCCAGCTTGCATTGAAATATATGGCATTCAGGAGTATAAGTCTGGTTAACTCGTCGATGTCGTTGTTCGAAAGCAAGTCTTTGATCTTATCGTTGGTATTTTTCGATACCCACGAGTTGATTTTCTTTACAGCCTCGGCACGTTCTTCGACCTTGCTGAAGTCGGCCTGCGATATGGTTGCATTGAAATCCTTAAGGCACTTCATATACGAGTCGAGGAAATTGTAGTTTTTCTGGGCTACGGCAGCATTGGTTATAGTGAATACGCTATTGTCCTTTTTGTATTCGTTTAGCAATTGAACGAAATCCTTGTGAGATTCCTCTTGGTTCTTCTTGAATTTCATTACTTTGCGCATTTCAGTAGCTGTCTTTTTCGCAGCTCCGTCGTATGCCATGGCCAAAGCGTCGTAGACACTAAATGGACTGACAAACATATTTGTTTCTGACGTGTCGCTCGAATTGAGATGCTTGAACATGTCAAACGTAAAATCATTGTTACTTTCCACAATCGAATTTTGTGAGCACATCGTGACACTTATTGCCAACGCGATTAATAATAAAAACCTTCTTTTCATATCTTTGTCTTTTTTGTTTGCTAATTTATAATCGTTTTTCTTGTTCTAAAATCGGGCAGGAGTTCAACTTGCTTCTTTTTTTTCAATCCAGAACCACTTAAAATGTATGTATTTGCAGTGTAACAAGCTGAAACATTAGTAGTTATATGGTATTTTTGTATGTGCATAGTTTCAGATAAGTTAGAAATCAATGATGAAATTGCAATTGTCGTGCCATTTAATTGCACGGTATAACCCCTGTCATTATCAGCAGTTTCATTTCTTTGTCCAAATACCTTATTATATATAGCCATAATAAAGGCAAAAATAATACAATGTTTTAATGTGTACAAAAAAAGATTCGTGCGATTAAGCAAATTTATTTTTTGCCAGATAGGAGAGCTAAGTTATCCGTGAACTGAAAACAGAAAAATACGCATTATCCAAAGATTCATTTTTAGGGGGTAAATAGGGGAGATTTTTTAGAAAGGAGATTTATGTCATGGCAAAGAAAATCGTTCGAAATACGAGTTTTTCATTTTTGTAAAACGAAACACTTACTTTACAAATGTAACCTCAACAATATCTCAATTTCATGAGTTTACAAACGTAAATAACATTATATTCATAACAATTGAGTACAAATGTAAATAATTTTACAAAAGCAAAGAATAGTTTTTTAACAAACGTTAAAAGCAAAATCAAATTATTAACCTTAAAATATAAAATACTTATTAGTAGTAATTTATGCAATTATCTTAAAGTGTTTGTTGTGGTATATTGCTGGATATTAGGTAGATTTGTTTTGATATTTAGGTAAATAGGCGTTATGTTGGTACAATTATATATATTTAAATGTTGTGTATCAGTGTTTTAGATGTATTTTTATAATCTAATAGTTTATGTATGCATGTTTTTGATAAGTCTTTGTTTTGTAACGGTATAGTATATATTGACAAAAATATCACTTACTTTACAATTTACAAATGTAAACTAAAATATTGTTGATAACTTTTTACAAATGTAATCGGTATTATCATTACATTTGTAAACTGAAATTTTGTAAAAAAGATGATAGAACGAATCAAGAAAATAATAGAGGTAGAGAACATAGGTATGGTTAAGTTTGCTGATGAAATTGGCATCGGAAGTTCAGCCTTGTCGCATTACCTTAGAGGTCGAAATAAAATTTCGTTAGAGCTTGTGACTAGAATTTTGGAACGTTTTCGTGGTGTAAATCCAGAATGGCTTCTTTTTGGTCGCGGTGAAATGTATAAGTCGACCGATGCAAAAGTTTCGTCTCCTGTTAGTGAGCCAAGTTTGTTCGACAATCAGCCATCGGTCTCTGCCAGTTACCATACAATCGAAAAAAAGGCCGAAAATTCGCCATCAATTGACCACGATGAAGATATTTTCGATTCTAAACCGCTTAAAGATGAGCTAGGAGAAGATGTCGCGTCCATCCAACAGATTGGTAAACAGGAGAATGACTCTTCTATTAAGCCTCAAAAAACTATTGAGAGAATTTTAATAATGTATTCCGATTCGACGTTTGACAGCTATTCGCCAAATGGACATCGGATGTAAGTTGGTGTTTCGCTTAAATTATATACCTATTAATAAAATATTTGTTTTTAACCTCAGAATCCCGACTAAAAGTTTTACCTTTGCAATCTTTAAATGAAAGGTAGAATGGAAAAGAATTATTCTGCGTCGCTGATAGAAACATGGCAATACGGCAAGGAAGAGGCCGTACGACTTGGTAGCAGTATGCTCTGTCCGGAGCATTTGTTGCTTGGTATTATCCGTAACACCGAATGCGAAGCCATGCAGAAGCTCAAGGAACTCAATGTTAATACGGCAGAACTGAAGCGTGCTATCGAGGTGAACTATAAGTCGTCGGAACTCGCGCTTACAAATCCCGAGGATGTAGTCGACAGCAAGCCAATATCTCGAATCCGCCTTTTCATGCACTCCGAAGCCATATCGCTGGGTAGCAACGAAATAAATACCAATCACTTGCTTCTTGCAATATTGAAAGTCCCCAGCAATCTGTTGTTGGTTCTCGACAAATTCAACCTTGGATACGACCTGTTCCGAATGACAATGGAAATTGGTGAATGGGAGATGG
>JAEEGF010177883.1_pt1 | contig 10596 bp, 9 predicted proteins | sample 9134171 | NCBI WGS metagenome assembly JAEEGF01 (sample SAMN16246542, study PRJNA631951) | gut metagenome | biome: gut microbiome; feature: rumen; material: AP-attached | host: Bos | place: Iran: Karaj | collected 2018-10 | reverse complement strand
TACATTATCAAAACTATTATCAAATTGTGTAGAAGCTGTAAGATGCCAATCTGAATCGTAGTCTTTATTAATACTTGGTGCATTTACAACTACTCTTTTAACACCACTATTCTTAAATGCATATGGATAAATAACTGTAACTGATTCTGGAATTGTTACTTCTGTAATTCCTGTACAGCCATTAAATGCACTTCTTCCTATTTTTCTAAGTTTTGAAGGAAATACTACCGCAGTAATATCAGTATTCCCCTTAAACTGTTCTTCTGAAATCTCTTTAACTTCCTCATCAAAAGTAAGAACTCCATTAGCGTCGATCTCCCAGCCATCATCAGAAGCCTTTAAGAGCTCTTCCTCTTCTTCCTCTTCCTCAGCAAGAAGGACCTCTTCTAATTCTTCGCCTTCTTCTGTTACCTCTTTGCCATTTTCTTCATTAACATCAGAAGAACCTGCTTCACCTGACACATCATTTCCTTCTGTTGCTTCAGAAGAACTTCCTGACTCAGATGTACCACCTGACTCTGTTGAAGAACCTGTTTCTGATGCTTCTGATGTTCCTGTCTGCTCTGATGTTGCAGACTGTGTTGTTTCTGAACCTGTCTGGCCAGCAGTCTCATCAGACCCCTGAGCTGCAGATCCAGTAACATCTGTATTCTGATCTGCCGAATCAATAGATGCAGCATACACATTTATATCAAATGATGTGAATGTGATGACTAATGCCAACATCAAACTAATTACTCTAGCAAATAACTTGTTCATTTCATCCTCCTAGCTAAGTTTATCGTTATAAACTTGCAAACTTTTTCAAAACCAGTAGGATTATATCACGCACGTTACTTTTTGACAACCCTGTGTATTTTTAAACAAAAATATAACATTATCCACTTTAAATGACGAAAACGCCTAAAAAAGGGTCCGGCACATTTGCCAGACCCTCACAAAAATTACACAAAAAAATTTTTTACAATTTAATTTTCAGTCCCCTCAAGTACTCCTTCTGCTCAGAGGTGATTCTACAACTTTCAATGGATTTTTGTATTGCCTTATTGTGACACCACACATCAAGCTTTTTATCTTCTATAAAAGGAAGCACCTTGTCATACTGCTTTGCAAGAGCAGTGGCAAAATACCAGGCAATCATCATATTGACGTAGTATTCATCAGAACGAACTGCCGCTACCTTTTCAGGGTAAGCTATATCAAAATCTTCATCCAGGAAATGCTCCATAAGCATTTTTATACCGAAGCGAACACTATAGGTTTCCTTAGAGTTAATCCACTCATCAATAAGAGGTAGCATCTCACTTTTATGTTTTTTGAAAACCTTTGGAGACATCTGATCGCAGGTAGCCCAGTTATTCACAAATGGCAAAAATTCCTGTAACCATTTCAAGCACTTATCGTAATCCTTCATCTCTGAAAGAATAAATGCGTGAAGCTGATTCTCATCAAAATACTCATGTGGTAACTGCTGCAAAAACTCTTCTACATCAGCTCGCTTTGCAACTGTTTTTGAAAGCTTTCGCAAATCCGGCGTCCTTACACCTATAAAATAATCTATACTAACAGTAGGAATTAGCTTGGACTGAAAATCACGATACTGGGTATCTTGAAGTCCAAATAGTTCCTCTCTAATTTCCTCTAAAATCACTCTTCTACATCCTCCTCAAAGTAACTATCTATTCCGTCTGCTATTCCCTTGGCTAAAAGCTGTTGATAATCCTCAGTTACAAGCTTTGCCTCCTCAGCCTTATTGGTAAGGTACCCAACCTCGATAATTGTATTTGGCACCTGAGACCAGTTAATTCCACTCATTGTATCAAGCTCTAGTATCTGTCTTTTTTTACATCCAGTGGAAGCGACAACGCCCTCTAACACACACTCTGACAACCTACGACTACTTTCGTATAAAGCTCCGTTATAAGGATTATCCGGGCTCTGACATATGGTGGATGCCCCTTGTACCGACTGAATATCCGAACCATCAGCGTGAATTCTAACAAATGCCTCTGCACCAGCCTCATTTGCCATAATTGCTCTCTCACTATTACTGATATTCACATCATTTGTAGTACGAGTCATAACCACAGTGTAACCACGGCTCTCCAGCTCTGTCTGAAGCTTTAGTGCTATATCAAGATTCAGCTGATACTCTGTGATATTGGTGTATTTTCCGATAGTTCCACCGTCCACCTTTGGCTTTTTCTTCGTGGCGCCAGGTCCTATAGGTTCTTTTTTCATATCAGCCCGCTGCTGATGTCCCGGATCTATGCATACAATATGACTTTGTATTTTGGGATTATCCTCTGAAGAAATCTCAAGGTTGGATTGTTGATTTTCCTGCCCCACTTCAAAATCCTTTGATGAAACCGGCTCTGGATTAACACTAATGGTTCTATTCCACAGCCCCACCACAAGAATAATCAAAGCAATCATTATAGATATTAAAATACAGATACGCTTATTTTTCATAACTTCACCGTTAGATTAAACAAATTCTAAAGTTTCGTCACAATTCCCCTATAAAATCAAACATGTAATGAAAGCTATACCTAGATATTTATTAAACCTTATAATTGTTTCCTTATTGATAATTATAACTTCATTTCAATCTATGGCAACAGAATTTGTATATGTAGATACTTCTCAGCAAATCTATTCTTACGACTCCATGACAGAAGATATTCTTCAGCTGAATTTAGGACATGAAGATATATTGTCTTACGAAACTATCGCCACTACAGCTCAGGGTAGAAATGTGTGGCTTATTAAGTTTGGAAATCTTTCCTCTGAAAATAAAATTCTAATTACAGCTTCAATCCACGCCAGAGAATATATGAGCTCGCAGCTTGTGATGCGAATGTTGGAGGAATATGTATTAAATTATGATGTTCCACTAAGGGATGGTTCAACATATCGCAACCACTTTGATTCAGTGTGCTTTTATATCATTCCTATGGTAAATCCTGATGGAGTATCCATCAGTCAGTTTGGGATGGATGGCGCTATTTTAGAATCAACAAAAATCTGGCTATCCACTATAAATCCCTCTGGACGCAAGTTACATCAGATTAAAGCCAATTCTAATGGCGTGGATTTAAACAGAAACTTCCCTATAGGATTTGGCCAGGGTGGCGGTCTTTCGTCAGCCCCAGGACTGGCATATTATCCAGGAGTTGCCCCATTAACAGAGATTGAAACCCTGGCTCTTTCTAACCTGATTGCAACCAATAAATTTAGCTACTGCATTAATTATCATTCTATGGGCAAAATCAATTATTATGGTTCCAGCAAAAATTCTCCTGAAAATGCTGTTAGGTGTAGGGATTTGGCAGCTTTGGTTTCTTCTGTCAACAAATATACTCCTCGTCACTGTGGTGTTGCTAATGGTAGCTTTGCCGACTATTTCTATTCAGTTCAAAATACACCTGCTGTAACAATAGAAATAGGCACCGCTAATCCTGTGCCAATCTCTCAATTTTCTGATATTTACAATCGTAATGTGCCGCTATGGCTGGTGCTTTCTGATTTAGACTAGCCCAGAGCAAGACATATTCTATGCTAAATCAAGTGCCTTTAGCTTAATATTGCTATCAGCGTTTACGCTGATATGTGCCCCTGAAACTATAGGCATAGCTGGTGCAAGATGACCTACGTCTGCATCCATAACTATTGGCACATTGTATTTTCCAAGAATTCCAGTTACCGCATTATATTGGTCAAGTCCCATCATCTCCTGCTTCCATGCAGCGGCAGGACGACCTATTATGAATCCCTTCGCATTTACGAACCAACCAGCTCTATCTAGATTCCAAAGCGCTCTGCGAATAGACATTACATTTAAATCACAGGCTTCTAAGAACCAGATAATGCCCTGATTCTTGTAGCGCTCATTAAAATCTGCAACACAATCGTATTTGGTTCCCACGAGATTTGCCAGGCAATCCAGACATCCACCTGTAATTATTCCAGAGAATTCCGGCACTCGATTAGTCTCTGTATCGCCCATAAAAAGTCTTAGCTCTTTTTTCTCTGTAAGATTATATCCCACAAATGGATGCTCCTCATCCTTCAAAGACTCTACTTCAAATTCATCATAACCTGAAACCGCTGATTTTTCTCCAGTGAACACACCTATGGCATCCTCTAATGCAGGCTCCAATTTTTCCATTCCAAAAGCTCCGATGCTTGGACCGTATATGGAAGCCACATCGCAAATAGTATTAAGCAAGAATGTGAAATTCGTATTGTCTGAATAGCCCATATACCATTTTGGCTTGGCTACTTTTATCTTTTCAAAATCCACATAGTCTAAGGTCTCGCACATAAGCTCACCGCCACCGCAGGTTATAAGCATCTGATTATCACCACTGCAATAAAAATCTGTAAGCTCTTTTCCACAATTTTCAGGTGATGAACTAATTCCTATACCATCGCTCTTTCTACAGTTTGGGCCTTCTACCAGCTTGTATCCCATTTTTTCAAAACGAGATATAGCTGAATCAAGACAGCTTTTATATGGCTCAAAGGCACAACCAAAGGACGGTGCCACAAGTCCTATTGTTTCACCGTCCTTAATATACTCTGGATATTTCATATTTCTATTCTCCCATCAATATTTTATAGTGTCATGCTGATAGACATAAGAAGCTCTTCCACTTCCGCATCTGTTGGAGTTCCATCATAGCAAAGCGCATAATCTATTAACTGTTCAAAAGCACTATTCTGAGCAGATTTCATTGGAAACAGTTCCTCAATAGGCTGCTTCCATTTTCCCAACATCTCATTTAAATCTGCCAGCTTTGGCGTCAAAACTTCTTTTTCTTTATTAGCTAAAAATCGTGCCAAAGCGGTGCTCTTTCCACTACTAGAAAATCCGCCTACTAAATCCCCTTCTTTCACATAGGAAGGAAAGCTAAAGGTTCCCAGTTCAGGTTTGTCCACAATATTTACTGCAATACCTGCATCTTTGCATAGCATTGATATTTGAAGATTAATCTCCTCATCATCAGTATCAACCAAAACGATTTTTCGTCCCTGCAAATCTGCAGGAGTAAACTCATCTTTTGTAATTACCTTTACCTTTGCACCAAAATCTAATAGTGCATCTGATCTTTTTAAGACAGCATCGCTATCGCCAATTACCAAACAATTTGCCCCTGTTAAATCAATAAACATTGGAAAAAATGCCATAACTCCTCCTTTTAAAGCCCCCTGTAAAATGTATTGTACTCTAAAAGAATGAAATAATTGTTATCGCTTTTAAATCCCTAATCTAATATGCTATAAAATGAATCAATATTCTGCTCAGGTAACGTAACTGGATCCCAACCATAATCCTGATAAGCCTTGATATCCAAACCATTAGCAAAAACATAATTTGCAATAATCTGCGCTCTTATCTGCTCTCTAGCCTTATCATCACTGGATGTCTTTTCAAAATCATCGAAATGCTCACCAAATATTTCCTTAGCAGAATCAAGATAGTTACTACCATCCTCAACTATATCCATTCCAGTAACTTCATACCCCTCATCAGTAGTCTTTATATGAATACAACCTGGATATGAACCACCTGAAACACACTCAAGGGTATCCCCCTTCAAATCATAATTCATGTACCAGAAATCGCCATATACCTTGATATCTTCTTTGTTGCTCTCATCCTCATAAATAATATTTACGATTGGAATGGCAACATCTGCTGAATCATAATTTGCTGCAAACTCATCATTTATGTATTTATACAATACACTATAAAACAGCTCCGGACCCGGATATTCATATGCCGGAAGATTAACCTTTTCCTCATTACTGTTTTCAGTTGTTTCTTCTGAAGCTACACTTTCTGGCTCAGTCTCAGTTGTTTCTACTTCAGATTCATTTGTCTGCTCTGGTTTTTCACTCTGTGCGCCACAGCCTACTACTCCTGTAAGCATCACACCTGTTATAATCAATGTTAAAATTTTTCTTACTCTACACATATTAGTGCCCCCTGTTTTTTATTGCATACTTTATGCCTTTCATGCTGAATATATAATAACATATTTAAGTCACAATAGTGTCACATTGCCAGGTATTCCTTCAAGACATACATCTATTTTGGCAGCTACTTAAAGTAATCTAAAAAAGAGTAATAAAAAAGCACCCTATGCCTTGCCATTACAAAACATAAGATGCTTTGATTAACTATTAATTCTTAAAGGAATGAATTGGTGCTGGAATACGTCCCTTACGATTTACAAAATCAGCACAAGAGAACTTATTCACAGGCATGATTGGTGCATAACCAAATAATCCACCAAACTCAACAGTATCACCAACACCCTTACCGATAACTGGAATGAGACGCGCTGCTGTGGTCTTCTGATTAACCATACCAAGTGCCATCTCATCAGCAATCATACCTGAGATTGTAGTAGCTGGTGTGTCTCCAGGGATAGCAATCATATCAAGACCTACTGAACAAACACAAGTCATAGCTTCAAGCTTTTCAAGAGTGATAGCACCTGCCTCAACAGAATTAATCATTCCCTGATCCTCTGATACCGGAATGAATGCACCTGAAAGGCCACCTACGTAAGAGCTGGCCATAACTCCACCCTTCTTTACCTGATCATTGAGCATTGCAAGAGCTGCTGTAGTACCAGGAGCACCTGCATACTCTAATCCGATTTCACAAAGAATATCTGCTACCGAATCTCCAATTGCTGGAGTAGGTGCAAGTGATAAATCAATAATACCAAATGGAATGCCAAGACGCTTTGAAGCTTCCTGGGCAACAAGCTGTCCAACACGTGTAACCTTGAATGCTGTCTTTTTGATGGTCTCGCAAAGAACCTCAAAGCTTTCTCCGCGAACCTGCTCAAGTGCCTTCTTTACAACACCAGGTCCAGAAACACCTACATTGATAATAGCATCTGCCTCAGTAACACCATGGAAGGCACCTGCCATAAATGGGTTGTCATCTGGTGCATTACAGAATACTACAAGCTTCATACAATCAACAGAATCTCTGTCCTTTGAACGATCTGCCACCTGAAGAAGAATATCTCCCATAAGACGAACAGCATCCATATTAATACCAGTTTTTGTGGAAGCTAAATTGACTGAACTACAAACTCTATTTGTCTCGCAAAGAGCCTGTGGAATAGAACGAATAAGCATCTCATCTGCTGTGGTCATGCCCTTAGAAACAAGTGCTGAATAACCACCAATGAGATTTGCTCCAACTGCCTCGGCTGCCTTATCAAGTGTGTGAGCTAGAGTAACAAAATCCTCTGGCTTCTTGCAAGCAGCGCCACCAACAAGAGCGATTGGTGTAACTGAAATACGACGATTAACAATAGGAATACCATAGTCTCTCTCGATTTCCTTTGCAACCTTATCTAAATCCTTCGCAACTGTAGTGATGCGATTATATACATTTTCATTAACCTTCTGTAAATCTGAATCAATACACTCCAAAAGGCTGATACCAATAGTGATTGTGCGGACATCCAGTGTCTGCTCCTCCACCATTTTATTTGTTTCTAATACTTCTTGTAAGTTAACCATGGGTCCCCCCTATTTATAGTCTGTGCATAGCGTTGAAAATATCTTCTTTTTGAGCCTTGATCTGAACTCCGATTTCATCACCAAGTGTCTCAAGATCCTTCTGTACATCATCAAATGACTTTGTAGCAGCATTAATATCTACAATCATCATCATATTAAAGAATCCCTGAACGATAGTCTGTGTAATATCTAAAACGTTAACCTTGCACCCTGCTAAATATGTGCAGATACGTGCAATTATGCCCACAGTATCTTTACCTACTACAGTAATAATAACTTTGTTTTCCATAAAAATTCTCCTTCAAATAATTTATTAATCTTATAGTATGACGCGCTCGGATACTTCTGTTCGCGACGCTACTGTTATATTAAAATCACTCGCATTGTATGGAGTGTTTTCATCCATATTTACTTCCAAACGTACTGTTTCGTACGCAAGATCCGGATAATTGTTCTCGTGGCTGAGATGCCCCAGAAAAACGTGCTTTATATCGTCATTCAAAACCTGACTCAAAAGTTTTCCGCTGGCTTCATTTGATAGATGGCCGTGGTCACCAAGAATTCTACGCTTAAGAGGATATGGATATGAACCCACCTCCAGCATGTGAATATCGTGATTTGCCTCTAGTAATAACGCATCCAAGCCTGTTAAATTGTCAACAATATAGCCATCATAATAACCTAAGTCTGTACAGACTGCAACCTTAGAATTAGCATTTTCTATACGATATGCAACTGGGTCTGCCGCATCATGGCTAATGTGAAATGGGTGAATTTTAAGACTACCTATAGAGAAATCCTCGTCAGGCCTGATAACGTGAAAAAGAGTATCATCGATAGCCCCGAGACTTTTCATAGAACGTATCGCCTTAATGGTAGCTGCGGTTCCATAAATTGGCGTGTGGTATTTGCGAGCAATAACTCCAAGTCCCGAAACGTGATCGGAATGCTCGTGAGTCACTAACAACCCAGCCATATCGGCGGTGGTGTAATCGTACTTGTTCATCCCCGCCTCTATGCGCTTTCCTGAAATACCTGCATCGATCATTACATGGGTGGTGTCGTCGCCTACGCAAATGCAATTACCGCTGCTACCACTTGCAATACTAAAAAAATCCATTATAACTAAAATCTACTTTCTATTAATTTTACGCTTGGTTTAAAGCATCATTGTATCGTCGGCCTGCCCCGCAGGCCTCCTGATATTCCAGTCTATCGCTTTGCTCAGACTGAAACATCATTATTCCAATAAACCTCAACTTCATCATTTTCATGAAGTTCGTCGGAGTAGCCGCATTTTCTTCCATTAATCTTTGTGATGAGTGGGCGTCCATTGCTCTCGTTAGGATCAAAATTGATTACATTGTAGATATCTACAAAAATGTAATCTTTCTTGCCCGAAAGCACACGTTTTTTGCCATTGATTGTAATAGGAAGCTCTGTGGCTTCGTTTTTCATCTTTGTGTGCACATCAGTAATCTGTTCTGGTGCCACATCTATATCGTAATCCTCTGGCATACCCTCGCCATCTTCTGCAAGATAATCTCCTGCATAAGCTACTGGTGTGGTGGTGGTCCAATCAATAACGAAATTCTCGTAAACAAGAGAATCTAAGCTGGATGGACGATTATTAACTAAAATCTCGTAACGATCATCAATAGTTACGTCCATAAATTCGGCCAACTGGCCAACTGTGTAGAATGGGCGTGTCTCAATAACATCTCCATCCTTAACTGAATATGAAGGAAGCTCTAATGAGCCGTTAACCTCAACAAACTTTGGACATTTTACTCTATGTCCACAAACTGTAAAATACAGATACTCTGTAGTAAATTCAGCAAGATCTGCAATTGTACCTTTTCCACCATCACCTACCGTAGAAGGTGTGAATTCCACATCACAGTTGAACTCCAGTGGAGTATTAATACCAACAGGCTTTCCATTCATCTTTACAACAGCAGACTCTCCCTCGATACCACGAATCATACGTGATACACCATTGACTGTGAAATTAATCTCACGGCCGCGACGTGGGAACAGCTGCTCAGCAGAGTAGCCTGCCTGCATAGCAGCATCTACAATAGTAAGCTGTCCATTATCATAAAGCTTCATCATCTCTCCATTGAAATGAATCATGATGAAGTTGTTCTTTGTCTCGTAGTAATTTAAGCAGATACCGATAGGTGTAACAAGAAGAGAATCCTTCTTAACATCATCCTGCTCGAAGGTGATATTCTTCATGACCTCCTCGCCACGAAGAGCAACACGCTCGCTGACAATCTTTAAATCCTTGGCAAGAGCCTCTGTAAAGCCGTGGATTTTACCGCCACCGCCAACAACAAATGCAGCTGATACTGACTTGTCACCATTGAGCTCTTTAATCTTTGCAGCAACCTCTCCTGCAATCTTTTCCATAACAGGATTTGTCAGCTTGTAAACATCCTCGGATTTGATGGTGTGACTGATACCCATAATATCCTCGTATGTGATTTCGCCACCTTCTGTAGAAGCACGCTTAATCTGCTCTGCAGTAGCAAAATCAACAAGGAACTCGTGTACCAAAACCTCTGTAAGCTCATCACCAGCCATAGGAATCATGCCGTAGGCGATAATGCTGCCGTCTCTGGTGACACAGATATCGGATGTTCCAGCACCTACATCGATAAGTGCAATATTAAGCATTCTGAAATTCTGTGGAATAGCTACATTGATAGCTGCAATAGGCTCCAATGTAAGATTGGCAACTGAAAGACCTGCCTTTCCAACAGCAGAATAAAGACCATCAACAACATCCTCTGGAAGGAATGTGACGATGATATCCTCACCTATAACATCAGCCTTGTGATCCTCCAAAGATGAGAACAAATCTCCATTTAAATAATACCTGACTGTAGAATAACCTACACAGAAGAACTTGTATTTATTATCCTCATCACCCTTGATTTCCTTACCAGCCTGCTCAATTCCAAGCATATCAAGAGTGTGTAAATCCTCGCCAGAAACAACTGTCTCCTCTGGGAACTCCAGCTCTACGTGAGT
>JAEEGF011385056.1_pt1 | contig 10597 bp, 5 predicted proteins | sample 9134171 | NCBI WGS metagenome assembly JAEEGF01 (sample SAMN16246542, study PRJNA631951) | gut metagenome | biome: gut microbiome; feature: rumen; material: AP-attached | host: Bos | place: Iran: Karaj | collected 2018-10 | reverse complement strand
ATATGTTGCGCTATATCTACAGATTTGCGCAACCTACATTATTTAAGATGACTCTTGTAAAGGCTCTTCCTTCGAATATTTCATTCGATGTTAAAGCCTACGAGAAGCAATATCTTGACGATATCTTAGAGAATGGAATGCCTCGTTATAACGACGCAGCGAAAGAGCAGGCAAAAAGTTCTATAAACGATATGCTTGAAATGATTCACAAGAAGGATTATTTCACCATTGCCAAGGATGTGAAGAAGAGCAGGCTTCGTCCGTATATCATGAATTTCTTAAGGTTTAACTCTGATGAAGAAGAGGAACTATGTTCTATGATCCGTCAGCAGAATGTGTTGATAATTGATGATGTGACTACCAGTGGTTCTACTCTTAATGAAGTCCTCCGTACGCTACGAATCCTCAACGAAGACAATGAAATCACTATTTTCAGTCTTATTGGCCGTAAGGATCTCATGGCTGATTCGTTATGAGATAGTTAGCCGAGTAACTTAACAACAATCTCTTGACATCTGTATATGATGAACAAATATTACATAGCCAGATTTATAAGTTTTAGCAAGAAATGTTGAGTCTTTGTTAAGCAAGAATGAACACCTGGTAATAACTTTACAAACAATCATTAGTATGAGTAGAATAGATTCAATAAAAGAAGATTTTAAAATTGGTGATCCAATTCGTATCGCATGTAGTCTTGGAATTAAGGAAGGTTATATTATTGATATCAAAGAGGATAGAATAAAGCTTCGTCCTTTTAATGCAGGCTGTAAACCCATATCTATAGCTGAAGACAATATTGGTGATTTTGAGGAGGCAATTCCTCCCTCTGAATCAACAGATTTAATTTCTGATGGCTCATCAATCCAAAGCGTTTCTTCTTTGAATACAGCTGAAAACTCAACAAATATAGAAGCTGATAAAGAATCACTCAATGAAGAAAATCAAGTCGAGTCTGCTGATTCATTGATGTCAAATGAAGGGGACAATTATTATGAAAAAGTATTAGATGATTGTAAAAATCAATTAAATAATATTATATTATTATGTAATGTTGGTCTGTCAAATTCTTTACCCACAAATGCCACGGTAAAAATAATAAATGATTATACAACGGAATTTGGTACAGCTGTAAGTGATTCTGGAGATGTGTTATTAATACAAGAGGAAGGTTTTGTTGGCGATCCAGAAGTATTGCAAAATGAAGGATCTAGACTTTTTTGCAGGCCAATTCAAGGAAAATCTCCTCAAAAGTGCTTTGTCACAATTTCAGAGATAACATACAAGGACTTGAATGATTTATACGAGGAAAGTATTAGAAACCATATGGTCGTTCGCGCTATTTCCATTGTAAAATTTTTACGTTCATTGGTAGAATTCCAAGAAGCTCGACCATCACTTAAATCCTTATATGATATCCTTAAAAAGATTAGTCGACATTATTACAGAGAATCCTTAGAAGAAATAGAGTCTCCTTCAGATGAAACAGAGGGGCGTATTGCTGATTATATACGCCATTGTATAAACAATGAGTCTCCTGAACGACCGTTAAAAGATGAACAGATAAGGAATTCATTTGCGTATAAATTTCGCATTAAGGTTCCTGTTGATATTATTTCATCTATCAGAGAAAAATTAGGAATCCTCTCCGAAGAATATAGAATTAAGCCAAAATCATGTGTTCAAAATTATGATGAGGTATTTGCAACTATTGATGCGCTTAATAGTCGTTTTGATATTGATCAAACTTCTTTGTTGAATCATTTAGGTTTTATCTCTACAGAACTTGAACAAGTGGAAGCCACAGTCTCTACGGCTAATGCTGTGGTTAAAAAAGTGAACAAAAGCAGTTGTTTGATTAAATATGAAAGTAACGATTTGAAATGCTTTTATAACTCGGTCTTGGATTTTGATTTGTTGGAAAGAATGAGCAAGAATCCCAATGAGGAAATTCCTGTTAGAGCTTTAACATATGTCAATAGAAAAACTTTAGAAATAAAAATGTCAAATATTGTTGCAGACTGTACGCTGCAAGGTCATATAAATACACTTATTCATTTTGTAGAACAAGGAAATTATGTGTATGCAAGAAGATATTTTAATAATATACAATATCTAATATTCCCTTATTTGTCAATTAATGGAAAAAAACATTTTAAAAATAGTCGCAATATTTTAAAATGTATTTCATTTGAAATATCTGATTTGCCAATTATATCAATAAACTATTCTGCAAAAGTTCAAGCAGAACAAGAGGGATCAAAGAATGTTGCTTTGGCAATAATCAGAGAAGCAGATAATTTAATTGAGCACTCTGATGTTGATGGTGCTATACATATATTGGGTAACGTTATCGGTCAAAATGTACTCCAGGCCAAAGAACATGCTCTTATTCTGCAGAAGGAAGTCCAAATACTAACTTCAGCGGATCGCACACAAGAAGCTGTCAATGTTTATTTAGAATGGATTTCTTTTGGAATAGATAACAGCCTATTCACTGCAAAAAAAATCAGTAGAATGTATGTAGATTTGGCAAGAATCCAATCTTCAATCACAGGACAAGAAGAAAATGCTCTTGAAAGTTTAGATAGAGCTATCAAATATAATCCAGATAACAAACTGGCAATTAGTTTTAAAGAACAAATATTGGAATTGGTAGAAACGAAAAAACAACAATCTACAGGATTGCTTATCGTTGATACTGATGTTAAATCAAATCACATTATTGATGTTGTAAGCGCAATGCTTGATCTTGATATTCAGGAGCATAAATTTACAGACAAGAGAATTATCAATAATGGAGGCATCCCTAATACGAATATTGCAAACGAATTGTATCAAGAAGCGAAACAGGCATCAGAGGTTGATTCCTATCCCCTCTATCTTGAGTCTGCCAAGGCTTTTCATGAATTAAAATATTATGATCAACAAAACTATTTATTTGTTGTGGCAAATTATGCAAAGTTAAAGGCAGATTCACTACTTCGTACATTTAGAAACCTAATACAGTCATCGTCAAGCGATATTCTTTCTACCTTATATAGATTAAGAGATAGTGCGCAAAGTTATTATCTTGAATCATTAAATCTATGGTCTTATATCTCTTTCGAGGATGAGGAAGAAGAAAACAATGAGGAAGAATCAAATAGTTATGACAGGATTGTTCTTGAAATATTAGTAAACCACTTAGTTCTTGATGTCGCATGTCATTACGCTGAGTCAGAAGTGGTGAACACCTATGACTTCAATGCACTTTTTCATAAGACGTTTAAAGAAGTTTTCTTTGATTGTGTAAAGAGTAAAGATGATAAGTTGATGGCAATAGCAGCAGGTACTATTGTCAAAATAGGTTCTTATAATTCGTCAACATGGAATAATCTCGTTTCATTGCCGAATGGAACACGTGGTTTATATGGCATCTTAGGGTATGAGGATATTCGAAATAAAATGTATGCTGCAATTAATTCCATTGAAAATTCGTCTTTTTCATTGGACATTAAACCTAATGATTTGTTGCAATCCGCTTTTTCAAAACACTCCACAGACAGATATGAGTTTAAAAAGATGGCTGATAAGTTCCGTGAAGAAGTACTAAGTCCTCACAGTATGGAAACCATCACAACTAAGTGGAAAGAATTGTCGCTTTACAATCGTTTATTATCTAAGACAGATATGGAAACAGCGTCAGTAGTTAACACTATTTTCCAAATATTGAAACCCTATCTACATAGAAGTGATGATGAAAGGTCAGAATTGTTATATCAGGTTACGGAAACAATAGATGAGCAAATACGTTTTATTGATAGTAATACAACTTATTATGGAAGAACGTTTTTCTATCCTTTGTTGAATAAATGGGCTGAAGACATAAAGAATTTGAGACGTGAAAGAGTTGCCAGCAAGCATCCGCAATTGTCAGTTATTCCTGACCCTGCATACATATTATCAGATAACGGAAGCAAGTTTGTTAATTTGATAATAAGAAATGACGGGGAAACAACTGCAGAAGGCTTTCATATTCGTTTAATCATGACGTCTCACTCGTCAAATGAAAGTTTTTCATATACCAATGAAATAGTTACTGATATTCCAGGAGGACAATTGTCTGGATTATCTGTAAAAATTGAAACAGGCTTTGATTGTTCAAAGGGTATTGATACTTGGTCTGGGGTAGCTGCAATTTATCAATCAAGAGTGTTAAGTGAAATAGAAACTAAGTTTACGCTTGAAGAAGAACCCTCATCTGTATTAAATGAAAGTGACATCAAATGGTCTGATGGACCAATTACACCAAAAGAACTTTTCTTTGGAAGACAAGAGCTCATAGACAAATTTGAGAAGCATTATTTATCCTCAAATAGGCACAAACCATATATTCTTTATGGTTTAACAAGAACGGGAAAAAGTTCTATAGTTAAGTATTTAGGCGAACAAATTACTGGAAAACAAATTGTAATTCATGGGAAAACTAGAACAATACTTCATTTCTCGATGGATTTGGACGATGCAGCGAAATGCCCTAATGCAAAGGAAGTCTGGAACTTTTTTATTAGCCGTTGTTTGTACGAAAAGATCTTGGAGTATTCTCAAAAATTTCCAATAGATACTAAGAAATGTAAGCCTAGCTCAAGCCCAAGATCATATGAGCTTGAGGATGTTATGAGAAGTTTGAAGGAATGTGGGTATTATCCATTTATTACCATGGATGAATTCTCTCACATGAAGACATTAATTTCATCAGGAAGATTAACATCTGCTTTCTTGCATACATTAAGAAAAGACGCATTTGAAGGATTGGCAAGCTTTATGTATATAGGCACATATGATATTAATGATTTATTGACAGACAAACAATATGGTATAACAGGTCAACTCACACACTGTATTAGTTATCAACTGAATGAAATTGATGAATCTGCAGCAAAGGACCTCATGAATATTCTTGGAGACAAGTTGGTATTTACAGAAGAAGCCCAAGACCTAATCTGTAAACTATCTGGTTGCGTACCATATTTCATACAAATTATTTGCCAAAATTGCGGATACTATGCAATAGATCATAAACGTAGATTTATAGGCTATCCAGAGTTAATTGAGGTAATAAAGGTTTTAACTGGAGAAACAGAGTTATATGATGATGAATCTTTAATTCAAAGATTAACTATTAATACTTTTGAAGACAATCAATATTCTGCTGGTGATCCAGATTATGTATTAGGCCTTATTGCTAGTATCTCATACCTAAACAGGGATTGTGATGACAACAATGTACCACCTCACGGAATAGCTATTGACGAATTAGAGAAACTATGGATTAATTATGGTATTTCTAATGCGAAATACTACATTGGTGAGGCAATTAAAATCTTGAAATCAAAGAAAATCCTTCATGCAAATGACGACAAATTGATTCCGACTTATGAAATTATCGTTGATTTATATAGAAGATGGTGTAAAGTCGAATATCCAAATATTGATTTGATATTGTCTTCTATGCTAAAAAATAGTTAATTATGAGTAATATCCCGTTTGAGAATCACACTATTAGTGATATTAATGAACTCTATGGAAGAAATGGTATTCTAAAAAATTTGCTTCATTCTGTAGATGAACGACACGATTGTATCAATGTTGTTGGGTGTAGACGGTTTGGTAAAACATGTCTCTTAGAAACACTAGTTGCATCAATAAAGAATAAAGAAAATGCACATAGTTATCCTTTTTATATTGATTCTAAGAGCTGGAATATCGGCTTTTCTGAGCATGGTACTATAGGAACATTCAACGTCTATAGATATTTATTGGCTATCTTACTTGAAGAATTTACAAATAAAGGATTCCTTAAAGAAGATATTCTTATTCGTGATTTAATAATATCACCAGTATATAATCGACATGCTTTTTATGAAAAGATAAAACAATATAATTCTTGTTCTATTGCCGATACATTCTCAGATACTATAAGGAAGTTCTCTATTATTCTAAAAAAGACAATTGTATTTATCTTCGATGAATATGAATTCTTAATGACTAAAGCTTTTAGTGAATCTACAGGCTTTCAAACTTTGAGAAAATTAAGTTCTGAGACTTACGAAGGTATACGTCCTTTTTCATATGTAGTAGCGGGAGCTGTAACGTGGGAACATCTGTGTTCGTCTATTGGTTCAAAGGAATTGAATACTATTGGAAGTCATATACATTATGTGAAACCATTAAAATATGATGATTTCAAAATCTTCTGGAATCATGAATGTGAAAAAATCGATAAAGATGATTTGAAATCTAAGATTATTAATCAAGTTGATATGGTATTTGAACGCTGTGGTGGTGTTCCTTTTCATGCAAACGACATTGGTTCTTATCTTATTTCAAATGAAGGTGAGTTTGTAGAAGATTATTATGCAATAATTGACGAGGTATTTGAATCCCTGACAGAGAATCAAAGAAAACTACTTGTTGATATTGAACAATCACAGAATAATGTGAATAAGGGTAAGGACTTAATTATTCTTCGACAATTGGGTTTAGTAAAACAAGATGAAATGAAGTTGACAATAGGTCTTTTAAAAGATTATATCCAAAACGAATTACCAATTCCCAATGCAGAATCTTCTACAAATAAAAATCTAAATTCATGTGATGAGACATTTGATTTGGAGTGTGTAATTAATGAAATTAGTTCGTTGAGAAAACGAATAAATCATGATTGGACAACTCGCCAATTATGGATTTCTCAAAGAACAGATGGGAAGAATTACACTCCGTTCAGGCCATCGATAGAAGATCGGGATAATTTCATTATATTAGGTAAGATTTGCTATGACCGAAATGACTATAATGCCTTTTCTGGTGCTTTATATGCTATTTATTATGAAGGTAGTTCTAAAGGATTCAATTTGCCATTAGACTTCTCGCCAAGAATTAGGTATGATAGAGCTGATTCCACAGTTTCATTATTTGCTCAGTTAGTTATGGCAAATCGTCATGTATATGGTGGTCATGTTGACTATCAGCCTACAGAAATTCCATTATCTGCAGAAGATGTATACAATTGTATTAATGAAGGTAACGAACCTTTATCAAAAGAGGATTTTAAACATGCTCAGCAAAAGATGCTTACTCTATGCCGAGATGAATTAAAAAGGATGTTTGAATATCTACAAAATATTTCTTGAAATCGAATGATATATCATTGTCTTAAAAAATCGCCTTTATATTAAACATATAATTTATCAATGACAGATGTATCGTACTAATCTTTTTGATGGAGACAGCCTATTTGCGGCATTTGTTCGTATAACTTACGAGCGGCTTATGAGTCGCGATTGGGTTACATATGCGGATATTTTGGCAGATGCCAAGAAAAAACAATCTGTAAACGATTTAGAGTATTGTGTAAGTAATTATGATGAATATGGAGAATTAAAAAAAGCATTTCCAAGTGTCTGTAAAGCCATCAAAGACAGAGTCGGAATTGATAGTATTAAGGTTGAAGGAAATAATCGTAACAGACGTTTCTTGTATATTGGTAAGAAAAATGATCCATTGGCTGATATGAAGAATGCTAAGGTAATTAACAACTTACGCCAATACTGGAAATTTTGTCAGGATTCAGCAGGTTTTTTCCCTCAATCATGGTTAGATTACTATTTTCAGGATTGTGTTGATTTACTTCAAATAAAAGAGAAGAAAAAGAAAGGCGAGCAAGTGATTAGTGCTAGTCTCGATCGAATTCATAAAAATATAGAGTTCCTGCCTTTTTTATATGAGTCAATAATAAACAAGAGAGTATTGGAGATTGATTACAAACCATATGATGAAGAACAGGTTACTTTATTATTCCATCCACATTATCTAAAGGAGTATAACGGCAGATGGCATCTGTTTGGTCACGCGGACGGATGCGAACCTGAAAATGGATATGACCTGGCGTTAGACAGGATACAGTCACGTCCACGTGAGAAGGATAAAATGGAATACAAAATGGCGCCAGCAATGTATTATGAACATTGTTTTGAGGATATAGTTGGTGTAAGCCATTTGGATAATCGAATTATTGATAATATTGTTATACGCGCGCATACATCTTATATATTTAATTTATTAAAGACAAAACCTCTACATCGCAATCAAGATGTCCTAAGAGAATATGGAGAGTACGAAGATGGGGCTTATGGCGAATTTGTTGTGCATGTTGAGGTGAATAATGAATTCATCGGTAGAATCCTTCAGATGGGTGCAGGGTTAGAGATAATGGCTCCGAAAGAGGCGCGTGACTTGTTCAAGGAAAGGGTCTTTGCTCTAGCAGATCTATACAAATGAACCCAAGATGGCCAGATTCGAATGGTTCCTAAGAGGCAAGAACCAATAAAAAGATAATAATACTTGTAAGTTTGCTGAAAACGTCTTATCTTTGCAGCGTCAATCTTCGATACGTCTTGAGGTTGATGCTGTAAAAGCTAATTGACGGGAACTAAAATCTGAACAACTATGAAAAATCAGATTAACCAGACAAAGAAAGGGGCACAGGCCCAAGTGAATAACCAGTCAAGCCAAAAGGCAGGTCTTTTGAAACTTGGCTATGTGACTAACCTATGTACTTGCAAGGCTGAGCTCAACAAGATGCTTGCCGACGAAAAGCAAGTGAGTACAACAGAACTCAATACTATCGTTGATGGAGCTAGCATCGTTTACCTCAACAGGTATGGTTATGACAAGACTCGTTCTGGTGAGGCTGTCAAACAGAAAGAGGCCACCTACTTGTACTTTGACACGGGCTTGGCTAATCAATCGGGGGAAACCATCATCGGTTGGTTCGAGCGTAAAGGTAAAGACAACACCTTCAGAGGAGTTAACTGGGGGATAAAGGCGGCGCTTGATGTTAAAATTCGAGCAGATAGAATGTTTCATTGGGGAGATCTCTACTTCAAGAGCGAAGAAGACGGACTCGCATTCCTTGAAGATATTGCTGCTAGCACGATTCCAGAGACCTGGTCATTCAAGAATAAACCTTCTACGGTTAACCACCCAATCCTGAAATCTTACATTGAGAATACCTTCGAGGTTCTCAAAAAGGAGGCAGAGAAGGGTGCGAAGAACAAACTTGTGTATAGTCAGGATGGAAAGCACCTCCTTTTCAACACGAACCTGTTGGATAAGTTCTTCCACGAAATTCTTATCGTGGTGGAAGTCCACAAACAGAAAGATGGCAGTGAGTTACTGATGAATCCTCGTCGTGTGAAAAAGGAACTGGAGTTGCGCAAACTTGGTTTCGCTCGTGATGAAAAGCCAGAACAGCCTCGTTTCTTCGAGAAGGTAGAGGAGGTAATCTATCAGCCTACATGGGCAATAGACAAGGATTTTGACAAGTTCACTCACATCATTGAGGAACGTCGTCAGCGATTCCCTGTGGACATGCAGTCTGCGTCTTCTGATGAACTGGGGCGTAAGTTGGATGATGCTATCACTTTTGCTGTCGCCATAGCTCAACGCAACTACAAGTTCATTGTCCCCATGTACCGTCCTCAGACGGGAAAGATCCAACTGTTGATGCCCATCTACCTGAAGGGCACCTATAGCAGTAAACCGGACTTTGCACTTATACTCACTCCAGATAAGGAAAATGAGTATTACACCCCAGAAACAATCCTACCATTGGATGCGGTCTATCAGAATGCTCGTCTCATCGCTAAGCCTGATGACACGTGGCTGAATCCGGATACGATTCTTTAGGTAGGGGATAATGCCTTCTGTAGTGGAAATGGTTCCACCATAGGAGGAACCATTAAAAACGGAATAATGCTTGTAAAAAAGAAAAATAAGCAATATCTTTGCAGCGTCAATCATCGATACCGTCTCGAGATTGGTGCTTCGAAAGCCGAGTGACGGGAACTTAAATCTGAGAAAAACATGAAAAATCAGATGATCAACACAAAAGAAGGGGCACAGGCCCAAGTGAATAACCTTTTATACGCCATGCAGATGGCGGAGCTTGAAGCTCAGATGGAACAGGAGGCCATCAATGAACAGTTGCTTCTTGCCGACATTGAGTGTCAGGCTGAGCAGGATGCAGTCCTAGAGCAGATGATGCTACAGGAACTCGAATGCCAGGCGGAGGAGGATGCTATCGCAGATGCATTCTATCAGGCCGAGCTCGCAGCAGAGGCAGAGGAAGACGCCATCGCTGATGCGTTTTATAAAGCTGAGCTCGCTCGTGAAGCTGAGGAGGACACCATTGCAGACGCGATGTTCATGACGGATCTCGCTTGTCAGGATGCGATGGTATTGCCGTTCTGATAGCGGACTCCTCACAAGTAGACACTCACCTCAGACGCCACCTCGAGGTGGGTGCTACCCAAAGACTTATGGTGGTAACTTGAAAAACAACAAAACTATGAGGAATTATCAAACAACCTTTTTTAATATGACCAGCCTGAGCCTCAAAAATCAGGTGAAATCAGCCAGTGTTCAAGACCGTATTCTTCGCAGGATTTTCGAGAAGCGTCAGGCACAGGCAAATCATAGAAAGAGTAGAGAAATGGTTCCTAATGAGTGGGAATCAATATATTGGCAAAAAGATTTGGATGATTCACAGAAT
>JAEEGF012030425.1_pt1 | contig 10598 bp, 17 predicted proteins | sample 9134171 | NCBI WGS metagenome assembly JAEEGF01 (sample SAMN16246542, study PRJNA631951) | gut metagenome | biome: gut microbiome; feature: rumen; material: AP-attached | host: Bos | place: Iran: Karaj | collected 2018-10 | reverse complement strand
ACGATATACGCAAGTGAAGGAGAGAGAAGATGGATCGAGGATATTGATCTTCAGTTTCGGGAAAGGCCCATTCCGAATTTTTATAAGCTTGCGGGAAAATCTTCAAAGGTGGATTTCACGGTAAAGGATGGGAATGTAATCGAACCGGAGGATGGTGTTAAGGTGAGCGTTATACGGACTGCCGGACATTCCTGCGATGAGGTTTCCTACCTTGTGGAAGACATTATGTTTATCGGAGATTCCGTCCCTGTAAAAGGGGATATTCCGATTTTTATTGATGAACAGGAGATGAGAAAAACGCTCCGTGTTCTGAAAGAAATTGAAGGGATGAAAACATTCTGTCCCGCGTGGGATCGGATATATACGTCCGAAATGATGGAAAATAAGCTGAGAGAAGCCGGTGAACTTATTGATCTTCTGAGAAAGACTGTTTTGAAATCAGATGCCGGATCCGGTCTGCCGTCATTGGCTGAAAACGTGTGCGGAAAACTGAATATGCCTATGCTCGCAGGCAATCCGCTGTTCAGCAGAACGATAGCGTGTTTACGACAGGGGGAATAGATGGCCTGTTTCTTTATCATTGATGTGTATATTGATAAAAACAAGGGACGCGGTTCCTATGATGATTATGTCGAGAAAGTGAAGCCTATCGTTGAAAACTATGGCGGAGAATATCTTGCGCGGACGGAGAGCGTGACAGCACTTTCTCCGTTTCGCAAACCCGATCGGGTAATCATCATACGGTTTCCGTCAAGGGAAAAACTGGAGGCCTGTTTTGCTTCAGATGAATACAGGCAGATCATGCATGAGCGTATAGACAGTGTTGATGCAAGAGCTTTAATTGTCGAAGAATAAATCAGAGCTTTGTGAAGGAGTTTTTGTGAAAAACTGGAATGATCAGGCTGAAAAGATAATGGCCGAGCGGTTTGGCAGGGATACGGTAATATCACTTGCAACGATAAAGGATGGAGTGCCATATGTGAGATATGTAAATGCCTTTTATGAGAATGGGTCGTTCTATGCCATTACATATGCGCTCTCGGGAAAAATGAAGCATATAGAGAGCGATCCGATTGCAGCGGTTGCCGGTGAATGGTTCACGGCCCATGGGAAAGGGATCAATTTAGGTTATTTCGGGAAACCGAAGAATGCCCGGATAGCTGAGAAACTGAGAAATGCTTTTGCGGAGTGGATCGATAACGGACACAACGATTTCAGTGATGAGAATACCGTTATTCTTCAAATAGAATTGACTGATGCCGTGCTGCTTTCTCATGGCACAAGGTACGAGCGGTAATGCCATATGAACTACAGGGTTATAGACAAAAAACAGTATTACAGAAATGGAGTGTTCCGTCACTTCACGGAGGATTGCAAATGTTCTGTTTCCATGACAGCGAGGATCGATGTTACGGATCTGTCTGACTATTCCGGACGGACAGGCACAAAATTCTACATCAACTTTCTGTATATACTTTCAAAGGTGCTGAATTCAAGGGATGACTATAAGATGGGTTATCTTTGGCAGTCGGAGGAACTGATCTGCTATGAAAGCATAAATCCGATCCAGTATATCTTTCATGAGGATACACAAACTTGTACTCCGGTCTACACGACTTATTATGAAGACTATGAAGAGTTTTACGAAAACGCTGTAAACGATGTGGAGAATGCAAAGAAAACAAGGGAATACGGGCTGGATATGATGAACCATCCTAACTGGTTTGATGCATCGTATATTTCCTGGCTGTCATACGATTCACTGAACGTTGAACTGCCGGATGGATTCCTGCATTTTGCTCCTATCATTAACTGGGGTAAATACAGGGAAGAAAACAGCAGGCTGATGATGCCGGTGAGCGTTCGCCTGAACCATGCTATAGCGGATGGATTTCTCGTGGCAAATGTTTACAGGTTATTGGAAAAGGAAATGGCGGCCTTCTGTGATAAGAAATAAACATGACACACTGTTGACGTGTTGACTCTGGTATTATACTTACAAAACGTATGGGATATACGATAAAGAATGGCAACAGATTATAGGAGGATATGCATTATGAGGTTGGATGGATTTGGATTATTGGTTGAGGATATGGGAAAGATGATCCGCTTTTACAGGGATGTTTTGGGATTTGAGATCAAAGAGGCAGAGGATGCTTCCAATGTGTATCTTGTGAAGGACGGAACATTGTTCCTTTTGTACGGACGTAAGGATTTTGAGAAAATGACAAATCACCGGTATGACTATGTTAAGGGATTGAATGGTCATACTGAGATCGCTCTTTATGTCGATACTTTTGAAGAAGTGGATGCTGCTTTCAAGAATGCGGTGGAGAATGGAGCCACACCGGTATTAGAACCCGAGCTGGAACCGTGGGGGCGCAAGACGTCCAGTGGACGTCTGTTCTGCGCGGACCGGAGCGTAGCGTAGACCAGAGGACCTGCTATATTGCCGATCCTGAAGGAAATCTGATAGAGATAGGTTCCTGGAACAAGTCTTTTGAAGAGAAGGACGCGGGGAGGTAGACTAAGGTGGCTTTCGATTTCAAGAAAGAATACAAAGAGTTTTACATGCCGAAGAACAGCCCCGGTATTGTGATGGTGCCGAGCATGAATTATATAGCCGTGCGTGGAACCGGAGATCCGAATCAGGAGGATGGCGAATATAAACAGGCTATCGGATTGCTGTATGGGATTGCCTTTACGATCAAAATGAGCAGGAAGGGTGACCATCGAATAGAAGGATATTTTGATTATGTTGTCCCGCCGCTGGAAGGTTTCTGGTATATGGAAGGCATGAACGGAATTGACTATGCGCATAAGGAAAACTTCCATTGGATTTCTGTGATACGTCTCCCTGATTTCGTATCAGAGGATGATCTTAGGTGGGCTGTGAACGAGGCAACCCAAAAGAAGAAACTGGATTTCTCGAAGGTTGAGTTCCTGACAGTCGAGGAAGGGCTATGCGTGCAGTGTATGCATATCGGCCCATATGATGATGAACCTGCTACAGTTGCGATGATGCATGAGTTTATGGAAAAGAAGGGGTATGAGCTGGATATTTCAGATAAGCGTCTGCATCATGAGATCTATTTGAGTGATGCAAGAAAGGTTGCTCCGGATAAGCTGAAGACGGTTATCAGACATCCGATAAGAAAGACAGATAACTAAGATAAAAATAAAAGCGGGGAAAGCTGATATGAAAAAATGGTATGAGGAAGAATATAAGTTCAACATCGAGGTGACCGGGTTTTTAAGAGGGGATCATACTGAGAACTATTGTAGAAATGGCGAAGAGATAGGTGACAAATATACATGTACCTATGGATGTCCTGTGAATGAACAGGGTTATGGTATATGTTCAAAAATGATGCAGATTCTATACGGAGACATGCAGGCAGTTAGAAGCGGCGGTGATCTTTCTTTGGTATGAAAAAATGAATGGGCCATCCAGGATCGCAATGAAGATGTTTGTGTCAACTCTCAAAAAAAAGAAAGATCTGACTGAAGAGGAAAAGTTTGCGGTCGAGAAGATGTCTTCATCCTATGATATTTCAGATATTAAATATATAGAACCGATCGTTTCTTATCTTTTAGAAAAAGACAGCGAAAAAGCAGTTTAAGATCATATATTACATATTTCCGTGTAAAACAAGCCCAAATCAGTGTGATAAGGGCTTGTTTCTTTTTTAGTGATACTATGGGATGTGGTATAATCTATGGATAGAAATTTCGCTTAGAAAGGACTTATATGAATTATTTTGTTGAAGGATTGCAAGGTAGCGGAAAAAGCACGCTTGTAAGAAGACTTTCCGAGAAGTATCCGGATCATAAGGCTATATGCGAAGGAGAGTATTCTCCGGTAGAACTTGCGTGGTGTGCATACGTAGACAAGGAAACATATAATGGGATCCTTAAAAAGTACGATAATATTAGGGATGAAATAGTAGAGAAAAGCCATGAAGAAGATGGCCGCATGATCATCTGCTATACAAAGATCATCACAGATATTCCCGGGTTTCATAAGGATCTTGAACAACATGAGATATATAACGGCAGACTGAATCCTGATGCCTTTAAAGAAGTTGTCCTGAAACGCTTCAGAAAATGGACAGGAGATAAGAATATTTTTGAATGTTCTGTTTTTCAAAATATCGTAGAGGACATGATCTTGTTCCGGAAATGCAGCGACAGGCAGATAATTGATTTTTATAAGGAGATCAAAGAGGCTCTTGCAGGCAAGGATTATCAGATTGTGTATCTTAAGGCAGATGACGTTGCCGCCAATATTGAAGTTATCAGAAAAGAAAGATCGGATGACAATGGCAACGAGATGTGGTTCCCGCTGATGTTGCGGTATTTTGATGATTCTCCTTATGCAAAAGAAAAGGGAGTGTCAGGTACTGATGCCCTGCTTGACCACTTAAGATATCGGCAGGAGCTGGAACTTAGAATCTGCCATGAAGTATTTGAAGGAAACTACACGATTTTGAAGTCGAAAGAATATGATATAGGATGAAGGAGCGAGTATGATGCAGTTTGGTATGCCGACACTTATTGAGAACCATACATTGGAGGAGAATATAGATCTATGCAGCAGTTTGGGTCTCAATTTTATTGAACTTAATATGAATTTCCCGGAGTATCAGGTTCCGTGCCTTGAACTAACGGATCATTTAATCGAACCGGCTAAGAAGGCCGGGATCTACTATACCATCCATCTGGATGAGAATCTGAACATTGCTGATTTTAACCGGCTGGTTTCGGAGGCATATTTGGAAACTGTGAGACGCTCCATTGAAGTGGCAAAGAAATTACTGCCCTTACGTGACCTGTATGGAGACAGCAGTCAGCCGCTTACGCTTAATATGCACATGCACCATGGGATTTTCATAACTTTGCCTGATCGCAAGGTTCAAATGTATGACAGGGACTTTGAAACGTATATGAATTCGTTTTCCGATTTTCGTTCCAGATGTGAAGAGTGGATCGGAGACAGTGAAGTTATGATCGCTGTAGAGAATACAGACGGATTTCGGGAATATGAAAAGAAGGCAATAGAGTTTTTGCTTGAGAGTAAAAAGTTTGGCCTTACATGGGATATAGGCCATTCAAAGGCTGTCGGAGAAAAAGATGTTCCGTTTATCCGACAGCACTGCGATAAACTGATCCACTTTCATATTCATGACGGTGCTGAGATACCGCCCAGGAATCACCTGGCTTTGGGAGACGGTGAAATAGATCTAAAGGAAAGACTCAGACTTGCTGAGGAGAGAAACGCAAGATGCGTCCTTGAAACAAAGACTATTGAAGCGTTGAAAAAATCGGTAAGGTGGTTAAAGAAAGAATGAAGATCACAGTTATTAACGGAACGGAGAAGAAAGGTGTTACATACAGGCTCAAGGAGATATTCCTTGAACAGTTTCGGGACAGCGCGGAGATAACAGAATTCTATCTTCCAAAGGATGGTCCGGGTTTTTGCACAGGCTGTACAGCATGCTTCATGAAAGACCAGAACCTGTGTAAGGATGCTGCAGACGAGCCTTGGCAAACAAGATCCTGAATATACAGACTATAAATACTGGAAGGCTAATGGCTGGATAGACAATGTAAGACCATGGAAAGGATGATCAGAACAAGAGGAAAGAGTAATATGGATCAGGATATAAAAAAAGAAAAATATGAGATAACACAGATAAAAGGCGGGACAGATAATTGCTATCTGGTATCCGATGGAAAAAATGCGATCCTCTTTGATACATCAAGCGGTGCGAGTGCAGCCAAAGTGATTGAAGAGTGCAGTAAGTACGAGATGAAGCTGCTGGTTCTTTCACATCCGCATTTTGATCACGCTGAGAATGCAGCAGTTATATCCGAACGGTTCAATATACCGGTTGCATATCATGAAGCAGATGATGAGATCTTCGATGATTACGATGCACAGCCGCTTAAGTCATACGGACTTGTAGGCTTCCTGGTTCTTAAGCTGTCGCTTAAAGCACTCCGACAGACCAAGGTCAACCGTCCGGCAAACTGCTTTTACGTTAAAGAAGGCGATACTTTTGCAGATTACGGATTTCCTGATATCAGAGTGGTTGAACTGCCCGGTCATACGAAAGGCTCAATAGGTCTTCTTGTACAGGATCATTCAATCCTGGTAGGTGATGCACTTGATAACTGGATCATGCCCGGTGTGGGTCACCTTTTCTATGATCTTGATGTTCAGAAAAAGACAGCCGAAAGGATACGTTCTTTTGGTCAGCGTACAATATATTACGGTCACGGAAAACCTACGGACAAGTTTTGATACGAGAATTATGAATGAAAATTTAAGAAATCTAAATCGAATAGAGTGTATTGTTACAATGGCGTGTACGGGAAGGTGCAGGCATTGTTCTGAAGGCAGTCATGAATCTTTTAAAGATCATTTGGACGGCAGTGCCGTCGAAAATGCGATCATGCAAATATGCAAGCAGTATAAAATAGATTCTCTAATGGTATTCGGAGGTGAACCGCTGTTATATCCTGATGATGTATGCAGAATATTCAGGGCGGGCTTGGACGCCGGCATACCACAGCGGGAAATGATCACTAACGGATTTTTCAGTAAGGATGAAAAACGTATAGAAGAAGTTGCAGATATGCTCGCAAAGAGCGGCGTGAATTACATTATGCTGTCTGCCGATTCATTTCACCAGGAAACAATACCCCTTGAACCTGTATATTATTTTGCAAAATGTATTCGAAGCATGGGTATTAATATCGAGATAAATCCTGCGTGGCTTGTGAGCGAAGAAGATAATAACCCGTATAACGTGAAAACCAGAGAGATCTTAAAAGTCTTTCAGGATGACGGATTTATGCTTGCAAACGGTAATGTGATCTGGCCTGAGGGAAACGCAAGAATATATTTGAGTGAATACTTTGATCTGTCAGTACCGTATGAAAATCCTTATGATGACGACCCGGCAGATATTCGTGCACTCTCATTTGAACCGGACGGCACAGTATTAAACATGAATTTTTATGATAAGAACATAATTGATATTTTGGAAGGGTATAAACCGTAAGATTCCTATATTGGTTATATACAGAGGAGAATGTAGGGAATGACGAGGCTAAGAGAACTGGCGAAAAATGAGACCAAGCTGCTGGAAAGTTTTCTGTATGAGGCGATCTTCATACCGGAGGGTGTGGAATCGCCTGACAGATCCATAATAGAGCAGCCGGAACTGAAGATTTACTATGAGGGTTTCGGGACCAGCGGTATGTCTTTTGTGGAGAAGCCGCCGTACTTCGGATGCCCGAACGGAAGGATCGGTCTGCTCTCGAGTATGTTTACGGATCCTGATTATCGCCGTAAGGGCATTGCAAAGGAGCTTCTTTCAAGAGTTGTAGAGGAAGCAAGAAATTATGGCTGCGGCACGGTTCAAATCACAGCATCCGATATGGGGGTAAAGCTCTATACGGCGTATGGATTTGTCCATAATGGAAATTTCATGCACTATAAGCTTTGAATTCATGAGACTATCGACATTCGGAACGAGGGATCAAGGATAAGAGATGACTGAAAAAGTATATGAGACACAATTGGGAAAGATCCATTACTGGATAAATAAGGATGCGGAGAACACAGATAGGCAGCTTGTCTTTTTGCCCGGTCTTACCGCAGATCACAGACTTTTTGAAAAGCAGATTGCTTTTTTTGAAAGGAAATATCCTGTTTTTGTGTGGGATGCACCTGGACATGCATCTTCATGGCCGTTTGACCTGTCTTTTTCGCTTATGGAGAAAGCCGAATGGTTAAATGAGATCCTTGAAGAGAATGGATTTGATCAGCCTGTTATTATAGGGCAGTCTATGGGCGGATATGTAGGGCAGATGTATGCGCAGCTTTTTCCGGATAAGTTGAAGGGCTTTATATCTGTGGATTCTGCACCGTTACAGAAAAAATATATGACGGGCATTGAGATATGGCTGTTAAAAAGAATGGAACCTGTATATCGTCATTATCCGTGGAAGACATTATTAAAACAAGGCACGGAAGGCGTAGCCACATCGGAATATGGAAGGGCGCTGATGCTTGATTTTATGATGACGTATGATAATGATCAGAAGAGATATGCAGCACTTGCAGGTGGCGGATATCGTATGTTGGCAGAGGCGGTCGAGGCGGATCTTCCCTACGAGATAAAGTGTCCCGCGATGTTGATCTGCGGAACAAAAGACCATGCCGGATCATGTATCAGGTATAATAAAGCCTGGCATAAGCAGACCGGGATCCCGCTGCATTGGATCGAAGGGGCCGGACATAATTCCAATACGGACAAACCGGAAGAGATCAACCGACTGATCGATGAATTCCTGCATTTGGCTGATAATTGAAGAAGGGGATGAAATATATGAACGATAACAAATCTGCTTATAATGCAGGAATATATGATGAACATATTATAAATGTGCTTCCATATTACAGGGAGTATCATAAGCAGGTGATCGACATTGTCGAAAATATGGGACTTGAGGCGCCGCAGTGGTTAGATACCGGATGCGGAACAGGCACACTTGCTGCCAAAGCACTTGAGGTTATTCCGGATGCCTGCTTTACTTTATGCGATCCGTCGGAAAATATGCTTGCACAGGCAAAAGAAAAGCTTCAGTACAAGAATATCAGATTCCTTAATGTTCCGTCTGATAAGCTTGAATTCAACAATGAATTCGATGTGGTAACAGCGATACAGAGTCATCACTATTTTGATGAAGCCGGAAGAGAGCTTGCTGTTAAAAACTGCCACAGAGCTTTAAAGGAAGGCGGCGTATTCATGACTTTTGAGAACATCAGAATGGATACGGATGAAAGCGATACTATTGCGTTAAAGCGTTGGGTCAGGTTCCTTGAAGAGCATGGTAATTCATCGGATGATGTTCGCATGCATATTGAAAGACGAGGTGTGGAGGTCTTCCCGATAACGATAGAGAAACATATCGAACTTCTGAAGAAGACAGGTTTTAGATCTGTAAATATTCTATGGTCTTCATATCTGCAAGCAGGATTATGGGCTATAAAATAACTTACAGTTTTAATGACGATTGACACGTGTAACGTTACGGGTTATAATACACATATGATAAAATCATTTGCACACAAAGGTTTAAAAGAATTTTACGAAACCGGTTCTAAAAGAGGAATACAGGCAGAGCATGCATCAAAGTTAGAAAGAATGCTCGATAGGTTAGATGCAAGTACATCCCCACAAGACATGAACCTGCCGGGATACAGGCTACATCCGCTGAAAGGTGATAAGCAGGATATGTGGTCTGTTTGGGTTAATGGCAATTGGCGGATGACATTCTATTTTGAAGATCAGGATGCATATCTTGTTGATTATATGGATTATCATTAAGAAGGGAGGAACTCTGAGATGACGAGAAAACCGACACATCCGGGAGCTGTTTTTTTAGAAGATGTAATGAAACCGTTAAATCTTTCTGTTACTGACGCTGCAAGTATGCTTGGTGTGAGCAGAAAAACCTTGTCTGAATTCATAAATGAGAAGTCTTCATTAAGTCCTGAAATGGCTTTAAGAATAGGCAAGGCAACAAATACCTCTGTAGAGAGCTGGATGAATATGCAGCAGAAGCTCACTCTATGGAATGCACGAAAGCATGAGCCAAATAATGTAATACCTTTTCCGGTAAGTGTGGCACAGGAAGGGTAGTCGGTTTATCCGGCAAGGGGACACGGAAGTTGTGGAATAATAATGGACATAGTTAATAAAGGCGGTGGCGATTGATTTTAAATATATTCGTTACCGTCTTTTTTTATGGACCATGGGGACGGGGATTGTGGACCATTTCGTGAAAAAGGTAGGTTTAGGTTATGTGAGGTATCGGTTTAGATGAATTGTGGGGATGGGGGTGTTAGTTGACTTTTAATTTGCACAAGCTAAGGATTTCCATATGCAATCAAGGTAATAAAACTTCTGCCAATATGCAAGAATTTGCTTGCATATCGTAAAACAATCTATTGCACGTCTATTAAGCCCTCCTTTAGAATGAATATATACATAGTCGACAATGTATCGGAACAGTCCGGGAGGAAATCGCATGATAACCAATATTAATATGGACATCGAAGGTATCGATGAACTCGATAAGAAGATCTTAACGATCATCGCTGACAATGCAAGGCTTACCTATTCAGAGATCGCCGAGAGGATCGGTGATGTATCACGTGTATCCGTGAAGAACAGGATGAAAGCTCTTGAAGAGCGAGGGATCATACGCGGTTATAAGACCGTGATAGATCCAACAGGCGATCCCAATGGCATCAGATTTTTCATGGATATTGAGACTGAGCCTGAATCTCTCCATGACGTTGTGGATATGCTAGCGGGATACAGATACAATCGCCAGATATTCACGGCTACCGGAGAGAGCCGTATTCATGTGATGGGATATGTTCCGAATAATGTAACTCTGAGATCATATGTTGACAGTGTCTACAGGAAGCTTAAGGGAGTGCGCCGGATCATTTGCCATGAGATTCTTGTGACACATAAGGATGTTGATGGAGGCATCGATTATGTACGATATAA
>JAEEGF010377681.1_pt1 | contig 10599 bp, 10 predicted proteins | sample 9134171 | NCBI WGS metagenome assembly JAEEGF01 (sample SAMN16246542, study PRJNA631951) | gut metagenome | biome: gut microbiome; feature: rumen; material: AP-attached | host: Bos | place: Iran: Karaj | collected 2018-10 | reverse complement strand
CTGATGCCCTTGAGGCCCATATTCTGGGTGATTTCTACGGCGTTGGTAGACCACGGGGTCACCATCTCACGTCGCGGGCCAATGAACCAGCCCTCCAGCGTTTCTGCGCAGAGCAGCTCAGCTCCGCCGTAGAGCCAGTCTAGTTTCTTCACTTCGTCGTCGGTGAGCCGGTGGTTAGCCTGCGTGGCTATCACGCTCCCTGCAGGGGTCTTGAAAAAAAAGATTGTCATCATGAATGCCTTGTGTTTTAAAAATTTCTGCAAAGGTACAATAAAAAAGCTGAGTAGACGCCAAGGAACATGAAAAAACACTGCCCTTTTAGCATTTTTTCGCATACCCTTTGGCGGATTACAGTCTTTTCTTATTACCTTTGCACGCGGCGAAAACCAATTAATCAGCAAAACGACGATGACTGTAGAAGAAGTGTTCGGCTTGCGTAACCAAGGGCGCAAAGAGGAAGCCTACGAGGCGGCAAGGCAGATCTATGCCGTCGACAAGGGTCCTTATGCTTCGGCTGCAATGTTCTGGACAGCGGTCGACATGCTGAAATTGCGGGTGAGTGAGCACAGAATGGAGGAGGCCAGGAAGATGATGATGGCTTTGGAACGGCTGATGGAGAATCAGAAAGATAAAAAAGGATGGATGCATGAAGCCCTGAAGAATTGCCGGCATTTAATGGAGAGAAAAGAAACACATAGCACCCTCAGGGACGATGGCCCTGAGCATCTACAGACAGGGGCATGGGGCGAGGAGCTGGCGGTGGCCTATCTGCTTGAGAAGGGCTATGTCGTTCTGGAGCGCGACTGGCATTCTTCTCATCGCGACATCGACATCATTGCCCAAAAAGACGAATGGATAGTTTTCGTGGAGGTGAAAACCCGCAGCAACCGTAACTTCAGCGACCCTTTGGATGCTATTGACTACCAGAAACAGCGGAATCTGAGCCGTGCCATAAACCACTACATCAGATACCGCAAAATAGATAATCCATGTCGTTTTGATGTAATTACTATCGTGGGAGAAATTGGTAGTGAAAAGGTAGAAATAAACCATATAGAGAACTTCCAATTGTCACCACGGTAGACAGACGGCAGACCTGACGCGACCAGCTATTGGCTGATGCTCCTATCCCCAATTGCTCCCTTCTTGCAATTGCCTGAAAGGGAGTGAAAGGGGGACACCAAGAACGGTTTCCAAAATAGTAGAATTCCAATTTCCTATTTGAATATCAGTGAGTTACCTTTGAAAAAGAAAGAGACAGGTAACACTTTAGAAACGAGAGAACTTACATATTCCTACACATTTCTCACTAAACCAAAGATCGCTCATCTTGGGTGCAAAGGTACAAAACTATTCCCACATAACCAAATCTCATTTTGTTAATTCTGGTTTGTTAATTGCTTTTTGTTTGTTAATCCAACAATAGTCAAATTTCCATAACTTGCAGTCTCTACGGCATTGGGGGGGGTGATTTTTATTTGTACCATTTGTTAATTCTGAGTTCACTACCGGCCGTTCAGTTACATATGGGTTACATACCAGTTACATACCGAGGACATTCAAGATGCCCCTTATTTATGGGAGACTTCAATGTCTGTTAAGTATAAAAACAAGCCTCCAGTTACATACCAGTTACATACCCTAAGCCCAGAATGGCACATACCCTTTATTGTTCCGGCTTTGGTTCTCCGTCTTCTCCTCCTTGATCTTTCCTGCAATCAAAGTATCCTTTATAATACGTGATGCCATCGGGTAGTTCTGTTTGTCTATTCCAAGGCGTTCGCGAAGCGTCAGGTTGGTCATCTTGTCATTGGTGACGTACTTCAGACAGGCATGCTGATAACAAGCATATATTCGTTCTTGCCTGTCTAGGTCGGCATATTTGCGATAAGCAAACAATGTAACAGTTGTTCGGGCCTCCTGAACAGTAAAACGAAGCGGTGGTAATTGGAACAGCTCAATAGCTGCCACAGCTTTGTCAAGACCACTACCAAGTTCTTCACAGATGCCTAATCGACGCATCAAGTCTGCTAATGATGAATTCCTTGAATTATATTCATCAATAAATCTCTCAACACTAATAATCGGTTGACCAGGGTTAGATACATCTATTCGATCAGTATATATTTCTACCATCGGAAATCCCTTTTCGCTGAAATCCTGATGTACCAGCATATTTGCTACAATCTCTCTGACGGCGATTTCTGGATACATTGTAACTGTAGAACGTAGTGCCTGCCCTATCTCTTCATTAGCAGGAAGCTGACTGTTAATCCACTCAACCATCGTCTTGAAACTAATAGCATAACCAGCATCAAAAGACTGCTCACGAACTATATCAAGTTTGCTCTTCCCCTTATACACAATGACCCGTACCATCTTCCTCCGCAAGTCATCAAAATCAGACAGACGCTTGGCAAACAACAAGGCGCCGAGTTCAGTGATGCTATAACCCACCTCATCTTGTATCACAATCTTTTCCGCAAGCATACGGTCAATGATACCCATAGTGTCTGAAGGCAGAGGTAGTCTCATCATGTCGAAATATGTCTCTGCACTCAGCAAAGAGAGCACTTGTGTCGCTGTCAATTTTTCCTTGACCACGATTTTCTCTAAAGCCTTCTGTCCACCCTTCCATATTTTCGCTTCCTTTTGCGGGAAGTCCCTTAACTTTCTCGTTGTAGAGCCAACTCTGACATATTCCTCATGAAGAAAAGAAACAGGCTGATTCGTAGCAGCAGGGATTTTGAATACGCAGACATGCCCTTTGTTCTCATAGTCGAAATCATCGATAATCTCAAAGTCGATGCGAGGACTAAGGCGAGTTGAGAGCCATGACTCCAGCTCTTCATTGCCGACTTTCTTCCGTGTCGCATAGAAGTCAGTACCGACAACCTTTAGTGTATCGTCATTTACACCAAATACCATATAGCCGTATGGCATATTACAAAGAAAGGCACTATTGGAGAGAGCAGAAAGCCGTTCCCCAATTTCTTCCTTGGAATGGAAGTTCTCCTTGAACTCTATCCACTCCGTTTCCTTATTCTTAACCAACAGGCTATCTATGAGCCTTTTGAAATCTGTATATTCCATCTTGTACGTTTGTTAATCCGACTTTATACATAACGCTTGTTACCTGTCAAATACGATAAATTCGTTGTTAATTCAGTAGGATAATTTGTTATTATATAATTACTATCCCTTAATCTGAGTTCTGAATGATTTGCCAATATCCATAATTAGATTGTCATAATTCTCCTTTGTCTTTCTGTTCTGATTAATTGTCTCTCTGGCTTCTCCTTTTGTGATTTGAGAAGCCATATTATCATTTCCTTGTGCCCTAATATCTATCAATTTCTGTTTACCGAATTGAAATTGCTCAAATTGGCCTATCAATTTTATCAACTTCTTATAATGCTCATCCTCAATTAATAAAAGGTTCTCATTAATCGCATTTCGAGTAAGTCTTATTTGCTCACTGAAGGCTGGAATTTGTGAAGGTTCTGCTTTTTCCCATAACATATCGGCTTGCTGTTTAGTGTAGAGCAATACTTACCACAAATCGTTATATAAATCAAACTGTTTCTCTGAATATCTAGCAAATAGTAATTTTGTCTTTTCCAATTCTGCTTTTGTCTTTTCCAATTCTGCTTTTGTCTTTTCCAATTCGTTCGCATATTTATTTTTTAACGTCTCTAATTCACGCTCATGCTTGTTATTGTATGAGTCCAATAATCGGTTTGACAAAAAGCCACCAAACCATTTTGCAAGGGCAACAACAACAACACTTGCGCCCCCTATTGACACAATGAAAGCCGTGAAGAGTTTGACATATTCTATTAATTCCATGTTCACTAAAATAAACCGTTAAACCTCATCCATTCTTGAACTTGTCTCGGATCTACGCTGCCCATTAAAAAGTTATTGATGGATAACACCCCAACTTTCATCCCTCTTAAGTATATAGATGGAGGAGTTGTTGTATAAGGATTAAAAGGACTCAATGAAGAATATGGACTTCCATACATCGAATATTTATTATTTATAGATACTGAAGAATATGGATTTCCATATAGCCCATAAATATTAGAAACTGACTCAGGATCATATATGTTTAAACACAATCTACCAAGGAATTGTCCATCACTAGCAAGAATGAAAGACTCTCCATTTTTAACTCTTCTATTCAATTCATTTATGTCCATTCTCTTTTCTTTCAATAAAGCTGTTCATTTTATGCTCACACGTCACTATCTTTCTTCTTTGAAGAACAACTGATAATAATACATACCTCGTTCTTCATCATAGCCTCTTATAATATTCTGTTCACCCCCATGAATGTTGATGTCAAAACTATTGTCCAGCCTGATAGTGGTCATATTTCCAGTAGATCTATGATTTACAGCCTTTGGGGCTGTTTTAAAATCATCGTCAATATCAACATCTAATTGGCGTTGGTAGTTGTCTTTGTATTGTCTGAATTCAGAAATTAGTTCAGGTTTTTCGAAAACCCTTTCCGCAAAAGTGTTGACATTAACGGTATCGTCTTTCAGCGCATCAAGACTCCTGTTGATATAGGTTGCTTTTTCTAATTTTCCATTATCGGTAGGAAGTTGTGCAACAAAGTTCTTACAGAGCGAAAGCATATTTTGAGTTTGGTTATAACTATCTTTGCGTAATCGGACATGCAGAAAATCATCTGTCCAATACTTTGCTTCTGCACCTTTATTCGTATTGTCAACTATTGCTAATAAATAGCCATTCTCTTTTTCTGTATTAAATATCAAGCATCCTTTATCCAATTTGTTGACATTTACTCCACGTTGACTTTCAATTTCAAACCCTTCTTCATTTTTCTTTATTGTTATGAATGTATCTTTACTTTCAGATTTAAAAATACCAATTGCTTCCATCACTTTCCCATCAAGTATACATTTTTCTATATATGCAATGTATAGTTCCCCACCTTTAATCTTGGGATGGGTACTTTGTTCATATAAATATCGAGCAATATTCACAGACACACTATGCATGCATTCTTTATTCTGGAAAATAGATGATATATATGAATACATCGTATTAAGTTCTATCTCCGTTTGGTGCCAAAAAGTATAATAATCTTCTTTGCCGACAAACGGCTTGTAGAAATAGTTGCAAAGGGTATCTTTTGCAACTTCATTAATATCCAAAATACCATTAGAGTATTTGACTCCCTCATCAATGCCTCTATTCCCAACAAAATGCACTATACATTTTGATATAATTGCATCATATAATTGTATCATTACTATATTCTATTTTAGTGTTAATACTATCTTGTTTATGCTCATCATATAACTCAAGTGGTTCTTTATTTTCATCTGAAAATTGTGGCAAGACTGTTTCCGTCACTGACAAATAGTTAAAACAACCTATACTGACTACAATATACAGCAATACGATAACCAAATAGAAAGGTATCATATTTTTGAATCGTTTTCCTATAGTTTGCTTTTTGTACTCATCAAACCTCGAGGAAGTAATATATGAGCGCGTAACATTTTTCCAATAGTCAAGTTCTTTAAGAGAACGTTTAATATCAATATAGTCAAATATTGATTGCAAGATAACCGAGCCTATGAAATAAATGCCAAATGCTCTGAACACATAGCAAATCAGCTGATTTTCAGACAAATTTTCAATTTCTTGGACTTTAGAGAAAAGTGTAATACCTATTAAAATCAGAGCAGCCAAAACATCACGCAACAGATTTCCTAAAATGTTACGAATTTTTAGTGACAAAAGATCTGTTACATTCTTTATGTCTTTCAATATCTCTTTGAGTTCTTTTTGATAAGCATCCTTTCTATCGTATATCGCATAGGAATATTGTTCCTTTGCTTGTGAAGAAGCATCTGACAATATCGGTTGAAGTCCATCAAATAGAGAGGTCTGAGTATCTAAATCTAAAGATATTCTTTCTACAAACAATTTCTTTTTAAGAATACACGTTTCCTCAGATTCATAAATCCATTTGACTACATCCAACAAAATTCGATGATACTTATCTAATATGTTAATGTCAAAAGAATCTCCTCCAATCTCTACAACAATACAGCGATAACCTTTAATGGCAATTCTTTTTTCTTTGGTTACCTCATTACCTATGGATGCTAAAAGTACTTTTATTGCATTCCTATAAAAGAATTGAGAAACACTATCAACACATCCATTTGTGACAATGTGTTTTAGTGGAGCAACGACATATTCAGAGTTGCAGGTAATTCTAATAGATGTCTCTATTATATTTGATGTAGGAAAGACATAATTCTCAATTAGTTCATTATTGATAAAATCAGAATTGTTTACTATGAAATTGGGCCCTCCAAATGAATTTTGCAAACCATTAACAATTATATGGAAGTGGTGCTTGTTTAATGGATAATCCTCATCAAAAGGGGATGAATTTTTAATCCAATCAATAAAACTGTTAATGTAGTAGAAAAAAGTGTGTGCAATGTCATTTTCATCTACCATATCTAGCCATACTAACTTGTTAATATGAACACCCCAAACACCACCATCACACAATTCTTCAGAGAATTCAGATTTGTCAACTTTTTCGCCATCTAGTTGGAATCCTATCGCGCTCTCAATTCCACAAAAAGAGAACATGTCATATAACTCTCCAAAGAAATTTTTGGATAAACGAGAATTATATTCCCCAACAAAATCCAAATGACTCCAACTCTCTGAATAGGATTTTGACGCACCACTTAGAATATCAATCTTTGCTATTATACTGGCGAACTTCATTATTGTACATCTTTAATATCAAAAGTTTCAATTCTAATTTCATACAACCCCCGTTTGTTTCTTTCATTTGAAATAGAAATGTTGTTTTCTTCTAACGTTCCTTCCCATTCAATCTTTACACCTTCAGCTGTTTGCCGAATATTTCGTGTTTCCTTTTTTGTTAGAACATCTTTTCTTGGAGGAAAACTTTGACCATATAATCCTCCTTCTACAAGGAATTCTCTAAAAGAGTTCCTTAGTTGGTTTTGTTTTTCCTCATCCGTATCTTGAATTACTGCTTCAATATAATGTTCAGAATCAAAACTATCTGTTGAAAGCAGATAATGTCTAGCTCTATTTTTATATACAGAGGGTTCTTCAATATCTTTATCTTTATTCTCCGTGGCCCAACGTCTAGCTAATGACTGTGCTTTCTTCGTTAAATCAGACTCCGTCTCCCGAGGAATTACAGAAAGAAAATTGCCAAAAAATTTTGTAATTCCAGTAGGTTGGCTCCTATCAAAGACTAATACATCCCATAAAACATTTGGATTAATATCAATTAAAGCAACTTTTTGTATTGCCGTTTTATCCTCGCTGAATGTATTTTTAACTTCTTCTAGTAGAGCCTTGTTTCCTTTCAACTTATACTCATATACCTTTTTATGGTCGAGTTTTATTAAAAATAGGAGCTTCCTTGTTCGTATTGTGGCTATAGATATGATAAACACACCATTATTCATATTTTGAGTGTGAGTAGATTTAAAACGGCTTGCAATATCTTTTGATATTTTTAGAAAGTCTTCGTCTGAAGCATCTATAATTTGTTTTGCCAATATCTTAATTGGAGGATTATCTTCTGTAAATATGTATTGACGTCCTTGACTCGCATCTGCCAGCCTATCACGGAAGAATTTTTGCTGTTCATCCGTAATATCTAATTCCTCCAGAAATATCGGATTTGCAGTATCTGTTAGAATAACATGAAAGATTAATTTCTCAATCTTGATGGCTTCCTTGTCCGCCAAAGACAAAACGCTTTCCTTTGCCATATAATACCTCCTATTTTGCTAATGTTATTTAAATAATCTTCTTATATTATCACTCATCTGTTAAATAACTTCTTAGACTAGCCACTTTTTTTTAGAATTAACCTGTTTGATTCTGCGAAGCCACTTTTCTGTGACTCATTTTCGCAACATATAATGCAATCGTGGCTCTTGCTCTTTACCAGTGGGCATCATACCTATTTTGTAAAACGAATTTGAAGGTTCAGTTTGATATATACTATACCATCTTCACCACGATAGAGCGAGCCGAAATGATAACGGTTACGGCTTGCACGCTCAAAACGTGTGTTATAATATAGGTAATCTTCCACGTCATTGCGATTGTAGAAATGGTAGCAAACAATGCCGCCATCCTTCTTTACGACAAGGTAGCCGCCGTTGGCATCGTAACGTCCTTTCCACTCTTTGGCTGGTGTCATGCCGAGAGCAGAATCAAGCAAGAGGACTTTCATCTTATGCTCATAAAACGCCACGACATCTTTGCCTGTAAAACCAAATGGATTTTGCTGTGCAACCATTTCTACGGCATCTTTAATAGATGATGTGGCATTAGGCATACTGTCACAGACAAGGCAGGTAGCTATAAATTCAGGCATGCATGTATCGAGGAAAAGAAGATTGTTCTTGAATGTGCTATGCTCAATATCATAATATTTTAGTTTGTAGCCTTTTTTTGTGATAACAGCCATACGCGGCAAATGGTCTTTTATCGCATTGATGGTATTTATATCTTCGTCGGTCATGTCTTCACCTTCGATGCGATAGGTTATATTGGTGGTTTCGCCAGCGTTGAGCAAAGTGGATGGGCTTCCGAGCTGTGACTTGATACTGAAACCCAACTCAGGAGTCATATTCGTACGAAGGTCATGAATGACAATATGAATATCTGCCTTGTCACCTGAAGGAGCTTTGAGCTTTGTGCAACCAATTTCGCTCATAAAGCATTCGGTACTTGGAATCTCAAAGGCTCGCTTGCTGGTGGTCTTAACGACATCCAACAGTGATTTTGATTCTTCCATGAATTTGTCCATTGAAACACGGGCATATTCGTTGCCGTTTTCGTCGATGACAACGATATTCTGCTTCGTGTCAGGCTTGTATTCGTAACGTTTACTTTCCTCACGAATAATGCTAAGAATAGGATAATACAAATCAAGTTTGTTCAGATTTGCATCGCCAGCATGTACTTTACCCTCACCGAGCAAGCGGAAGAGCGTATAAATCTCGCTCCATTCTCCTTTGTTTCCAGATAATGCCATATCTCTTATTTTATTAGGTTTCCAGTTACCACTTTAATACTCTGAGCCTCAGCTAACTCTGATTTTATTTGATGTAATTCTGCAATCAGATTATCTATATCAGATGTGTTGCAGTCAATAATTTTGTTGAGGCCAATAATATCCCCAGCCTTTATCTTTGCTTTGCACAATTCCGCCTCATTTGGATCCAATGTAAGCAAATAACTCTCAGCCCTGCGATGAACATGTTGCAAGGCTATTGCTTCCAAGTCGGCCTGTTTGTATCTTTCTCTTAGACTTGTTTTGAGAGACAAACTAATTGGACGTGCTGGAGTATATAAGATTGTGTCAAATTATACATTGAGGACAAAAGCGACTTTTGCTTGAGCATAAAAAGGTATTAATCCTTCCCTATACAATAATGTGTGGATTACCAATTCAAAAAAATTACCATTAACAGTATTACTATACTTCCCTTTTGACAGATATTTGTCCCAATATTGAGCAATATAGTCTTGAGGTGAAGAGTACAGGACGTGTTCAAAGTCTACTGTATCAAATAGGCTCTCAAAAACGCTTGCGGTTTTGGAATTTCTGGATTTTATGATATGCTTACTATACAAAATACCCATATAGTTGACGAATTTATATTAGTCCAAGCAATTGTAATTCTCTTTCTGCAGTGGCTTGAACGGCAGGAATTGCCACCGAGTTGCCAAATTGTTTATAAGCGGAAGCATCTGCTACAACAATTTTGAAGGTATCTGGGAATCCTTGCAACCGCGCCCATTCACGAGGTGTCATTTTGCGGATTCCTTCACGATTGACCTCACCCTTGATGCGGGTTATTGGGGTGAAGTTTGTTAATCTCTTGTCGATAAGCAGATTGCACTCGCGCCCCATGCCCCCAACGACAATAGCATTAGCCACACCGTCAATGTCGATTATCTTATAACCGAAGCCATGACCTGCAGCTTCATGTCTTGCTTTGTGACGGATAAGGGTCTCAACATAGGCGGTCGAAAGATAATATTTCACAGAAACTTCTTCTTTCTCCATCACGTCGCGGAACTTAGGACGATTATCGCCTGTGGTCATTGGTTCTGGATAATGGAAGTCGGCAACATTGATACCGAGATTTTTCCGGAAACCGATGATATAGATACGCTCACGATGTTGTGGTACTCCGTAATCCATTGCGTTGAGAATCCGCGGAGGCACAACATCATACCCTGCATCGTCTAAATGTTCAAGTATAGTTTTAAGTGTGCGCCCCCTATCGTGTATAGCAAGTCCCTTAACGTTTTCAAGAAAGAAGGCTTTGGGCTGATGCTTGCGGAGAATGGCCTCTATCTCAAAGAACAACGTTCCGCGAGTCTCGTCCTTGAAACCGAGGCGACGACCTGCTAATGAGAACGCCTGGCAGGGAAAGCCACCGCAAAGAATGTCGAAGTCTTGCGGAATGTATTTCTTCGTTGACTCTTTTGTGATGTCGCCAAAGGGCATTTCACCGTAAT
>JAEEGF011653167.1_pt1 | contig 10600 bp, 5 predicted proteins | sample 9134171 | NCBI WGS metagenome assembly JAEEGF01 (sample SAMN16246542, study PRJNA631951) | gut metagenome | biome: gut microbiome; feature: rumen; material: AP-attached | host: Bos | place: Iran: Karaj | collected 2018-10 | reverse complement strand
TGGCAGACGGGTGCGATGGGCTTGGCACGGTGAGCGGCGGCGCGTCTTCGACAGCTGGCGGCAACGTGGCGAACCCTGCGGCAACGTTGAGCCTGGGCGCTTCGGCCGCTTCGGGCAACGTGTTCGCGGGCTGGTACGCGGACAGCGCGTGTACGGTTCCCGCTGTCGATGGACAAGACAAGTACGACTATCGCACAGCCTCGCAACCGCTCACGGTCAACGCCGAGATGAGCAAGGCGTGGTACGCGAGATTTGTGGCGAAGGCGGCAGACACTGTCGTCAGTGCGACCTGTACGCCAAATCCTGATGGATATGAACCCGGCAAGGAGATTTCTCCGCTACCGATCAAGGTTGAGTCGCTCTCTCAGCCTACGGTTTCCGTTTCGGGACTTCCGAGCGGTCTCTCCTTCAACACTTCTTCGCTCATGATCACCGGCACGCCTACGACACCTGGCCTGTACACGGTCACGATCTCGTCGCGTAATCTCTCGGTGACGACGAACGTGACAACGTCTGTACAAATCAAGATCAACAACTTCCGTAGCGCTCAGCTGCCGGAGCTTGAGGATCTCTACGATTCGTTTATCCCCGGAGTCCCCGTGGCGTGGACGAACGCCAACTTTGTGGGCTGGAGCGTGTCCGGCCTGCCTTCTGGCCTTTCGTTCAACAGCACCCTTGGCGTGATATCGGGCACACCGTCGACCGCTTCCGCCGTTGCGACAAGCTCGACGGTGTGGTTCAAGAAGGGGAGCGAGACGGCGACGACGGTGTTCACGGTGCAGGCCTGCCCGGTGCTGACGCTCGCTGTCGAGGCTTACGGCGCGGACGGCGGCCGCCTCGCGGACGTGTCGGCGTTCAGGGCGACGGGCGCTAGCGCCACGTACAAGGCGAACCAGTCGGTGACTCTGGGCGCGACGGCGCCGACCGACTACGTGTTCGCCGGCTGGTACGACGCTGGGGGGCATGAGAATGGCGAGCCGCTCTCGGGCTACGCCAAGGACTACCGCCAGGCCTCGTTCACATACGTGATGCCTGCGGAGGACACCACGCTGACGGCTGTGTTCGTGCACAAGGCGCAGGACGCGATGGCGCCTGGGGATGTCGTGTCGCCGGTGGTGTTCGAGGTGAACCGGAACGTGACGAACTCGCCGCTCTCGTCGTTCCTCGGTGCGCTTTTCGTGTCCCGCTCGCTTCCCACGCTGACGATCTCCGGCTCGATCTCGGGGTTGACGTACGATTCCCAGCTGCTCAGGTACACGGGCGTTCCCACGGCGCCCGGCCTGTACGAGCTGACCGTCACCGCGAAGAACCTCTCCGGCTACGCGATGACCCGGTTCGTCGAGGTGCGTGTGACGGACATCGTGGATTCGACCGGGACGGTGGCCATAGACAGGCCCGAGTCCGGGCGCTTCGACCTGAGGGTTGGCGTTCCTGTCACGGAGGCGGACGGCATACGCCTGCCTGCCAACCCAGCGAGCGTGAGCGGGCTTCCGTCCGGTCTGACGCGCAACGCGTCCACGGGGGTGGTGACTGGCATGCCGACCTCCGCCGGGAACTTCACCGTGACGGCGACGAGCGGCTCCGCGAAGGCGACGGCGCTCTTCGTGGTCGCGCCGATGGACGGGCTGGGGGCCTACGTCGAGGCGGCGGCGTTCGACGGGATGCTTGTCGGCGACGTGGTCTCTGCGGACGAGTTCCTGATCGGTCGGTCCGTCGGCACGGGTACGGCCCAGCAGGGTGTGACGAGCGTGAGCGGTCTGCCTTCGGGCCTGACGCTCAAGACGGTGGTTGGCAAGGACGACAAGGGTCAGTCGGTGACGGAGTATCGTGCATACGGGCTTCCCTCCCGCGCAGGGAAGTACACGGTGTCTGTTTCCGGCAGGATCGGCACGGCGACGACGCAGACCGTGTTCTACGCGTACGTGGCTGACACGCGCAGCGCCTGGCTGCCGATCGCGGTGGCAGACGGGTGCGATGGGCTTGGCACGGTGAGCGGCGGCGCGTCTTCGACAGCTGGCGGCAACGTGGCGAACCCTGCGGCAACGTTGAGCCTGGGCGCTTCGGCCGCTTCGGGCAACGTGTTTGCCGGCTGGTATGCGGATTCGGCGTGTACGATTCCTGCTGTCGACGGGCAGGGCAAGTACGATTATCGCACGGCCTCGCAATCGCTCACGGTCAACGCCAAGATGAGCGAGGCGTGGTACGCGCGGTTCGTGACGAAGGCGGCGGATACGAACCTGTCGCTTGTCTGCACTCCGCCTGCGGCAGGCTATGTGGTAAGCAACGCCATAGCCGAACTGGCCGTGACTGTGAATTCTTTCTCCAAGCCGGTGGTTACGGTTACGGGACTTCCTTCGGGGCTCGTGTTTGACGCCAATACGCTTACCATCAAGGGGACGCCGACAAGAACAGGTACGAACACTGTCACGTTCTCCGTGTACAACCAGACGGTGACAACGTCTCGCACTTATACGCAGAAAATCATCATACGTGAGCCGGGGACGGATCTCTTGACGGTTTCGTTCGATGAGGATACAATCGTGTCTGTGAAATATGACGGCCAGCCGATCGCGAACGGTTCTGTCATCGAAGCCGATGCCGGTGCAGTTTCTTTGGAGGTCATTGCGGCAGGTTGGCATGTGCCTACATGTTCGGACGAGACAGCGAAGCAGACGCCCGGGGCTACAGATCAGGAAATCGCATTCACTGTCACGGTCGAAGGTGAAACCGCCGTCTCATTCCTCGGTGAAAAATACGCGAAGGGTGAAGATATTGTTGTAGGCGGCAAGAGCGTGGATGCCGGACTGGCTGCGGAGTGGGCGTTGTCAAATGTCGTTTCCATGGCTGACTTTGCGACATATTATGACGACTACCTTCTCAACGAAGCGCCGGGGGCTGGCGGCGGAATTGCGATTGCCGCAATTTCCCAAGATGCAGTCAAGGGGCTCTTGACGTTGACGGTCGTCCGGACGAAGGATTGCTTCTCGCTGGATAAGATTAACGGTACGCTTGTACTGTTGAGCACGTCTGCGCTTGAAGTGCCGTTCGAGCCTGTAGCGTCGGCGGATGTTACGATTGAGGCCGATGCCGAAAGCGCGACCCTTACGCTTGACATGCCGACCGACAAGGCAAGGTTCTTCAAGGTGGAAGTGAAGTGATGAGAAATATCTTCAAGCATTTCAACCTCGCAGTCCTTGCGGGCATGTTGCTTTTGGCGGTCATTCTGGGTGTCCTGAACAATTTGCGCGTTGACGAGGATTGCAGGGTCCATTGGCTTGGAGGCCCTGTTGTTTCGTCGGAAGAAGATGAGAATGAGTTATGAAGAGTAAGGAATTGCTTGCATGTGCACTGGCTTCTCTTTGCCGGTTGGGGCTGGGTGGATTGTTCGTCTATTCTGCCTATGCCAAGATAAGTGACCCGGGAATCTTTGCCGATGCAGTTATGCGCTATCGGATTCTGCCGAAGTTTCTCGTGGGGTTGTTTTCGCTGACGATTCCGATGCTTGAGTTGCTCGCTGGAGCGGGGTTGGTGTTCACAAAGTGGTCACGCGAATCTGCTCTGGTGGTGGTTGTGATGCTGGCAATGTTCATAGTTGCCCTCTTTCAGGCTCAGGTACGCGGATTGGACATAGCTTGCGGGTGCTTTGGAATGCCTGAAAAGGCAGGGAAATTTGAATTGATCTATGCGATGGTCCGTGATGTTGTCCTGCTGGTTCCTGCTGTATGGCTTATGGCGAGACGGAACGATTGGCTGTTTGCCATGCGCAGAAGCCGTGCTTTACCAATTCTTGTGATGGCTTTAGCTGTGCTGGGGGCAGGAGCCAAGACCGTGGAGCTCGACGCGTCTTCCGGTCCAGTGCGGCCTGGCGAATGGAACAGTAATTTTGTGGCAGTAAAGGCAGAAGCGGAGAAGAATCACCAGCCGATGATTTTTCTCCACGCGACTTCACGCTGTGTACGTTGCGCTCGTCTCAAGAAGGCTATGGCGGGAGAGGCTTTCAGATTGTGGCGCGAGGAGCGGAAGCCGTTGCTGGCGTATGTGTACGAGGAATCGAAAGGTTGTCTTTCCGATGATGGCAAGCTTGCGGTTGCCTTTGTCAAGGAAACAACCACAAACAGGGTAGAAACCCCCATCATCGGCATTTACTGGCCACGTGAAAACGGAATCACAAACCGTTTCGTGTTTTCTGCACGCCCAGGCATCATGGGAGTCGCCAAGCCTGAAAAACCTCTCATTCATGAGTTCATGACAGCTCTTGATCAGCGACTTGCGGATTATGTAGCGTCAATCCCGGGGCATCGTACGCCTTCGCAAATTCTTAAAGATAGTGTCCGAACCGTTACATGCCGTGCGGAGGAGAATGGTACGAAAGGTAAGATAGTCATGAACCCCAAGGACGGCGTCCTACGTGATGGTGAGATGGTCAAATTGGAAGCGTTTCCAGACAAGGACTCGCTTTTTGTCGACTGGCGCGGCCCTGATGGTTCTGTTGTCGGATATGGGAATGTTCTGGAAGTTTCTGGTTGTATGCCTGGGGGGGGGTATGTCGGGCGATTTAAGAGAAAAGCCGATTGTCGTCCGCCGATTCTCCTATCCCCTGCCTCCACGTCGCTTGTCGTTCGGATTGGACAGCCGTTGGAATATAAGATAGAAGTGGCGGATGAGAGTAAGCCCGTAACATTTGATTTCCTTGATGACGATTCTCTGCCTGGAGGCTTGCGGCTCAATTGCCAATCCGGTAAACTTAAGTTTACTCTTGATGAGCAAGTCACGAATATAGTCAATGTCATTCTTGTCGGTTCTGATAGTGAACATACTAAGACCAATGTCCAGATAAGGTTTATTTCAGTTCCTGCGCCATGATGGATGACAAAGTGCATAACATTGAGCTATTGGGATACCCTGTGCCATGGATAAGAAACAAACATCTTCTGATGTGTCAGATTGCGGAAACCTCTTGCCGATATTATCGCTGGGGACGATGTTAGGGAAATGGCGAATTGTCGGTCTGCTCGGCAGGGGAGGGATGGCTGAAGTCTATGAGGTGGAGGATGTCTCGCTTGGCTCTCGTTATGCCCTGAAGCTATTTACTTATGCGCGTGGCGAAGTGGAGACAGCCAAGGCGCGTTTCTTTGCCGAAGGGCGGTTGTTGGCTAGGCTGGATCATCCTCGGCTTGTGCGCGTGTACGACATCGGCGAAGATCCTGGAACTGGGCGGCCGTTCTTCGTAATGGATCTAGTGCTGGATCCGGAAGGTCGTCCGCGAACGCTTGCGGATGCCGACGCGACTGGCGTCGATGAGGACCAGGTGGCCATTTGGTACGAGGATTTGAGGGCGGGACTCGAGTATATCCATTCTAGAGGTATTCTTCATCGCGATCTGAAGTTGCAGAACGTTCTGATCGGGCCGGATGGCCATGCTGTCCTTTCAGACTTTGGCGTTGCAAAGATATTCAATCTCGGGCTTCGTACAGATGTGGGCTTGACGCTGGAACAGACGCTGATTGCCGTAAGGGGCGGACAGAAGGCCGTTATGGGCAGTGTCGGCTACATGGCTCCAGAGGTCGAGATGGGGGTTGCGGCCTCGAAAGAGAGCGATTGGTATGCGCTGGGCGTGATCGTTTTCCGTCTTTTGTCTGGGCTGTGGTGCGACTCGCGCACTGATATTGTCGGCGACCTAGAGACGTATAATCCGGTCTGGCGCCAAGTTCTACCCAAGTTGCTTCATGCTAATCCGGCGGGGCGCGAATGTCCAGACTTGGTCGCGCTGGAAAAGGCACATCGTGAGGATGTGGCATACCGGATGGAAACGGAGCTCGAGTACTTGCGGACAAAGCGGCATGCTGCCGTGCGAGGCCGCAGGAACGCTTGGTTGGCGGCCGTTATGGCGGCGGTTGCATCTGCAGTTCTTGTATTTTTCGCGACAGGTGGCGGCAAGACGGGGTTGTGGGATGCACAGCAAGATTTCGAATCTGTAGTCAGGATACCCGACGAAGCGCCTGACGATGATTCGGATAGCGCCTCGGACGTCCCCACGCGCAGCCAATTCGCGTTGGCGCGCATTGACGCTTGGGTGCTTACCCATGACATCTTCGCAAGCCTCAAGGCGGGAAAGGTATCCAAGGAGAAGGCGGCAGAAGATTTGAATCGTCTGGCAAAGATGGCAGCTGATGACGATCTTGCGCTTTTCAATTCATTGAAGCTGGATTATTCCCAGGCAGGCGAGAGCATTCCGCTCGCGTATCTTCTGCATTCTGCAGCGTCAAACCTTGTGGCCGATGTCGAGAAATGAGCACCTTCCCGCCCACATCCTTTACGCTGATCGCAAAGATCAGGGATCTCCCCCCAGGGGAAGATGGTGCGGCATGGACTAGATTCTGGGAACTTTATGCTCCTGCCATGCGCGCATTTGCAGTGTTCAAGGGCGGACAGGGCAATGCTGACGACATAGTCATGACGGTATTCGGGAAGCTTGTTGATGTCTTGCGGAACGGCCAGTTCGATCCGACCAAGGGGAGTTTCCATTCCTATCTGGCCACTATGATATACAATGAGGTTCACATGCAGCACCGCAAGGACGAGGTGCGAAAGTCAGACGCGCATGTGCCGCTTGATGAAACGATGGCGGAAAGCTTGGCCGCTCCTTCGTCAGGAGAGATCGAAGAAGATTGGCGCCGGGCGGTTCTACAGGCTGCCGTTGAACATGTGCTGAACAAGACGGCTTTGTCGGAACGGGATAGGCATGTCTATAGGTTTTATGTACAGGAAAGGCACACAATCGAAGAAACTGCGGAAAAATTCCGGCTAACTCGCAATAATGTCAGTCAGATCAAGACGCGTATCGAAAGGCGGATTGCCGCCATCGGTCGTGAGATGGCTACAACTGCGGAATATTTATAAGAAAATATTGTCATCCATGTCATTCCCCTGCATATCTACAAGTGGTTAAACTTGTTGCTCGAACCGAGGCGTCATCTTCAGCGTCTCGGTTTCGTGCATCTAGAGGGGATGGTCTCCTGCGGCACCAGGTCTTCGTCAAGCAGTACTAGGTCTGCGATCTGCCCCGGCGCGATTTCGCCGCGATCCATGATTCCGAGCGAGCGGCACTGGTTGTAGCCTGCGGCCTTCACGGCCTCCTCCAGCGGCCAGCCCGTGACGCGCACGAATCGGCGGAAGCAGTCGCAGAACAGCGCCACCGATCCTGCGACGTTCGAGACTACCGCTTTCGGGTCGTACGGCACATCTGCAAGCGTAGCCTTGCCGTTCGCCACGTTCACGCGCAGTCCGCCGAGCGAATATATTCCGTCAGGACACCCCGCCGCGCACATCGCGTCGGTGATGACCATCACCCTGTTCGGCCCCTTGGCTCTTGCGATGAGCTGGATCATCGGGTCGGAGAGATGGACACCGTCGGTGATGATCTCCACGAACACGTCGTCCGCCAGCAGTCCGCCGGTCACCATCGAAGGCCTCAGGTGGTGGATTGGGATCATCGCGTTGCAGAAGTGGGTGAGGTGAGTCATGCCGGCGAGGCGGGCGCGCTCGAACGTGGCGTAGTCGGCGGCGGAGTGTCCGCCGGAGGTGACGATTCCAGTCGCCGCGAGTTCGCGTATGCACTCCTCCGCACCTTCTAGCTCTGGCGCCAGCGACATCTTTCGCACCGGCGAGATCGCGTGGAGGCGCTTGACGAGCGCGGCGTCTGGCTTCATGAGGTAGGCTGGGTTCTGCGCACCGGCCATCTCTGCATTGAAGAACGGGCCCTCCAGATGCACGCCGAGGCAGGTTGCGCCTTCGCCGCGCGCCTTGTACCGTTCCGCGCAGCGGCACAGCTCGGCAAGTTCCTCCTCCGGACGCGTTAGGCCGGTCGCGAGAAAACCTGTCACGCCGTCCTTGAGCTTGTCCCGTCCGATCGTCTCGAACGCCGCGTCGGTGGCGTCGCAGAAGTCGCAGCCGCTGCGTCCGTGGGAATGGATGTCCACGAAGCCAGGCAGAAGCGTGAGTCCGTCGGCATCCACTATCCGGTCGCCTGCTGCTGGCCGCACCTCCCTGCCGACGGCCACGATGTGCCCGTCCTCAACGCGCACGCCGACTACGCCGAGGTCCTTCCCCGGCGTCACCGCATGCGCATTCTTGATGCAAAGCCCCATGTGTGTCCTTTCACAGGAATCGGCCGGTGAGGCTGGCGGGGTTCTTGGCGATCTCGGATGGCGGACCTTCCGCCACCAGGTTGCCGCCGGCGTCGCCGCCGCCCGGACCGAGGTCCACAATCCAGTCGGCGCAACGCATCACGTCCACGTTGTGCTCGATGACGATGACGGTGTTGCCGCTCTCGCGGAGCTTGAGGAGGAGCTTCATCAGCTTGGCGATGTCGTCGAAGTGCAGGCCGGTGGTAGGCTCGTCCAGAAGATAGAGTGTCTTGCCGGTGGAACGGCGCGAAAGCTCGGTGGCGAGCTTGATGCGCTGGGCCTCGCCGCCGGATAGGGTGGTGGCGGGCTGGCCGAGTCCGATGTAGCCGAGGCCGACATCGACGAGCGTCTTGAGCTTTGCGGCGAGGCGCGGCACCTTGGCGAAGAACTCGTACGCCTCGGCCACCGTCATGTCGAGGACGTCTGAGATCGTCTTGCCGCCGTATGTCACCTCGAGCGTCTCCTTGTTGAAGCGCTTGCCGCCGCACTGCTCGCATGTGACGTAGACGTCCGGCAGGAAGCTCATCTCCAGCTTGCGCACGCCGTCGCCGCCGCACGTCTCGCAACGTCCGCCCTTGACGTTGAAGCTGAAGCGCCCGGCCGTGTAGCCTCGCGCCTTTGCGCCTTCGGTCTTGGCGAAGAGGTCGCGGATGTCGGAGAAGAAGCCAACGTAGGTGGCCGGGTTCGAGCGCGGGGTGCGTCCGATTGGCGACTGGTCGATCTCGATCACCTTGTCGATGTGCTCCGCGCCCACGAGCTTGCGGAACTTGCCTGGCACGGCCTTGGAGTGGTAGAAGCGGCGCATCAGCTCGCGCTTCAGCGTCTCGTCGATGAGCGTGGACTTGCCGCTTCCCGAGACGCCGGTGACGACCGTGAACGTGCCGAGCGGGAAGCGCACGGTGATGTTCTTGAGGTTGTGCTCCGTGCACCCGCTGATGGTGAGCCAGTGGGGATTTGAGATTGAGGATTGAAGATTGAGGATTGAAGATTGAGGATTGAGATTGGATTTTCTTTTGGGCTTCGCGCGACAATCTACAATCTTCAATCTACAATCTTCATTCTTCAATCTACAATCTGCAATCTGCCTACGCCCCGTCAAATAATCTGCCGTCAACGTGTTTGACTTCAGAAGCCCCTTGTAGTCGCCCTGGTACATGACGCGGCCGCCTTCGCGGCCGGCGCCCGGGCCGAGGTCCACGATCCAGTCCGCGGTGCGCATCATCTCGCCGTCGTGCTCCACGATGACGACCGTGTTGCCGCGGTCGCGCAATGCCTTGAGCATGGCGATGAGGCGCTCGTTGTCGCGCGGGTGGAGGCCGATGGTTGGCTCGTCGAGGACGTAGAGGACGCCCACGAGGCCGCTGCCGATCTGGGAGGCGAGGCGAATGCGCTGCATCTCGCCGCCGGATAGCGAGCTTGAGGAGCGGTCGAGGGTGAGATAGTCGAGGCCGACGTCGTTGAGGAACCCCAGCCGCTTGACGATCTCCTTGAGAACGTCCTTCATTGCCGCCGCGTCAGCCGGCTCAAGTTCGATCGTCTTGAAAAAGGCAAGGGCGTCCTTCACCGGCATGGCCATGACATCGACGATGGTCTTGCCGGCTACGGTGGCGACGCGCGACTCCGGCCGCAGGCGCGTGCCGTGGCAGGCGGGGCACGGGCGGTCGCTCTGGTACGCCTCGAACTTCTCGCGCCGCTCGTCGCTCTCCGCGTTCTCCATCATGCGCTTTACGGAGTCGAGGACGCCTGCGAAGGGCTTGTCCTCGCGGCGCCACGGGAGGATGAGGTCGTCGTCGAAGCCGTGCATCAGCTTGTGGCGGAAGTCCTTGGGGAGCTTCTCGTAGGGCGTGTCGAGCTTCACCTTGTACTGCTTCGCGATCCGCGAGAGGATCTCGTTGTAGTACATGATGGCCATGTGTCCGGCGCGCCGCCAGGGGTGGATGCATTCGCGGAGGGGGAGCGTCTTGTCGGGGACGACGAGGTCCTCGTCGAAGAAGTAGATGGAGCCGAGCCCGCCGCAGGTGGGACATGCGCCGAAAGGCGAGTTGAAGGAGAAGGAGCGGGGCTTCAGCTCGTCGAAGGAGAGCTCGCAGTCGGGGCAGGCGTTCTTCTCGCTGTAGGTGGTCTCGCCCGTGCCGAGGCGGTCGACGGAGATGAGCCCGTTCCCGGTCTTGAGGCCGAGCTCCACGGAGTCGGTGAGGCGGGTGACGAACTGCGAGTTTCCCTCTTCCCTCCTCTCGGGAATCACCAACCTGTCGATGACCACGTCGATGGAATGGTTCTTCTTCTTGTCGAGGGCGGGGACCTCCTCGATGGGATAGGTTGCGCCGTCCACGCGCACGCGCACGAACCCAGCGCGGCGGATATCGGCAAGCGTCTCCTCGTGGCGGCCCTTGCGTCCCTTCACCACGGGCGCG
>JAEEGF010139961.1_pt1 | contig 10600 bp, 10 predicted proteins | sample 9134171 | NCBI WGS metagenome assembly JAEEGF01 (sample SAMN16246542, study PRJNA631951) | gut metagenome | biome: gut microbiome; feature: rumen; material: AP-attached | host: Bos | place: Iran: Karaj | collected 2018-10 | reverse complement strand
ATAATGCTAAAGTAATAGGTAAAAACGATGATGGAAGTTTAATTTTTGATCCTAATAGTGCGATTGGTATATTAGAAGAATTTAAAAAGAAATATCCTGATTTTCATGTAACAGCAACTTTCTTTGTAATGCAAAATATTTTTAATCAAAGTAATTATAATAAAGACATTGTTAATTTTATGATAAGTAATGGTTATGATATTGGTAATCATACAATTAGTCATCCTGATTTTACAAAAATAACCGAAGAAACTAGTATTAAACAAGTTGGTTCAATGTATAAGATACTTGATTCATATACAGATAAATATGTTCATATTGTTGCACTACCATTTGGTTCTCCTTACAAGAAAACACATGCTAATTTCAAACATATTGTATCAGGTAATTATGATGGATATGAATATAGTACTGACGCTATTCTTCGTGTAGGATGGGAACCAGAAGTATCACCATTTAATAAGAATTTTGATAAAGAATTTTTAAAGAGATGCCGAGCTTATGATAATGAAGGAAAAGAATTTGATATTAAGATGGTCTTTAAAATGTTAGAGAAAAGTAGATATATATCTGATGGTGATAAAGATCGTATTATGATACCTGAAAGTGCAAAAGAAAATATTAATAGTGAGTTAACTAATGTTAAAACATATAAGGAGGGTAAATGAAAGTATTAGTAACTGGTGGCTTAGGTTATATTGGAAGTCATACTGTAGTAGAATTAATTGAAAATAAAGATGAAGTTGTAATAATTGATAATTTATCTAATTCTAAGAAAGAAGTAATTGATAAATTAAAAGAAATTACGGGTAAAGAAATAAAATTATATATTGATGATGTTTGTGATAAAGAAGCTTTAAGAAAGATTTTTAAAGAAAACAAATTTGATGCCGTTATTCATTTTGCTGGTTATAAAGCTGTTGGTGAAAGTGTCGAAAAACCATTAATGTATTATCGTAATAATATTGATTCAACATTAACACTTTTAGAAGTAATGGATGAATATGATGTAAGAAATATTGTTTTCTCATCAAGTGCAACCGTATATGGTAATCCTAAGAGTCTTCCTATTTATGAAGATTTTCCTCTTAGTACAACTAATCCATATGGAACAACCAAATTATTTATTGAACATATTTTATCTGATTTATATGTAGCAAATCCTAATTGGAATATTGTAATATTACGTTACTTTAATCCTATTGGGGCTCATAAGTCAGGTTTAATTGGAGAAGATCCTAATGGTATTCCTAATAATTTAATGCCATATATTGTTAAAGTTGCAACAGGAGAACTTCCTTGCCTAAATATTTTTGGTGATGATTATAATACTGTTGATGGAACAGGAGTTCGTGACTATATCCATGTTGTCGATTTAGCAAGGGGTCATGTTCTTGCTCTTAAGAATAGAGATAATGGTCTTCGCTTTTATAATTTAGGTACTGGTCATGGTACTAGTGTACTTGAACTAGTTAATACTTTTGAAAAAGTTAATAATATCAAAGTTAATAAAAAAGTTGTTGATAGACGTCCAGGTGATATTGATGCTTGTTTTGCAAGTACTGATAAAGCTTTTGAAGAATTAGGTTTTAAATCACAATATAATATTGAAGATATGTGCCGTGATTCATATAATTTTGTAATAAAGAATAAGTAATTATTTACTTAAAATAGTTTTTATTATAAAATATAGTTTGTAGGTGATGGAAATGTTTATTTTAGATCAAGCTTATGATTGGTGTAGAGATGGTTCGGGTATCATTAAAGCAATGTCATTCATTAAAGCTATTCTTAATATAATTAGATGGGTTGTACCAATCGGTTTAATTGGTCTTTCAACATATGATATGGTAAAAAAAGTAATTAATCCAGAAGATAAAGATTCAATGAAACATCTTGTTAATCGTGCAATTGCTGCCATTATTGTCTTTTTAGTACCATTCATTGTTAAATTTGCTCTAAGAATAATTGATATTGGGGCTGGTAATAATACTGCATCTGGTCAAGGATTAGGTCCTTGTTGGGATAAGGCATAGTGGAGGTATCGAATGAGTATATTAGCTGTTAATTGTTCAGATGTTCAATTTATATTTCGTATAATTCACTATATTATTAACATTTTAAGATGGGCTGTAGTTATTATTTTACTTGTAATGGTTACTATGGATTTCTTAAAAGGAATGATGGGTAAAAGTGATGATGAGATGAGAAAACACTCAAGTACTGCTGTTAAAAGAGTTATTTGGGCAGTAGTTGTCTTCTTTATTCCCCTTTTAATAAAAACGCTTTTTGCCAAAGCAGGTATTAATGGTGGCAATGGTTTAGTTGGACCTCTTGATTGGGTTAAATGTTATAATAGTGCAATAAAATAAAGATGATTTTTATCATCTTTTTTTATATAATATTTTTAAGGAGTATTTATGGATGGAATAATACTTATTGATAAAGAAAAAGATGTTACAAGTCGTGACGTTGTAAATAAATTAAATAAGATTTTAAATACTAAAAGAATTGGTCATACAGGAACTCTTGACCCTATTGCAACGGGGTTAATGGTTATTTGTGTTAATAAAGGATGCAAGTTAGTTGAATTATTAACTAATCATAATAAAACTTATATTGCAACTGTTCTTATGGGAAAAAGAACAGATACTTATGATGTAACAGGAAAAGTATTAGAGGAAAAAGAATATCATGTAACAAAAGAAGATATAGAAAAAACATTACAAAGTTTTATTGGTAAATATAATCAAGAAGTACCAATTTATTCTTCAATTAAAGTTAATGGTAAAAAGTTATATGAATATGCAAGAAATAATATAGAAGTTACTCTTCCTATTCATGAAGTAGAAATTTATTCTATGGAATTATTAGATTTTAATGATAAAACATTTTCTTTTAAAGTAAGTGTATCCAAAGGAACTTATATTCGTAGTTTAATAAATGATATAGGTATTAAAATGAATATTCCAATGACCATGCAAGAACTTCGAAGAATAAAAGTAGGGGATTTTGATATATCAAGTAGTAAACATGTTGATGATATAAATGAAAGTGATATTATTCCTATAAAAGATTCCATAAATATAAAAAAGATCGATGTAAAAGATCCTCTTTTATTAAAGAAAATTAATAATGGTGTTAAATTAGAATTAGAATATGACGATGAATATATTATGTTTATTAATAATAATAAATGTATTGGAATATATTATAAAGATAATGATTATTATCGTGTCTATAATCTATTTTAAAAAATATTTTGTTATGATATAATCATAGTAGAGGTAAGTATGAATAATAAACGTGATATTATATTAAAAGTTTTGATGCTTTTTATTTTATGTTCGATAGTAGCGGTTGTCTTATTTAAGTTTGAGGTTATATCATTTAAAAATAAGAATCTTCCTGAAGCTATATCACTAAATCAAATCGAAATTGGTATTAAGAAAAATGATCATTATCAATTAGCTTCATATATTTATCCACTTGATAGTTATAGTGGAACAATTGAATGGAGTTCTAATGATTCTAGTGTTGTTGAAGTAAATGAAGTAACGGGATATATTTATGGTAAAAAAGAAGGAGATGCAATTATTACTGCTAAGATTCCTTATAATAATTTATCAATAGATTGTATTGTTCATGTATCTAAAGAAGATATTCCTGTAAATGATATTAATTTTACAACGCAAAATATTTATCTTAATAGTGATGCTACATATCAAGTTAAATATCAACTATATCCTGTAAATGCTAATTATCGTTCAATACGTTTTTTAAGTACAGATGAATCTGTTGTTAAAGTAGATAATAAAGGATTGATAACAGCTCTAAAACCAGGGGAAGCTTATGTTAAAGCATATGTTGGTGATAAAGAAGAAGAAATAAAAGTTAGTGTTTCTGATATTGCTAATATGGGTGGTAGTAGATTACCAACAGATTTAATACTATCAGTTAATAATGTTTCTCTTGTTTTAGGTGGAACTATTAAAATAACTAGTGAAGTTCTTCCAAAGGGTGCTAATAACAATATAACTTATGAAACTTTAAACAATAAAGTAGTAACTGTTAATGATGGCGAAATCAAAGCTGTTGGTTATGGAAAAACACAAGTTATTGCGAGAACTGTAAATGATATTGTTGAAGTTATAAATGTAAATGTTAAAGAAGAAGTTGTTCCTATTGAACAAATAACTTCTGAAAAGAATAATATTAATATGTATATTGGTGAGAAGTATGATATACCTATTAAAGTATTACCTTCAAATGCAACTGATCAAACACTAACTTATAGTACAGATAATGATAATATCAGAGTTAAAAATGGTACGATTGAAGCTTTAGAAGCTGGAAGTGCTATCGTTACTATTGAATCAAAAAATAATGTTAGTTATGAATTGTATGTAAATGTTCTTGATAATGATTCTAATATTCCAATTACAGATATTATAGTTCCTCAGGACAGTATCAAACTTATAAAAGGAAATACTAAATTAATAACTTATTCTGTTGAACCTATAAATGCTAATACAAATAGTATTAAATTTTCAAGTAGTGATAATAATATTGTTACAGTATCTAATAATGGTTTATTAACAGCTCAAAATCCTGGTCTTGCAACAGTATATATATCTGGTAATGAAGGATTTAAAAGTATCGAAGTAGAAGTAGAAGAAGAACCACTTATCTCCATGACAACAAGTACAAGTTACTTAGTTCTTAATAAAGGTGAAACTCATGGACTTGCTATTGGTTTTGTTCCTAATAATGCATCTGATGTTAGCTTAAAATGGGTTAGCGCTAATCCTGATGTAATTAAAGTTGAAAATGGTGTTGTTAAAGCTGTTGGTAAAGGAAAAACAATTGTTAGTGTTATTAGTAACGATGTTACATTAGATATAATTGTTGAAGTAAGAGAGAATTAATAATTCTCTTTTTCTTTTTGTAAATCTAATTGCTTTATCTATTAAAAAAATATAAAATAATATATAGGAATTATGGTTTGAAATAACAATACGGAGGATATAATGAAAGAAGAAAAAGATAAAGTAACTGAGGATTTACTAGCGGCAATCGAAAAGCAATTCGGTAAAGGTGCAGTTATGCGTTTAGGTGACTCAAGTCATGTTGAAGTTGAAACAGTACCATCAGGTTCTTTATCACTTGATATAGCTTTAGGTGTAGGAGGTTACCCAAAAGGAAGAATTATTGAAATCTTTGGACCTGAGTCAAGTGGTAAAACAACTTTTGCTCTTCATGCTATTGCAGAAGTTCAAAAACAAGGTGGAAGAGCAGCTTTTATTGATGCTGAACATGCTCTTGACCCTGTTTATGCTAAAGCCTTAGGAGTTAATATAAATGATTTATTATTAGCACAACCTGATACTGGAGAACAGGCTCTTGAAATTTGTGATGCGCTAGTTAAAAGTAATGCTATTAATATTGTAGTAATTGATTCAGTAGCGGCTCTTGTTCCCCAAGCCGAAATTGATGGTGAAATGGGAGATTCTCATGTTGGTCTTCAAGCAAGACTTATGTCACAAGCATTAAGAAAACTTGCAGGTTCTATTAATAAGACAAAAACAATAGCTATTTTCATTAACCAATTACGTGAAAAAGTTGGTGTAATGTTTGGAAACCCTGAAACAACAACAGGTGGTAGAGCTCTTAAATTCTATTCAAGTATAAGACTTGAAATAAGAAGAGGAGAAGCTATCAAAGCATCTGCTGATTCTATAATGGGTAATAAGACAAATATCAAAGTTGTTAAGAACAAAGTTGCGCCACCATTTAAAAATACAACCGTTGATATTATGTATGGTGAAGGTGTTTCTCGTGAAGGTGAAATTGTTGACCTTGGAACCAACTGTGGCATCTTAGAAAAAACTGGAGCATGGTATTCATATAATGGTGAGAAACTTGGTCAAGGTAGAGAAAACGTTAAACTTTTATTAAAAGAAAATACGAAATTAAAAGATAAAATAGAAGAAAAAATAAGAGAATTCTATGGAATATCTAAAACTTCAAAAGAAGATAAAAAGTCAAAGTAATTTTGACTTTTTTTGGTGTTGTGGTATAATTATACGAAGTTGAGGGATATATGGATGAATCTATTAATAAATTATTAATTATTGATCAAAATATACGTGATTTTATTAATGATAATTGTGAATTATCAGAAGATGAATTCGATGAACTTTTCTATGAAAAAGGATATGTTGAAAAAGCTATTAATATTTTAAATAAATTAACTAAGAAGAATCGTATAGAAGCTATTAAAAGATGTGAATATATTTGGAGTTTTATAGATATATCAAAATTTATGATAAAATATCCGATTGATAAAGAATATTTAAAAAATAATACGGATATGTATATTGAAGAATATAAATCTCTTCAAGATTTTTGTCTTCGTATATCAGATTATGCTACAAATTATAAAGAGTTTGATCTTTATGCTAAAAAATTAGATATTGATGGGGCTGAAGAATATTTATTAAAACATATGCCTAATGATCAATTATATAAATTATCTTGTGGTACTACCGATTGGTTTCAAAAATTATTTTATTTTAGTTACTTCAAGAAGAAAGAAAAGAAATCATAAAAAAAGAGTAAACATTGTTTACTCTTTTATTGTTCCACAAAGACAACCATATCAGGTATATTTCTGCCACCACCAAAGCGTTTGGTAATAGATGATGATCCTGTTTTATAATATAGTTTTCGACTACCACCACCATCTAAATTAAAGCATGCTGCACCACCAACAGAGTTATTAACATCATATGCTATTTTTTCTGGTGAACCACTTCCTGATACCATAACGAAGTTATTTTTATTAACTTGGCAAATAATAGTTCTATTAGTACTATCACGATTATTGTTATTTCTAGGACTAATACGATTACTATGGGCCCATGAACTTTGAATACCACTACTTTGTAGAGAAGATAATGGTTGATTAACAAATTCAATCAACTTGCCATCTTTAGTAATTCCAACACCTGTAGTATTTCCTTTATTTCGAACGACTTGTCCTCGATGCATAATGATATTTGCGTTGATACTTCCGCTACCCATATTGAAGAAAATAGCATTTGTTGCAATCATACATTTGTTTTGATAACCATTAGAACTTATTTCCCTAGATAGAATACTATCAGCACTAGCATTTCTACTTCCATCACTAACCGCTAGGGCATTATATAATTGTTTTCCAGGATCTTTAACCCATATTAATACAAAATCATTTCCATTAACATTAACAATACGATATTTCATACTATCGCTATTACAAGAAGCTACAGTACCATATCCTGTTAATTTCTCATTGACAATCGATTTTTCAAATGGCTCAGAAACTGTAACTTTGCATGTTGCTGTTTTACCATTATTACTTGTTGCTGTAATTGTTGCAACACCTGGTTTTAGAGCAGTTATTTTACCACTGTCAACAGTTGCAATACTATTATCACTACTTGACCAAACAATTGATTGATCAGTTGCATCATTAGGTGATATTGTTGCGTTAATAGTATCTGATTTACCTATTTCAAGGTTAAGACTTTTTTTATCTAATTCGACTTTACTAACATTAATTATTTTCTTTTCAACTGTTACATTAATGGTTGCAGTAACATTATCTCCTGTTAAAGTAATAACAGCTGTTCCTTCATTGTAACCATATATTTCATGTTCTTTGGTTAAGGCTGCAATATTTTTATCACTTGTAGTAACTGTTAAATTTTTATTAGTAGCATCCTCTGGAAGAATTGTATATTCAATATTATATTTATCTCCTTCATGAATTGTTATATTTTCTTCTTTAACGTTAATACTTTCAATTCTAATATATTTCTCTTTAACGGTAACAGGGATAACTCTCGTTATTTTCATCTTTTCCGTATATACACTAATTGATGTATTACCAACACTAACACCTGTTATTAAACCGTTATTTACTGTTGCAATATTAGGATTAGCTGTTTCCCAATTAATATTTTTATAAGTAGCATTTTCTGGAACAACTGTAGCTTCTACTTGCAGAGTTTCACCAACTTCAAGTGTAACTGCTGGGGTAGAAATATTTAAACCTGTTTCATATATGGTATTATCTACTTCTTTATTAGATACTAATCCACTTATTATAAAAAATATACTAATAACTAATGTAATTATAAAAACTATTTTAATAACTAAATCATCTTTCATTATCATCACTATTATTATTTTATCATATTGTAGTAAAACATTTTTAATAATTTTAATATTTATGTTACAATATCTAATTAGGGAGATAGTATGAATAATAAAGTTAAAGAATATATTTTTATTTTATATATATTTTTATTACCAGTAACTGTTACTTTGTTATCTTTAAAGCTTAATAATGTTGGTTATTTTAATACTAAACCATATTTTTATATTATTTCGTTATTTACAATTATTTTATTAATAACATTTGTTATGTCATGTTTAATAATTATTGATGATATTTTAAAAAAAGAAGAATTTTCAACAATTAAGAATTTTAAAATAGCGTGTTTATTATTATTTAGTTTGTTTTATCCACCAATTCATTATTTATTTAATTATCAAAAGAAATTTTGTTTTATATCATTTATTTTTATTTTTCTTGATATATTATCTTTAGTTTATTTTTCTAAAGCTTTTAATAATTATGTTGTTCGTCTAGATACTAAATTAAATGAAAAAGAAATATCTTTAACGGATCATTATGATTATTATTTTGATAAAAATGACTTTAAATTAAATATTGATATGGACTATTCTTGTAATGCTAAATTAGGAGATTATGTTTTATCTTGTGAAGATAAAAAGACAGATTCATTTGTAGGTATATATAGTTATATTCTAGATAATTATAGTGAAGATGAACTAGAAGATATTTATGAATATCATTTAAAACAAACAATAGGTTATATTGAAGATGAAGGTTATACTTTTGAATCAAATAATATCGATAGTATTAATGTAATTAATTATAATAATATGACGATTTATATGTCTTATGTTGATTATGATTTAAATCATGATGGTAATAAAGATAAAAGATTAATAATTATTTATGAAACAAGTATAAATGATATTAATAATTATTTTAATTTAATAAATGGAATAAAAGTTAATTATAACAATAAATAATGTTATAATTAATTCATGTCCTCTTAGTATAATGGATAGTACGGATTCCTCCTAAGAATTAAATACAGGTTCGATTCCTGTAGGGGACGCCATATAAAAAGAAAACTTGTAATGTTACAAGTTTTTTTATGATAAAATAAATTAAGAGGTGTATTATGAATAAAAAGATAAATATGCTATTTATATTAATGTTATCTATTATTGTTCTTACTGGTTGTAATAAAAATGAACCTAAAAAAGAAGAGGAAGAGAATTTAACTTTTTTTGAATGGGCAAATAAGAATTTAGAAACAGGAGATAAACCAAGAAAAATTAATTGTCCTGAAATGAATGAAAATTCATTTATGATTGGTTCAGATAAGATATTTGTTACTGATAATACGATATATAAATATAATACAAAACAATTATTCAGTAATGATAAAAATTGTAAAGAAGTTGGTAGTATTGATAATCCGATTGCAGTAAGTAGAGATAATGCTATTAATGAAAAAGGTATTTTATATAATGATTTTTGGCAAAAAGTAAAAGATGCAAATTATGATGGTAATTTTGAAAAAGATAACTATCATGATGGATGGAAAGAATATCTTAAAAGGTTCAATATTAACAAAAAAATATTAAGTGCTAGTGATATTCATTCTTATAGTATGGATAAGTATATTCCTAATTATGAGATAATAACATATACAAATGATGGATTATATTTATACTATATAGACTATACAAACTATTCAAGTAATGAATGTCCGAAAGGTAAAGAATTTAAATATAAAGTTAATATTGATTCGTTAAAAGATGAAGAAATTATTAAAGTATATGGATCAATTATTAAAACTGATAAAGCTTTTTATACTTTAAGTTCTAACGTAATTAATAAAGAAGAATGTGAAAAATATGCAGATGTTAAATGTGAATATTCTTATTACTTAATAAAAGATGATATTTTAACAAAATATTATGATGAAATAATGAATATAACAAATGAATATTTTATTACAAAGAATTATGAATTAATAAGTGTTCCTGGTTATTTTTATTTACCATAGAAACAAAAAAACTTGTAATTATTTTACAAGTTTTTTTATACTTTTATCCATAAGATTTGATACTTCGATTAAATCTTCATAACTTTTAGCGTAAGTGAATCTTCCAATTAAATCATCTTTATTTGGCCATAAACATCCACTTCCTAAAATATAACGTAATTTAATAGTATTATAGAAATATTTTAATAAATCAAATTCATTATTAATTGTTATATTATTTCCATGCATACCCTTTAATTTATTAAAGTTTAATAGTAAGAAGAATCCAGATTCTGGTTCTAAGTTCTTCATTATATCAACACCATTAATACCATTATCTAATAATGGATAATAATCTTTATTTGTTGAATGAGCTTTTAATAATTCTAATATTACTTTTC
>JAEEGF011933212.1_pt1 | contig 10601 bp, 5 predicted proteins | sample 9134171 | NCBI WGS metagenome assembly JAEEGF01 (sample SAMN16246542, study PRJNA631951) | gut metagenome | biome: gut microbiome; feature: rumen; material: AP-attached | host: Bos | place: Iran: Karaj | collected 2018-10 | reverse complement strand
GACGAGGTCTTCCAGACAGCATGGATCCAAAGCTACCACTTGAGTGTGGACGGTGGTACCGACAAGGCCAACTACTCGTTCAGCGCCAGTTGGTTCGACCAGGATGGTATCATCAAGCAAAGTAATTACAAGCGCTTGACTTTGCGTGCCAACACCTCGTTCCAGGTCAAGAAGTGGTTTAAGATTGGCGAGAACCTGAGCTATGTCTACGCTTGGGGACGCAATACCAGCGCCGATGCCGCCAACCTCGATGCCAACCTGTTGTCGCAGGCCATCTCAATGGCACCCTGGGACCCCACCCGCTATCCACAGGGAGCTGTCAATGCCAAGGGCGAGGACATGAGCGGAAAGATTGCAGCACCCAGCAACTTCAAGAATGTCTACAGCCCTATCAGTTCAATGGAGTATCACCACCCACGCGACGTGCATAGCCGCTGGATTGGTGACCTATATATGGAATTCACACCGCTGGAGTGCCTTACTTACCGCGCCGACATCAGTTACAACCATGTGGATGTCAACCACCGGTCATTCCTCGACAAGTATGAAGTATCGGCCTACGACCAGGCCGACAAGAACTATCTGGAGCGCTCGATGCAGCACTACACCAGTGTAGTGTGGGAGAACACCCTGACATTCAAGAAACAACTCACCGATGACCACTACCTGAATGTGATGGTGGGTCACACCGGCGAGGAAAGCAATGTCTACAGCATCAGCGGTTCGGGTAACAGCATCCTCATTCCTGACCCCCGCAACTGGTACATCAGCCAGACCACCGAGACCAATCCCGCTGGCGACAGTGTCGACCGCACGCGCCGCACATCGTTCCTGGGACGCTTCCACTACACGCTCAAGGACCGCTACATGGCCACGGTCAACTTCCGTGCCGACGGCAGCAACAAGTATCCCGAGAATACTTGGGGCTACTTCCCCTCGCTGGCACTTGCATGGCGCATCAGCGAGGAACCGTGGGTCAAGCGCCACGAGTGGATCGACAACCTCAAGCTTCGTGCTGGCTGGGGACGCATCGGTAATGACAAGATTGTGAACAATGCCTTCACCACCACCATGTTCAACAGTGGTCCGACATTCGTCACCTACCCGTTCGGAGAGGATGGCGACACGCCGGGTGCAACCATTTTGACCTATGCCAACAACGGCGGCTGGTGGGAAAAGACCGAGACTTGGAACCTGGGACTCGACTTCTCGTTCCTGCGCGGACGCATCAACGGAACCATCGAGGCCTTCATGCGCGACACCAAGGACATGGTCGTCTACAAGAAGATGGACGCACAGATGGGTCAACGCTACGACGCTCTGATCAATGCCGCCACCGTACGCAACACCGGTATCGAGCTTACGCTGGGTCACCAGAACACCGTGGGCGACTTCCACTATAACATCGAGGGCAATATGTCGATTATCAAGAACAAGTTACGCCGGCTCAATGGCGGCGAGAAGTTCTGGGTCGATGATATCCGTCTGAGCGATGAGGGTATCGGACTGTTTACCTTCTGGGGATTTGACTATCAGGGCGTGTTCCAGAGCGATGAGGAAGCCAACAAACACTGGTTCGGCTATGCACAGGACGGCGAGCAGAACCCCTACCATGCAGGCGACTCGAAGTATGCCGACCTGGACGGCGACGGTAAGCTCACCGAGCTGGGCGACCGCAAGGACATCGGCAACCCGTTCCCCTGGCTCACTTACGGCCTGAACCTGAGCTGCGACTGGCGCGGAATCGACCTGTCGATATTCTTCCAAGGTGTTGCCGGCAACGAGATTTACAACCGCATGCGCACCCGCACCGAGTATAATGGTACGAGCACACAACTGAGCACCAAAATGGTCAATGTGTGGACACAAGCCAAGGCCGACGAAGGCATCATTGGCACCATCCCTAACCCCAACGGTAACAGCTACAACAACACGGTGAGTAGCCGATTTGTCGAGAAGGGCGACTACCTGCGCCTCAAGAACATCCAACTGGGCTACACGCTGCCCAACAACATCTCGCACAAGCTGGGCATGAGCAAGTGCCGCGTCTATGTGAGCGGCAGCAATTTGCTCACCTGGACCAAGTACACGGGCTATGACCCCGAGGTTGCCGGCGGTGTTGACTATGGCAACTATCCGCAGGCACGCACCTTCATGTTTGGTCTTAACCTTTCGTTCTAATGCATACTAAAACTAAGAAAAGATGAAAAAGACAATCACATACCTAGCAATGGCATTGGCGCTGGTCGCCATGACCTCGTGCAATGACTGGCTGACCGAGGACACCCCAGGCACCAACAAGCGCGGCGACTACTTTGTGAGCACCGAGACCGCCATCGAGGTGGTCAATGCCTCCTACATGCCGCTGATGTGGGAATATGGCACCAAGTCGACTTTCTACAGCGAGTGGTTCATCGGTGACATCGTCAGTGACGACGCGCTCAAGGGCGGCGGCTCGCTTAGCGATATGGCTGATGCCTACGACATGGAGAACTTCAAGACCAACGTCGACAACTCGCTGCTGCGAGGCTTCTACGAGGCACAGTGGCAGGGCATCCAGCGCGCCAACCTCGCTATTGAGAGCATCGAGCCCTTGGAGGTGGGAATGGATGCCAACTTCACCGAGGCGATGAAGGCCCGTCTGCTGGCCGAAGCCCGCTTCCTGCGCGCTTATTACTACTTCCGCCTGGTGCGCGTGTTTGGTGGCATGCCGCTCAACGACCGTGTGGTCGACAGCTCGAACAAAATCAATCACGAGCGTGCATCGCTGCTTGAGACCTACGACTTCATCATCGGCGACCTGCTGGCAGCTCAGGAGGCATTGCCCTTAAAGAGCCGCTATCCCGCCCAAGACATGGGCCGCATTACCCAAGGTACCTGCCAGGCCATGTTGCTCAAGGCTTACCTCTACAAGGCTTGTTTCCAAAAGCAACAAGGCGAGAATCCAGCCGAGAGCTATGACCAGGCCGTTCAGTGGGGCGAAAAGGTAGTAGCCAGCAACCAGTACTCGCTGTGTCCTGTCTACTTCGACAACTTCACCCTAGCGGGCGAGAATGGCCCTGAGTCGGTGTTCGAAATCCAGTACATCGAGGATCCGCGCAGCGACTACGGCGAGGGCGAGGGCTTCTCGCGTGGCACTTTCACCTTGATTATGCAGCGCACACGCTCGACCTACTGGGGCGAGACGGGCTGGGGATTCAACCACCCCACGCAGAACCTGTATGACGAGTACGAGCCAGGCGACCCGCGCCGCGACGCCACCATCCTCGACTTTAGCGAACACATGACCAACCCTGCCGAGGAGATTTATCTGGGCAACCACTACCTCAACTTAAAGTATGCCCAAATGACCGACAACAATGGTCAGCCTTATCACCTGACCCACCACTCGCGTGGCCCGCTGAACTACCGCCTGATTCGCTATAGCGACGTGCTGCTGATGCTCGCCGAGGCCTACTGCGAGAAGGGCGATATCGCCAAGGCCAAGCCACTGCTCAACCAGGTGCGTGCCCGTGTGGGGCTTGCCCCGTTCCCCTACACCGCCACCATTGGCGGCAAGAGCGTGACCTACGCTGAGACTCAGGACGGCCTGCGCAGTGCCATCCGCCACGAGCGCCGCGTTGAGTTGGCCATGGAGGGTCACCGCTGGTTCGACCTCTTGCGTTGGGGCAATGCCGCTGAGGTGATGGCCGCCTACATCGCCACCGAGACCGACGAGGCCCGTCAGCACTATGCCGGCTTTGTCACTGGCAAGCATGAGCTCATGCCCATCCCGTCGCAGCAAATCGACCTCGGTGCTGGCCCCCAGAACCCAGGATACTAGAAAATTCGAGATATTCACCCTTTATTAATTAACACTTTTGTATTATGAAAAAACTGTTTACCCTTGCAGCCCTTTTGATGGCTGCCAGTGCGGTCAACGCACAGTTTATCACGAAGGCGCTCGACGAGAACGACGAGTCGACCTTCAAGTGGGAAAACGCCAGTAACTTCATCCTGTTCAGCGTCGGCGAGGCTGAGCGCGAGGCCATGGAGGGCAAGATTCTGGCTGACTATGGTGTCAACGACGTGGATGTCCACATGTGGGTGTGGGAAGGCACCTATGTCGGTGGTGATGGCAGTGGTATGAACTCGTTCGGCCAGCTTGAGGACCACATCGCTCTGACTGTGGCCAACGTCGGCTGGAGCGGATTTGGCATGATCAAGGACGGCGGAATCGACCTGAGCATGCTCGACGATACCTATGTGCTGCACTTCGCCATGAAGGCAAAACCCACCGACTTCACCTCGCACGGCTTCGGCTTTGCACAGGCTAAGTTCACTATCGGTCCAAATGCATTTGTTGATGGTTCACGTGTCCACAAACTGCTGGGCGACATTGGCCATGACAACGAATGGTACTACGTCGACATACCATTCAGCGTGTTGCGCCAGTGCGCCGACGACGGAATTGTGTTCCCAGAGAACAAGGGTGGTGCCGCTGCCTACAATGACAACCACTTCTGGTGCCTGTCGGGTGGTGTAGCAGGTAGTGAACTGCACATCGACAACATCTTCATTTACAAGGATGCCACTATCCCCGAGCCCGAACCTGACTATGTGCTGCACTATGGCACAATAGGCTCTGACTGGCAGGATGTCACCTTCGTGGCTGGCGAGGGCGAAAACGAGGGCAAGTTCATTGCCGAGAATGTTGAGTTTGCTGCCAATACCGAGTTCAAAGTGAATTATGGTGATTTGTGGTATGGTGGTGCTTCGCTCGATTCTGCCTACTTGATTCACAGCGAGTGGTGCGAGAACATTCCTCTGGATGCCGCTGGCGCTAACTTCCGCATCAACGAGGCTGGTACTTACACCTTCATACTGGATGTCGCCGAGGATGGCATCAAGATGACGGTCACTGGCTGGCCCGAGCCCGAGCAGAAGCTCTACCTGATTGGTGATGCTCCTCTGGGTGGCTGGGATCCCGCTGCTCCCATCGAGATGACCGAGGCCGATGGTGTCTTTACCTACACCGCAACTATCGAAGAGGCTAAGGATTATTACTTTGTCTTCACCACCGCCACAGGCACTTGGGCCGATGTCAACGGACATCGTTATGGCCCGACCGAGGCTAACCAGGATGTCGTGCTTGGCGAGGAGACTGCTACTCAGCTTTCGACCAACGACCAGGCTGCTTACAAGCTGGCTGCCGAGGCTGGTGAGTACACCTTCACCTTCGACATGGCCAATCTCAAGTTCATGGTTAACAAGATTGGCACTCCGGGTGTGCCGGGTGACGCCAATGGTGACGGCCTGGTTGACATCTCGGATGTTAACTCGGTAATCAATCAGATGCTGGGCAAGGAAGCCATGATTCCTGCTTGCGACATGAATGGTGATGGTGTCATCGACATCTCGGATGTCAACGCCGTAATCAACAAGATGCTCGGCAAGTAATCTTCAAGCCCTCTAAATCCCCTTAAAGGGGACTTACAATTCTTCTAGAGGCTCTAGAATATCTAGGATTTCTAGAATTTCTAGAGCCTCTAGGTTTTTAAAAAACGACAACATCAATGAAAAGAACGACACTACTTCTGGTTGCCTTAGTGGCACTGTGCGCTGTGGCACAACCTCCACGCAGCTTCAAACGTGGCGTGAGCGAGAACGGATTCAACAAAGTAGAGGAAATCAATGCGCTCTCACCAGGAGCGGGATGGTTCTATAACTGGGGCAACCTGCCCAACTCCTACATCGCCGATGTCGTCGGCCCAGGTACCGACATGGAGTTTGTGCCGATGATTTGGAGCGCAAACTTCAACGAGCAAGCCTTGCGCAACTACCTCACCGAGCATCCAGGCGTGAAGTACCTGTTGGGCTATAATGAGCCCAACTTCCGCAACCAGGCGAACATGACACCCGACAGTGCCGCGCGGCTATGGCCCATTGTCGAGCAGATTGCGCGCGATTTCAACCTCAAATTAGTCGCTCCGGCACTCAACTTTAGTGGCGAGGCCCTGGCCGACGGCCGCGTCTACCAACCCAACGATTGGATGGACGCCTTCCTGGCCGCCTACCCTGAGGCACACTTTGACTACCTGGCGCTGCACTGCTACATGAACAACTCGGCACCCCAGATGAGTTACATCGAGAACTTTGCCAAGCGCTACGGCAAGCAGGTGTGGCTCACCGAGTTCTGCGCTTGGGAGGGAAATGTCGACTCGACAACCCAAAAACGCACCATGGTGCAAAAGATTCAAGACCTGGAGCTGAGTCCCTATGTCTACCGCTATGCTTGGTTCAAGGCCAAGGGCTCAAACTCGGCACCCTATTACCGCCTGCTCATCAACCAAAACATGCTCACTCACGAGCCTCCTGTGGGCACATTGAGCGGTGCTGGAAAAATTTATCTCAACATGTCGTCGTTCGACACCACCTACTACTGGCTCCCGGCACAGGTGATTCCTGCCAAGGACTACGTCTATAGTCAAAGCATAGCCATCGACCTGAACAGTGATCCAGCAAGCCAACAAGTGCTGCAAATCAATGAGTTTGATGTCTATGCCCGCGCCGAATATTTGATTGAGATACCCGTTGATGGCAAATATGACCTGCGCTTGCGCTTGTCGAGCCGCGCCTTCCTCAGTTCGCCACAAATCCGCGTATTCTGCGACGGAGAGGTGGTGGCCGACCAGGTTTTGCCCGTTACTGGCATGACCACCACACAGGATGTCTGGAAGACCCAAATGATTCAGAACATCCCATTGACAGCAGGCAAGCACCGCATTGAGTTGCGCAGTGCACGCAGCACCACTTGCAAGGTCAACTGGCTGCGCCTAGACCTGTGCGGCGACATCAACGGTGACATGGTCGCTGACATTGCCGATGTCAACGCGGCCATCAATGTCATGCTGGGCAAACAGCCAGCTAGCGATGTCGCCGACCAGAATGGTGACGGCAAGGTCGACATCGCCGATGTCAACGCTGTCATTAACACCATGCTGGGCAAGTGATATTAACAAAACTAGAGGCTCTAAAATTTCTATACCATCTAGAGCCTCTAGCCAATACAATAAAAGAAATGAAACGAATCTTCCTTGCCGCAGTATGCGCGGCATCCATGATGATGGCGGTGAGCGCCGCCACGACACCCGCTTGGCTCGACGAGTCGCTGCCCCTGGAGCAGCGTATCGACGACCTGTTGCCCCGCTTGACACTGGACGAAAAAATCGCTCTCATCCATGCACAAAGCAAGTTCTCGTCACCCGGCGTGGCACGCCTGGGCATCCCCACCTTCTGGACCGATGACGGCCCCCACGGGGTGCGTCCCGACGTGCTGTGGGACCAATGGGAACAGGCTGGAGCGACCAACGACTCGTGTGTGGCATTCCCGGCACTGACCTGCCTGGCGGCAACATGGAATCCCAGCGTGGCACACCGCTACGGCGTGAGCCTGGGCGAGGAAGCGCGTTATCGCGGCAAGGACATGATCCTAGGCCCAGGCGTGAACATTTACCGCACTCCGCTGAACGGACGCAACTTTGAGTACATGGGCGAGGATCCCTACCTGGCAGCACAGATGGTCGCCCCCTATGTCAAGGGACTGCAATCGCAAGGCGTGAGTGCCTGTGTCAAGCACTTTGCGTTGAATAACAACGAGTTCGAGCGACACAACACCAACATCATCCTCGATGACCGTGCCCTCTACGAAATCTACCTGCCGGCTTTCAAGGCGGCGGTGCAGCAGGGGGGAGCATGGGCCATCATGGGTGCCTATAACCTCTACCAGAACCAGCACCTGTGCCACAACAAGCGCATGCTCTGCGACATCCTCAAGGGAGAGTGGGGCTTTGACGGCGTGGTGGTCAGCGACTGGGGCGGGGCGCACGACACACCAGAGGCCATCGCCAACGGCCTAGACATGGAGTTTGGCACTTGGACCAACGGCTTGAGCGAAGGCGCACGCAATGCCTACGACAACTATTATCTGGCGTTGCCTTACAAGAAACTACTGCAAGAGGGCAAGGTGTCGATGGCAACCCTCGACGAGAAGGTACGCCGTGTGTTGCGACTGATGATGCGCACCACGCTCACCACACGCCCCCGTGGCTCGATGTGCAGCGATGAACATTACCAGACAGCACGCCAGGTAGCGGCCGAAGGTATCGTCCTGCTCAAGAACGATAAGAATTTGTTGCCCATCAACCCTGCCAAGCACCGCCGCATCCTGGTGGTGGGTGAGAATGCCATCAAGATGATGACCGTAGGTGGCGGCAGCAGTTCGCTCAAGGCACAGCACGAAATTTTACCGCTCGACGGGCTGAAGACTCGACTGGCCGGACTGGCCGAGGTGGACTACGCCCGCGGTTATGTGGGTGACCCCACAGGCGAGTATAACGGCGTGACCACAGGGCAGAGCCTCAAGGATGACCGTACGCCCGACCAACTCATCGCCGAGGCTTGCGACAAGGCACGCCAGGCCGATATCGTGGTCTTTGTGGGTGGGCTCAACAAGAGCTTAGGACAGGATGCCGAGGACAGCGACCGACAGAGCTATGCGTTGCCCTACGACCAGAACCGACTCATCGAGGCACTCGCCAAGGCCAACAAGAACCTGGTGGTGGTCAACATTAGCGGCAATGCCGTCGAGATGCCTTGGCGCAAGCAAGTGCCGGCTATCGTGCAAGGATGGTTCCTAGGCAGCGAGACGGGAACTGCACTGGCACGCATCCTAATGGGTGATGACAACCCTTCGGGCAAACTGCCATTCAGCTGGTATGAGAAGTTAGAAGACTGTGGCGCACACGCCATTGGACAATACCCTGGCACAAAGCGCGCCGATGAGAACATCTGGGACGAAGAATACCGCGAAGGCATCTATGTGGGCTACCGCTGGCTCGACAAGGTGAAGCGCAAAGCAGCTTTCGCCTTCGGCCACGGCATGAGTTATACCACATTCACCCTAAAACAAGGGCAAATTACTCCTGGCAATGGAGATGTGCTTTATACAGCTAACGTTCAGGTCACCAACACTGGCAAACGTGCTGGCAGCGAAGTCGTCCAACTTTACATCACCGATATTGATGCGTCGGTCGACCGCCCCGAGAAGGAGCTAAAAGGCTTCCAAAAAGTCTTCTTGCAGCCTGGCGAAACACGCGTGGTCAGCATTCCCATCACCCGCCAGGACCTCAGCTACTACAACGCAGTGCAGCAGCGCTGGATAGCAGAGCCAGGAGAGTTCATAGCCCGCCTGGGTACAGCCAGCGACAACCTGCCCATCCAACTCAAGTTCCGTCTCGATTGATCGGTAACTTCTCATCAATCATCACGCGCCTCTAGTCTGTCCTTTGCCGGCTTGCCTAGAGGCGCGTCACTACAAAATATACTTTAAAAAAACCTAAAAGATAGGGTGAGTTTGGGGAAGATTGGGTGAAAATGCCTAAATTCGCAGTTCACTAACTTTTTCTTGTCATTTTTAGAATGAAACCCATCACCAGCATATTGCTTGCGCTCGCTCTGATTTGCTATGTGTTTCTGCCTTTCTATGAAATCTCGTTCCAAGGCGGGCTCACTGGCTTTAGCTACACAGCCGGCACCATCACACAACGTTTTACACTAGGCAACACGGTGTTTGCACTACTGCCCTTCATCACCTGCTTCAGCGCCATCGGCTTCAACACCCTCAAGAGCCGCTGGTGGGGCATACTCGTGGCACTGCTCATCATCCTGGGGCTGTGGTTCCTGGACCGTACGGGCAACTTCCATGACATCGCGCTCAAGCACGCACCCGATGTAACACCCAGCGAGGATGTAGGTGAGGGATTCGCCATCATCGGACTGGGAATTGGCTACAAGGCCAACTTTATGCTGCTGGTCGCCGCACTGTGCTCGGCCATCATCTCGATGCTACCCTTTAAGTTCAATGAACGCATTGAGCGCGCCGTCGATGACACCATCGATCACGGCATAGAGGACATGCGCGCACTGGGCAACCGCATGAGCGAGTGGAACGAACATCATCGTCGGCACCCCCGCAAGCCCACAGCAACCGCTCCCGAAACACCTCCCACCGAGCCTGGCGACAAGGCGCACACCCCCACAACACCCCCACCCCTCACAATCGACCCCGAGGATCCCTCACGCTTTATGCCAAAATAAGATAGCTATTAGCTAATTGCTTCTATGCGCTTTGAACTGAACATACTGGGTTGTGGGTCGGCGAAACCTACCACGCGACACCTGCCGTCGTGCCAGGTGCTGAACGTGCGCGACAACCTGATGATGATCGACTGCGGCGAAGGCGCACAGATGGCGATGAGCCGCCAGCGCCTGAAATTCTCACGACTGCGCCACATCTTCATCAGCCATCTGCACGGCGATCATTGGTTCGGGTTACCGGGGTTATTATCGACCATGGGCTTACACGAGCAAACGGGGACGGTAACTGTGCACATCTTCAAGGATGGTGCCCAGCTGCTGCAACAGATGGTGGGCTTCATGGGCCAATTGCCCTATCATCTTGAAATCAATGTCATCGGCACACAACCTGCATGCATCCATGAGGACAATGCCGTCACAGTCAGCACCTTCACCCTCAACCATCGCGTACCCGCCGTGGGCTT
>JAEEGF010838732.1_pt1 | contig 10601 bp, 3 predicted proteins | sample 9134171 | NCBI WGS metagenome assembly JAEEGF01 (sample SAMN16246542, study PRJNA631951) | gut metagenome | biome: gut microbiome; feature: rumen; material: AP-attached | host: Bos | place: Iran: Karaj | collected 2018-10 | reverse complement strand
GTTTAAAGGGAAAAAAAGGTTGAAAGGGTTTTAACGGTTTCAACGAGATTCATCTAGCCATTCGTGTTATCCGCTCAATTCGTGTTCAAAAAAAAATTCGGATAATTTATGGCAATTCGTGTTCAAAAAAGTTTAAAGGGTTAAAAAGGTTGAAAGGGTTTTAAAGGTTTCAACGAGATTCATCGAGCCATTCGTGTTATTCGTGCAATTTGTGTTCAAAAAAATATTCGTTTCAAACAAGCAATTCGTGTTCAACATCCTCCTTGGGCACAATAAAGCAGCCCATTCGCCGTTACCTATCATTATGGACATCCCGTCAAAAATACTCGAAACAGCCGTCAACGAAATCGCCACCCTGCCTGGTGTCGGCAAGCGTTCCGCGTTGCGCTACGCCCTCCATCTCCTCGACACCAGCGACAGCGACTTCGCGGCATTCATCGGCGCCCTCACGCGCCTCAAGAGCGACACGCACTATTGCAGCCGCTGCCATTGCATCAGCGACACGCCCCTGTGTCCCATCTGCTCCAGCCCCAAGCGTAACCAGAAGATAATCTGCGTTGTAGAGAACATCCAAGAGGTTATGGCCATCGAAAACACCGGCCGTTACAACGGCCTCTATCACGTCCTCGGCGGTGTCATCTCGCCCCTCGACGGCATAGGCATCGGCGACCTTACTATCAGCCAGCTCATCGACCGCGTTGCCGCCGAGCAGACAGAGGAGGTCATCCTGGCGCTGCCCACCACGATGGAGGGTGACACGACAAATATATATATCGACCGTCAGCTCAAGCAGTTCCCCGACCTCAAGGTCACCACCATAGCGCGCGGCATCGCCATCGGCGACAACCTCGAGTATGCCGACGAGATCACCCTTGGCCGCTCCATCGTCAACCGCGTCCCCTTCGGGGTGATATGATTTTGTTAAACGTTGTGTTGGTGCGACACACCCCGGCCTTCGCAAAGATGTGTCGCCCCGTCAAGCCATCGCAATGGTGTGTCGCCCCGTCAAGCCGTAAATCTCAAAACGCAGGTCTCGTCCTTACATTTTCCCTTTCATCCGCCGTATGCGTGCCGCACTTTCGCGGATGCGCCAGGCGGGAATCTCGCCGCGCTCGACTATATTGTATATCAGTTCGATAGTCTTGGGCACAATCTCCGGGTCATACTCGCTGCCGTTGTTCGAAAGGCACAGCATATCGGCTCCGGCGTTGATGGTCATACGCAGCATCTCGTCGTATCCGTAGTGCTGGGTCATAGCCCCCATCGCCAGGTCGTCGGTGATGATGACGCCGTCGAAATGCAAGCTGTCGCGCAGCAGGCCCGTCAGGGTCGCCTTCGACAGCGTCGCCGGCCAAAGGCTGTCGATCTTGGCGTTGAAGACGTGGGTGGTCATCACCATACGCACCTCGTTGTCGGCCAGCAATTTGCGGTAAGGTTCCAGCTCGTCGCTGCGCCACGTGTCGCTCACGTCGGCCAGGCCCAGATGGGTGTCTGTCCGTGAGCTGCCGTGACCCGGAAAATGCTTCAGACACGCCGTCACACCCTGGCGTTGAAGTTCCTCGACCCACACGGCGCCGCACTTCGCCACACGGCCTGCGTTGCCGCTGAAGCTGCGTTCCAGCTTGCCGATGACGGGGCATCGCGGGTTGACGTCGACATCCACGCAGGGCGCAAAGTCGAGGTTGATGCCCAGCTCGCGCAGTGTGCTGGCTGTCAGCCGTGCACACGCCCTCACGCTGTCCATTCCCGCTGCCGCCGTGGCCTTGGCCGAGCCGAATGCCGGAAAGCCGTATTTCTCCTTCAGGCGACTCACCGCGCCGCCCTCCTGGTCGATGCCTATCAGCAGCCGCTCCTCGCCCGCCGACTGCAGTTCATTGCAGAGGCGTCGCAGCTGGCTGCGCGAGCTGATGTTGCGTGGCCGCGAACGCGACGGCGCGTCGTATTCGAACAGTATCACGCCTCCGATGCCGTAGTCGCGTATGTCGCGGACAATGTGGCTGTTGCTGTCGATGTCCGTGCCGCGGAAGCCCACAAGCAGCATCTCGCCGATGTCGCGCCTGAGCGCTGCGTCGTCCTTGCCGCCGCCGCTGTTCTGGGCGTTGCCGCACGCCGCCAGCAGCAACGTGGCGGCCAAAAACAAAACTCTTATGTGCATAATGGTGGTTTTAAGCTCAATTTCTCACACTAACGCAGCAATGACCTAAATATTGCCCCGCCCGGCCAATAGGGTTGCAACACCCGTTCCGGGTACTTCCAAGTTGAAGCATAGGCGTAGCGTAGACGAAGCGTAGGCGAAGCATAGGCGAAGTTTAATCCGGTTGTTGTACAACAACCAGTGTTGGTCCCGCCCTAAAATGGTGTTTCCCCTGTCGGTAATGCTGCCTGTCATAGCGGCCGAAAAGTGCTGAATATTATAAAAAAACTTAAAAAAATTTTGTGTTTTTGTTTTATTATATATCTTTGCATACGTAAAAATGGGTCTTGTAGAGGCTCACAATCGATATTATACACTGAAAGACAATGCAATAGATATAAAAAATAATATACACAAAATAAGATGTTTGGTAAAAAACATCGCCAAAAATAGCAATAAAATCAGAAGAAAAGCAAAAGAAACAGAATCGAAAACGTCAATAAACTAATCATCCACAACTGAAACAATAATACGACCGAGAAAACAAACAGGAACACGAATGACACGAATAGCACGAATAAAAGGCAAGTGTAACACGAGCGATTCGAGAAATTAGTGAGATTCGTGTTCAGAAAAAAAATAAAACCACCGACAACTGAATTAAAGCAACAAAACAATAACCACCCACAACGACTAAAAAAACTTACGATATGAACAGAATATTACTGACTAACGGAATGAGAAAGTATTTGCTGATGGCAGCTTTGATGCTGGCAAGCGTGATAACGGCGCAAGGACAGGCTGTCATTGTGTATGGCGACTATTACCTTAAGCACGGCACGGATGGCCATAGTGTGGAAGTCGCATCCTCGACTGGCTTTGACCCTAGCACTTGTTTGTGGTATATCAACAACAGAACAATTAAAACCGCTAATGCCAACGGCGAAGCCTTTGCCGGAAACTACTTCTTGCAAACAGGCTCTGTCTCTCTTGGCAATAGTGCCAATTGGAACACAGCGCCCTCCGATGGGGCAAATCTTCGGGCAACCAATAGCAACTACCTTAGACGTAGTGGATCCTCTGGCGATTGGCAGATAAACACTTATAGTAACCGTGCCATCCTCTACACTGTCGCCATCACTACATACACTGCCAGTCTTACGGGTGTAACGATAGCAACAGGTGAAAGCACTTTGGCGGCGACGGGCGATTATCCTTACTCTCTGTCCGAAGGTAGCTATTCCAATGCGACTGCCAACTATCGTTGGAACAACACAGACCACTATTACCCTGAACCACGAACCACCACCACGGTTACGCCGTCGGGTACCTGGAGTGTCAGTGGCACAGGTGCATCATATGTCTCGGTCGACGAAAACACCGGTACCATCACCGTCAACAGCCTGCCTACCGATGGCGACAAGACCATAACGCTGAGCTGCGACCCAATGTACGGCACGGCACACGGCGCCACCGTCACCAAGACCATCACGCTGAAGGCCCGTTGCCAGACGCCCACATTCAGCTTCAACAACACCAACAACCAGGTGACCATCACCACGGGCACCGGCGGAGCAACGATATACTACACCATCGACGGCAGCGAGCCCACCACCTCGTCGACCCTCTACAGCGGCCCCTTTGCCCAGAGCACTGCTGCCACTATCAAGGCCATCGCCGTCAAAGCCGGTTCGGCCAATTCGGAAGTTGGCGAGTTCAATGTGGTCAAGCTGGCGACGCCCTACGCACGCAACAATGCCGCCGGCAACGCCGTGACGTTTGAAAGCGAAGACGATGACGTAACGTTCTACTACACATCTGGCAACTATGACGCTAACGGCGAGTTTGCCGCCCCCACGACAAGCAGCACCGCTTGGCACACCGGTGACGCAGCAGTAAGCATCCCCACCGAAAATGTGGTGAAGGTGATTGCTGCCAAGGCTGCCACCGCTACGACGGGTTATATCACCTCCGATGTGTATATCCGTCGTGTGAACACCACCGATATGTCTGAGCGTAATTTGGTAATAATGTACGACGATAACGGGACTGTACATTTCCTTGCTAACAACAACGGTCATATTCAGAATACAACAACATTCGATCCTTCGACTTGTATATGGGAAGGTATACCTTTCGCTAATACCGGTTTTTACTATGAGCCTTTCATAAGGTTTAGAAACAATGGCTATTATTTACAAACAGAAAGAGGCGATGACGACAACCACCAAAGTGGATGGTCAGATGGTGTTTTGCTCACCAATACAATTTGCGATGCGGGATATTATTTCCCCCGATACGTTAATGGAAGAGGCACCCTTATTACAGCCACTCAGATTAACACCACTGTGCTGGGAGGAAGCTCTTGGGTATCTACGGTGCTCGGCTATAATAATGACAGTTGGAGAAGATATATGGTGACAAGTAGTGGACAGGTTTATGCACCCGACTATGAATATCACACGGTTTACTATCCCGTCGAGCAGTTTGGCGGCGGTGGTTTCCTGTTGAATGTCACCTATCCTGCCAACTACGAGACTGTCAAGGAAGAGGTCAACAAAGGTCAGTCGGTGACGATTGCGTCAAGCATCACCGGTCCCGACGGCACCGGCACCGGCAGCTACGGCCTGCCCTACTACCGCGTGGGTAACGAGGTGAAGTATTTCTTCTACTACGCCAATTCCGATACGCCGTTGCCTTCGGAGCCCAATGAGTTCTCCACCGACATCCGCGTCACCTACGACCTGCTGAACGGTACCGACTATATCGAAATCGACGACGCTACGCACACCTACACGCTGGTTCGCGACCCTGGCCGCGACCTTTATGTCACCGTGCGCATCACCGCCACGCCCTACATCGATGACGTAGCACAGCCCGACGGCATACAAACCAAGGACTACCAGTTCCATATCCTGACCCGTCCGCCTTTCCCGGCACCTGTCATCAGCCGCGTGGAGGGAACCAACGACTACCAGATGGAATGTTCGGCCTCGAACGCCGTTATCGAATACCGCGTTAACGGCACGTCCAACTGTGCCGCCTATGGCGACAACGAAAGCGCCACCCACCCCGGCTGGTGTATCTACGACGGCCCCATCACCGTCACCACTGCCGGCACCATCATCACAGCACGCAGCTATCGCGCAAGCGACAGCTATATGTCCGACCCTGTCGACTACAGAGTCGGCGGAGCTATGCTGCTGCCCCCCACAATCGAAATTGACGACGACGGCAATGTCACCATCACCGCCAACCCTGCCAACAGCAGCTTGGACGGATACACTTCAGAATCCTTTTACTATACCGTCAACGGCAGCGACCCCGACCCGAGCAATGTCGGAGCTGTCACGAAATACTACGACGGCAACAGTTTTACCGTCACCAACGGCCAGATAGTGAAAGCCATCGCCAAGGCCGACGGATTCACCAACTCGGCCATAGCCAGCGAGACCTACAAGATTGCCTCGGGTACGTCGAGCTATGGCGTGGTGACCCTCAACGACTATGAGGATCACAACTGGAGCTACTACCAGGCCAGTGCCGACCTGCCTGATGGCTATCCCGACGCGCTGCACTCGCCCTATCCGCGCAACGTGCAGATAACCTACTACGGCTATGGTGACGACAATCTGAGCACTGCAGATGCCGCCGCTCCTGACGCCAGCACCTTTAACAAGAACACCACGGCTGCCGACGTGCAGGTGGGAATAGGCGAAGAGGGACATACTTTCTTATATTATAAGACTTTGGAGCGCGACGCCAACGGCCGCTACCCCTACGAGCTGATCCCCAACCCCTTCTATGTGCGTCCTGCCGTGACCAACTATACAGGCACACGCACGTTGCGTCTGGTAATGAGCGATGCCGGTGGCGACGGATGGGCCAGCCAGTTGCAGGTCAATTTCAGCGACGGCTCCGCCACACGCAATTTCCAGCTGGCATCGGGCGGCTCCCAAGCAGTGACCTTCGATGTCAACAGCGGTGTCACCGTCACCCTGTCGTGGGTTGTCGGCGGCGGCAAGAACAACGAATGTTCGTTCGTGCTGAGCTACGACGGCGGTGCGGAGATATACAGTTCTGGTATGGGTCCCAGAAACGGCAACCTGAAAGTCTTCAGGGTGGCAGGCACATATACTGTCAGCTCCTATACCGGTTTCTACAAATGGCGTATCAAGACCATCACCGACGGCACCATTTATACCGCCTCCACAGGTAACACGTCCGTGGCTGTCGGCGATATGATGGATGCCGAGACAACCTATTATTTCGTTCCTTCCGATGCCGGCACTACCAATGCCAACAACGCCACCTCGATGAAGGTGGAACTCGAGGCACTGTGGGCACTGGCCGAAGTCACAACAGGAACATCATTTAGCAAAGGATATAACTCGGTAGAGCGCAACTTTAGCGTTGGAAGAAGCGGTACAAATAATAATGTATTTGGAAGTTCAACACCTTGTACATACTCATCGTTCTATCCCAATGGCACAACAGACGGTACAACGGCCGCAACACTTGGCAACCGTAATTCGATGGGAATTGGAAATCCGTCGGCAGCCTCTAAATTGGAGTATTACATAATAAGTGGAAATAACTCCTCGATGAACGCCGGTGGCCGCAACATCACTATCGGACGAGGTGTGGAAGCATCTGGTACATACGTGGCACAAAATGTCTATGGTGCTGATGCCAATGCAGCCACTCTGAATTACCGTCTCCGTTTAGAAAGCGGATCTTATCAGAACTTCTACTTGACTGGTCAAGGACGAACCTATTCCGGTGTTGTTACTGCGAAAGCTATTTTCGGCAGCGACTATGACCGAGCCAAAGAAGACAACAGCAAATTGGCAATTGCAGCTTCGGCCGGTAGTATTTACGGAGGAACAACATTGACATTTTCAGGCACAGGGAACCGTAACAATATGACCTTCGACTGGAATATCAAGAGTGGAACATTCCATAGTGGAATTACGGGAAACGCCTCTGGCGGTGATCAATCTATATATTTGGGTAGTTCTCAAGCAGGCAATGGTAACCTTCGGTACATAGGCAAGCGACGGATAATAGTCGAAGGTGGCGAGATGGCAGGTATTGCCGGTGCTATGAATAATGTATCAACTAATTATGGTGTAAATGACGGTGGCTGGGCTGTTATGGTTCGTGTAAAAGGTGGAACAATACGCACTTCAATTTATGGCGCTGCTGCTTTTGCCCAGGCTGTTGGTGACCGAGTAATGATATTGACCGGAGGTACAGTCAATGGCTGGATTGCCGGTGGGTGTAACGGCACCCAGACTGGTAGTGGCGGCACTGTCAATGGCGACACTAAAATATATGTGGGTGGAAATGCCCAAGTGAAACACACGAATGCTGACCCCACAATTTCAACCTCTAAAGGTGGCAACGTCTTTGGAGCTGGTTCAGGCTATAGCGCAGACTATGAAATTGGTGAGGTTAACAACTCTAACGTGGTTGTTGCCGACAATGCCGAAATATCAAGAGGTGTATACGGTGGCGGCAACTATGGATATGTTGGAACAGGACACACGACCAATATGTTCATCCTTGGCGGCAAAATGGCCAACGTATTTGGCGGTGCCAACCAGCGTTTTGGTCAGACAGTGAATATCACTATGACTGGCGGCCTTGTCACAGACGGTCTTTATGGCGGCAGTAACGTGTCTGGAAATATCAACAACAACGTTACCATAAAAATAAATGGTGGCCAGATTGGTGTCGATGCCGACCATCTTGGCTATGTCCACGGTGGTGGCTTGGGTAACGCAACCCGCGTGCTGGGCTCGGTGAATATGACCATCGGCGAGAGCGTTGGAGCCGAAAACTACGTCACAATCTACGGCGATGTCTATGGCGGCAGCGCACAGGGCAGAACCAATGGCGACAACAGCCGCACCTCTGGTGCCGTGACCAACGTCACGCTGAATGCCGGCAAGATCCACGGCTCGCTGTACGGCGGCGGACTTGGAAACAACACCTACGCTGCCGACGTCTATGGACCTGTGCAGGTGACCGTCAACGGCGGCGGCATCCACTCTACGCATCAGGACGGCTCGGGAGCCGTCTATGGCTGCAACAACGTCAAGGGCGCCCCGCAGAGCACCGTCAACGTTGACATCTACGGCACCGACGACCCTGCCGACGGCCGCGAATATGCCCTCGACGCCGTCTATGGCGGCGGCAACAAGGCCGGATACACAGGTACCCCTGTGGTTAAGGTTCACAACTGCGACAATAGTATTGAATATGTCTATGGCGGCGGCAACGCTGCCGACGTTGCCGGCACCAACGTCACCATCTATGGTGGCGACTCGATAGGCTACGTCTTTGCCGGCGGCAACGGTACGGTCAGTGCTGCCAACGTGACGGGCAATGTGCTCCTCAATATTCACGGCGGCGTCATCCGCCACGTCTTTGGCGGCAACAACACCAGCGGCACCATTGGCGGCAACATCACCGTCAACGTCGCCAAACAGACCGAGGCTGGCCACGCTTCCTGTCCGATGAAGATCGGCGAGGTGTTCAGCGGCGGCAATATGGCTAACAGTCAGGCTGGCAGCATTACTATAGGCTGTACGGGCGACTTTGTCGAAGCCACAGGCAGCGACCGCTACGGCTATGAACTGGAAGGCATCGGCGACGTCTATGGCGGCGCCAACAAAGCCGATGTGTCGGGCAACATCACGCTGACCATCAACGGCGGCATCATCAACCGTGTCTTCGGTGGCAACAACTTCAGCGGCACCATCAGCGGCACCATCAACGTCATCATCGACAAGGATGAGGACTGTGGCTGGTATGTGGGCTACGTCTACGGCGGCGGCAACCAGGCTGCCTACTCGTACCCCTCTGGTGGCTACCCCAACGTCAGCGTGCGTAACGGCAAGGTGACCTACGACGTCTATGGCGGCGGCTTCGGCGACCCGGTCGACGACTCGCAAGGCAAGATCACCGGTAGCACCTACGTTGAAATCATCAACCGTGGTATCGTTGGCCGCAACGTCTTTGGCGGTGGCAACGCAGCAGCCGTGACCAACGACACCGACGTGCGTCTGCTGGGCGGCGCCCGCGTCTATGGCAACGTCTATGGCGGCGGCAACCAAGGCGAGATCGGCGGCAACACCAAGGTGATTGTGAATGGCAACTGACCCAAAAGACCCTAAGGACCTTAAAGACACTAAAAACGAAGAAAAAACAACTTAATAATATGAACACAACAAGTAATTACACTAAAAAAATCTTTTTGCTGGGACTGCTTTTAGTGACCCTTGCCGGAACTGTGATGGCACAGGGCACGGACAACCCGGTGGTCATCAAGAAGAACATCAGCCGAGACGGCAGTGACGGCTCCACGCACTACCTGGCTCACATCGAGAACAGTCCCGGAGTGTGCGTGCTGCAGGACGTTACCGATTTCGACCCTGCCACCTGCCTGTGGTACACCGGCACCAAGTACAACCACACCGGCAAGAACCACAACTATTATTTTGAGGGTGGCACCGGAGCGCTGCGCTACCTCTCTGCCCCGATGGCACCAAACGGAACCATGTCGCTGTCGGCCGACAAACCGGCGGCCTATCAGCTGAGCAACACCGGCCTAGACTACTACTTCTATAACTGGGACGGTGTCGGCCTTGCCCGCGGCCATCAGGTTATCGGCATTGCCAACGAGACAGCCTGCACCGCCGCCGGGTCAGAGTGGGACGACGATGCCGGCGAGTGCTGGGAGGTCTACTGGGTGGAATACGACGGCTCGACCTGGAAGCTTACAAGCACTCAATCTTACAGTATGACAACCAACGCCGCCCGTGCATACGACATCACATTCACCGAGCATCCCCTCGAGGTCACCGGCACGCCGACAGGCGGTCTGACATCCCTGACGGCATCGACGACAATGACATACCCCTCAAGCCAGACCCCGACGGCGGAGGTAAGCGCATACAGCTACAACTACACGCCAGCCTACACCTCCTACTCCTTCAACGAGATAACCGGCGAGAGCAGACCTCGGCCTACAGCGACCAGAACGTTCAACTTCTGGGGTGGCAGCAACCACGGAACGGATGTCCCCGCCACGGCTTCGGCCTCCAGCGCCTCGGCCACCCAGTACGAGTGGACCCTCACTGGCGAAGGGGCACAATACCTGTCGTTCGAAAGCGGTTCGGACGTCACCACGTCGACATCGACCTCTGCCCCCACCATCTACTATCGCACCGAGAACACCACAGGCCACAAGACCGCCACGCTGACCCTGACGGTGACCTTCGGCACTGGCGAGTCGGCAGCAACGATGACCAAGACGGTCGACATCGAAGTCCAGACCACTTGCCAGAACCCCGCACAGGCGGCAGCCCCCACGGTGGGCTATGAAGGCGCCACCGTGACGTGGAACGCCACGGCCACCAAGTACAAGGTGGAATGGAAAAAATCGTCCGACAACTGG
>JAEEGF012105632.1_pt1 | contig 10603 bp, 14 predicted proteins | sample 9134171 | NCBI WGS metagenome assembly JAEEGF01 (sample SAMN16246542, study PRJNA631951) | gut metagenome | biome: gut microbiome; feature: rumen; material: AP-attached | host: Bos | place: Iran: Karaj | collected 2018-10 | reverse complement strand
TGTTGGATATCCTGTTCAAGAACGACCAGCCGCAGAAAGCCGTTCCAGGCGGCTCGACCTTCAACAGCATCGTTTCGCTCGGACGGGCTGGCGTGCCCTGCGCCATGTTGACCGAAGTGGGCGGCGACCATGTGGGCGACATTATTTGCAATTTTCTGGTTGATAATGGCGTGTCGTCGGAATATGTCTGCCGCCACGAGAATGCCAAGTCGCATATCACGCTGGCTTTCTTGAATGAACACAACGATGCGCAATACCTGTTCTACAAAGACCATGCGTCAGTTTGGCTGGACGGGAATGTGCCTCAACTGGGAAAAGATGACGTGGTGCTTTTCGGTTCATTCTTCGCCATCAACCCTGCCATACGTCCTGTTGTGGGAAGCTTGTTGCGTGCTGCACATGAGGCGGGGGCATGGCTCTATTATGACGTGAACTTCCGCAAAAACCATATCGTCGACTTGCCGGAGGTAAGATCCAATATCGAAGAAAACATGTGTCTGGCCAACGTGGTGCGTGGCTCGATGGAGGATTTCGACTATATGTTGGGTCTGCAAGATGGAGATGCCATCTATGAACGCGTGAGCCGCCACTGCCAAACCTTAATTCTAACCGATGGTCCTCACTCGATACAAGTCTATACACCTGATGGCTGCATGACCTATCCCGTACAGTCCATTGAGACCGTCAGCACAGTCGGAGCGGGTGACAATTTCAACGCCGGTTACATCTTTGCCATGCTGCAAGGTAAGGACGACCAAGCCTCACGCATTGCGATGGCGCAACGCTGGAGCCAGGATGTCTGTCGCCAGATGGGGAACAACATCAGCGATGAGTTGGTTGCAGCGATAAAAAAAAGAAGGGAGTTGTTTTAACTGACAACCGACCTGTTCTATGGTTACTCCTGCCTTAGCTCGTCTGTTGTTTTGTTGTCGCTTCTGTTTCCACCCGAAACCCCAATCACAATCCACACCAATACGCTGATGATATAGATGGCCCAAGCCCACCACGATGCATGAATCCTGATGAGGATGATTAGTCCGATAAGATAATCAATAAAGACGAAGAATCCCATAGTGCGTTGTTTTTGATAACGGTCGCAAAAGATACAGTGCCGTTATCGATGCGCAATGGATTGTAGTGAATTATAGTATATGATGTTTTATTGCTTTAAAACACGAATTACCACCAATCTGAGATAAATGAATCAGAAATGTGTGTAACTTTGCGCCAAAGAAACCGACTATGAGCGACATTCCAAAAGGGCGAACAAAAGATGATATTAAGATTCGAGAGAAACTCATCAAGGATTTTTTATGCCCAGTGGATTTCGGAGCATCCTGACAAAAAGGTTTGGAATCGTGACTTAGGCACGTTTATCTATGTGAAATTCCTGTCCATCAACGAAACTTATGAGAAGGCAGCACGTGACTACAAATCGACGCTTGCTGTTTTCCATCTAACAGAAATACTCGAAAACGCAGTTAGGATAGACGAGAAAGCTACCAATAGAAAGACCAAAAACCAAAAGCAATTCGAAAAGTTGATCATACTGAAATATGGTGAGGTTAAACTTACGGTCGGACTTCAACGCTCAACTCAGGAAATGGTTCAATATTGCATCACCGCCCCCAATGAACTTGGCTCAAAAAACAAAGCCACCACGGAAAAGTGATGGCTCGTTTAAGTTGAGGCTCGAAACGACCGTAAAGGCCATAAAGGTTGTCATCCTTTCTGCGAATTCCTCTGATTGACGCTGCAAAATTACTACTTTTTTCGTTCTCCGCAACTATTAGTGTTGTTTTTTTATCCAAACACGAATTGCCACCAATTTGCCACGAAATCGGAGATTAGACGAAGTCAATTTTCAAAAATTCATTTATGGCATTCGTGGATCATTTATGGACATTCGTGTTGAAAAAAACTAACCGCCGCAACTTGATTTCCTCATCGCTGCAAAGCTTGAGCTTCATCTCTAAACATCACGAATTTGCGCATTCAACTCTTCTTCTGTCGGGCGGGGAATGTTATTCTCATTGATTAGGTCGATAGCACGTTGCCAATCTTGATCGGCTGCTGCATACAAATACCATGCTCCAATGATTGGATTGCTTTCAACGCCACGACCTTCAAAATAGCAGATTCCCAATTGCGTTTGGGCATCAGGCTCCTCCTGTTCGGCGGCTTTTTCGAACCAAGGCACTGCTTTATCATATTCTTCCCTATTGTAAAACTGCATCCCATAGCAAAATTGGCCGTCAGCGTTTCCCGCTTCAGCCGCCATTTTATAGTATTGCTCAGCCTTGTTCATGTTTTTCTCAAGCTCATACACTACACCCATGTTCACCAAGGCATTATCGTTTCCCTCATCGATGGCTTTTTGGTAGCATTCCTTGGCTTTTTCAAGGTTCATCTCCACCCCTTCGCCACGCCGATAGCAAACGCCCAAATCGAAATAGGCATCCGTCAGGCCTGATTCAGCGGCTTTTTGATACAACTCAAAGGCCTTTTCAAAGTTCTGCTCAACACCTATCCCTTCCGAATAGCAAACACCCAAAGTGCGAAGTGATTCCGCATGTCCTTTTTTGGCTGCAAATTCAAGATACATGATTGCCAATGAAATATTTTGGTTAAGCCCATCTCCATACAGATATTTCCTTGCCAATTCATACAATTCATCTAAGCTATTTACATTAGGAACGGTATTTTTGTCCTTGTTTTTTGCCCCAAAAAGGGAACGAATATTTGAAATGATACTCATGATAGTAGTATTATTATTGGTTTACTTTCAATTTTATTTCCTCATCGCTGCAAAGCTTATACACCTCGTTTCGGATGTAGTCTTCGAGGCTTTGGACGTTCTTCTTGTTGGCGCCGCCGTTGATGAAGTTCAAAAAGATGCGTGATGCCGATTCTATCCTCACTTCGGTTTCCTGTGTGCTTGTGGCCACCACATGAATAGTAACATTTTCGCCAAAGGATAGCAGACTCATCCCATGCCTTGCCGTGATAGTGAAGGTTTGGTCGTTACATTCGATGCGCTTGAACTGGCCACATTGCTGGACGGCCTTCTTCGTGGCGGTATAGACACGACGGGCGGACTGGGTGAAGTTCAATGTAGACAATCTCATATTGTTTTACGTTGTTATGAATTTCACCAAGCCTTCCAATCCTTTGTCGTCGTCCATGTCGTCGAAGGTGTCGGAGGGCAAGGTCTCGACAAGGGCATTCTGAACGGTAGGCAGCATCTCGTTGACGATGGGCTCATAGATTTCCAGCAAGTCGTCCATCTCCTCAATCTCATCCTCAATCGTCGACAGTTCCTTTATTTTCTTGCTGGCGGCGACAATGGTCTTGGACAAACGCATCATCGCAGCCATCAGATCCATGTATGAGCTGAAGCCATACTCTTGCACGGCTTGGTCAGCCGCTTCAATAGCAGGGCTTATTTTGTTGTCGAAGCGCTCTTGGCAGGTTTCTAGGGTTTGGCGGAGGGAATCTAAGGTTTCCATGTCAAAATGCATTTTTCAACTATCCAAATTTGCCTCCAATCATTTGTCTCTTATTTGAATGGATTTCCCGAAGATAATACGGCAACAAAACAATGACTTACAGGATATTCTACTTTTTCCTTGCCGTTATAAAAATATGTGTAGTTTTGATCGTCTATAGGGAAATACACATTCTTCGCTGGATAAGTACCGCTCTTTAAAACAGTATCAATTTCTTTACGTTTTGCAAGCCTAAACTCCATTGGGTGTGCTTTTTTGTTTAACTCTCTCATAATATCAATGGCACTTACAACCGCCGAATTATGCCAATTTGGAAATATTGACAACCGAGCATCAGCATAAGGCTCTGTAATCCAAAAGCCATTTTTCTTATCTTCGTTTTTGAAATAAAACAGTTTCAAACGCCACCCATCTTTAAGCTCAATTTCTGTCGTATTGCTTAATACATCCAATTTACACACGGTTTCTTGTTTGCTAGAATTGAATTTCAAAATAAAGGAGTCATCACATTGTTGTTTCCCCAACTTAAACACAACCGAAAACTCGCTGCCCGCTGCATACCATCCTAATTCACTTTCAGCTTTCAATGGTGCCTGCCTTGAATTCATCTTTTCCAATCCAAAGACCATCTTTGAGTCTATTTCTTCCAAAGCTTTAAAGACAAATTTCAATTCTTGCACCTCATTTGGCGATATTGTAAATGTATTGTCTTCAGGAATTGTTGGTTTACCATTCACCTCACACCTTAACAACACCGCTTTTTGCGAGAAAGCAGAATCCAAATCAGCAGTGCATTCTTTCCCAGTTAACACTTGATAAACCATTTTGAACACCTCGTTGTCGGGTGCCTCGCTTGCGTTCTTCCAAGAAGAAAGTTGCAGCTTTTCTTTTACATAATTATGCTCTTCCAGCCATTCTGCCAACATCCCATCCTTGTAAAACGCAAGCAGTTCCTTGCGAAATGCTTTTCCGTCTCTTCCATTATAGTTCTTTTCTATTACCTCATGCAACTCTTCTATTGTTGCAATGTAGGTGTTGCCAAGAAATAATATTGCCTTTCTAATCATCTTTTTATATATTTTTCATGAATTGAAAAACAGGTGACATACTCTGCTTTCGCCATTTTTCGCGAAGGATAGCTATTTAGTTTTTCCCTAACAAATATACATTTATCATATTGTCCAGAAAAGCTATCCAAAAAATCTTTTATCTGTTCGTCTATAGGACAATCAAAGTGTTGCGAATAATTCTTTTCAAGATAATCTTCCTTCATTAGTCCCACTTCACCTTGTGAAAGGACACTTGATTCCCATAAACCGTGAGTAATTTCATTAAGATTTATCTCGTATTCATGACCGAAAATTCGCCTTAATTGTTTGCGGTCTTTTCTTATCACTTCAGTCATGTAATACGGCTGGTTTCTCAAATGATATAACGACAAATAGCATTGTGGATTAATCCTATGAGGCAACTTTATGCATTCGCTGGATCCAAAAAGAATCGTACAAAGCGCACTGTCTTTTCCGTCCTGTCTAATTGCCAATTCTACCTTCTGGTTTTCCTTTATGTCGGAGGCTTTTATTTGAAAAGAAACGCTAAATTCTTGATATAAACTCTCAGGATGGAAAGATACTTTTTTTGTATGTTGGTCCGTAACCTCATTGTCTTCCCGCTTTATAACGAAAACGAATTTTTCATTACCCATTTTTTTTGGTTTGAACACGAATGACAACTGTTTTCCAGAAGCAATACTAATCGAACCGTCGGATTGTATAGAATAAGACTTTCCGTCAATCTCCACCCTCACCAATTCTGCATATTTGAAGAAATCACATTCCAAATTGAAACTACAGGGGTCGCCAACAATGGTTTGATATAGAGATTTGAAGCATTCAATATCAGAGAGGTTGGAAGGGCTCTTCAACACCATGTTGGCGCCATTCTCATCTAGCCATCGTTGCAACACCTCGTCAGAATAATAAGTTAAGATCTCGTTCCGCAAGTCTTCTTCTCCACTATACCTTTTCATTAGTTCTTTCAGTGATTCCAAATTTGGACAGTATTCTCCACGCAAATACAATATCTCTTTTCTCATTATTTTCCCTCCTTTGTGGCCTTTTTGAACTGATAAACCTGTTGAATATCTACAATTCTTTCAATCGGAGTTTTCGACTTCTTGCCATTTTCATCTGTCATCCCTTGTTGTTTGCACATTACAGAAGGGCGCATGTCATTAATGACTTTCTCAAAAGTGTCTTTTTTGATCTTAATCTTTTCGCTGCTTTTGGGTGCGACCTCTTTTTTGAGCCGTCCTTTCTCTTCCTCCTCGTCTTTCTTCTTTAAATAATCCACATAGTATTGTTCCATGACGGCATTCACAACAGCTTCAATTTCAGCACCTGAGAAGCCTTTAGATTCACTTTTCGTTATTCTATCCTCCGTTACCGTTTTCACTTCAGCACACATTAGTCTAGCGATTTCCTTTATGGATTTGTCAATCTCGGAAAAATCAAATAGCTTCTGCTGCTCATCTGTTCTTCTGAAGTTGTCGATTTTCTTTTTTAGAATTTCTTCTCTTTCCGATTCATTTGGGAAATCGACAAAATACACTTCGTCGAAACGGCCTTTACGCATTAACTCAGGACGAAGAGCATCATTGGCGGTAGCTACGATATATACCGCTGTTTTGCGTTCCTGCATCCAAGTCAGGAAATGGCCCATCAAGCGCATTATTATGTCATTGCTTGAATTGCCGCTATTGACACCTGCAAAAGCTTTCTCGATTTCGTCAATCCACAACACACAAGGATGAGCCGCTTCCGCTGTCATCAATGCCTTGCGTAGGTTTTCCTCACTTTGACCGACATACTGTCCCATAAGACGATTCACATCAAGCCTCAAAAGAGAGACTTCAAAAAGGTCAGCTATAGATTTGGCAATCAAACTTTTTCCGCATCCAGGCATACCTAGAATTAGCACACCTTTTGGCAAAGGAAATTTCTTCTGCTGAAATTCGTTCAAATGCTTGAACACAATTGCTTTCTGTTTTAGGTCTTCACGCAGCACCTGTAGTCCACCAACTTGGTCAAAGGAAACATTGGTGTCGACAACCTCAATGATGCCCGACTTTTTCACGATGGTTTTCTTTTCTTGCAAGGCATAAGACAGGCATTTTTCTGTTAAACGTCCTCCAGTCCTCACTTGAATTGACCGAATGATTTGCTCCACTTCGTAGAGTTGAAGTCCCATCATGGCTCTTGCCAGACCCGATTGCAATTGTTTTTCCTGACGGATAAACTGGTTTGAGATAGGCAATTCGCTCTTGATGAGATTTTCGATTTCTTCCTCTGTCGGTGCAGGAACCTCAACCACTGTAACGAATTTTTCAATCTCTTGGGGCAATGTAGATACGGGTTGTGGCGAGACCAAAATCAATGTCATTTCGCGATCATAGTCGCCTCGTTCGTACTTCGAAGCAAAAACCTGCAACCAATACTGGACTTTAGGATCGGCCAAGTATTCGGCGGCGTTTTTTACGAGAAAAATCCGCTCATCCCAAAAATACTCATTTTCTTCTACCTGATATTTGTATCTTCCCCATTTTTCTTCCCGTTTGGGGAGTTTGGCATCATTTGGAAGATCCTCCGTGGTGTTTCCATCAGAACCAACCAACATACGCAACAACTCAATCAACTCAAATTGTTTGTCATCCCGTTGATACTTTCTAATGAAATGCACGGGGCCATCATCATTTGACACCTCCAATATTTGACACCGACTAAGGCCGAGAACTCCGTCCGTTTCATTATCTTCAGGAATGATGTCAAGCAGGGCTTGATCCACATAGTTGTAATGAAAATGCGGAACATAGACTATTGGAGAGCTAAGGATGCCCGTGATAAGGGCATCCTTAAACTTCTTATTCACATGAATTTCCATATCTTAGGCAAAACTTAACTTCTTCAACTTCTCTTTTAGTTGACCAAACAACGGAATCTTTTCAATGGTCTTCTTTAGACCTGTAACAACAGTCTTTACAAAAGGATGGCTCTCGACAAAAGCTTTGCCCTTTTCAATAGCCTTTTGAACACCAGTAGTTATGGTTTCTTTAACTTTTTTAGCCACACTATAGCCCTTTTCAACCATTTTGCCAACCTGTTTTGGAAATTCTTCTGCGGCATTTTTAATCAATTCTTTTGCTTTCGCTTTAGCCTTTTGTTTTGCTTCTTCAGGGATTACCGATTCAACAAGTTTAATGATTGGCAATATCTTATCCGCATAAGGAATTTTCGTTACCAAGGTTTTAAGAATAATTTTAACCTTCTTACCCGTATGCTTTACAGCAGCTTTGACAGCACCTTTCACCCAAGCAGAATGGATGAGACGATTGTACGATTCGTAAGCTTCTTTAGTTATCTTTCCCTCTTCAAAGAGTTTCTTTGCGCGAACATCACGTAGGAATGCCACTGCCTCTCGTGCGGCTTGTAAAGCTTCTTCCTTGTTCATCCCCATTTTTGACATGGAATATTTCACAACAGCCGTAGCAATGATTTTTTCCAATCTGGCATCTGCTTCTTTCTTTTCATTGAAAAGGCGGTTCATGTATTCCTTAATAAAAGGATGGTCGAATACGGTAGGGTTAGCTGGATCAGAAAGAATTTGACCTGACTTCCACCATTCACGAAGAATTTCTCCTAATTTAGAAATGTTTTTCATTTGTCTTCCTCCTTTTCGTTTTCTGGTTCGTATAACATCTGTTCTGAAACTCGTTGAGCACCATTTTCCATTTCTGTCTCATCAAACTCCTTTAGGTCTTGATCTTCTATCGGCTCACCTTGTTCGTCAGCTATCTTTTTCACTTGAGTATTGCGCCATTCCGTTTCATCTGTACCGTTCTCGACGGCTTCTGAAACTTCATCATACGCAATGTGGGTTTCATCAATCTCGTCACAAATCTGCATGATAGCGGCTTTTTCTTCATCGTTTTCAGCCATGCCGGCAAGCAGTTCGTTGTCATCGGCATAATTGTCTTCTCTTCCTTTGAAGAGGTCAAATAGTTTTTGGAGCAATTCCAAAAACCATTGCTTTAATGATTTTTCTTCACTCATAGTTTATTTATTTTGTTGTTATAATATCATATACAAATTGTCATTTTCACCTAATCCTTTCCACATCCAACCAAGCCATATTCTGCATATCACTAATCTCTTCTTGTATCACTTGAATTGTCATAGCAATCAGTTCTGGATTTTTCTGCTTTACTGATGCATCCAATAATCTTTTTATGGGATTCAACATAGGGAATTGAGAAGCGGGGAATTCTGTGTTCAATTTTGAATTAAGATCATAGGCCATTTGCATGAACTCTAATGCTTTTTCTTTTTCTTCTATCTCTTCTTTTTTCTTGTCGTCTTTGTTTTTCAAAAAAGGAATCCTTTTCGCTATTTTGTCACCAATGCTTCCTGTTTCATTTATAATATAAGGCACTGGACTAAATGTGATTATACTGACACCGAGAGCAGCTGCTTTTTTGAACATTGATTCTAACATAACCCATTTTTCCCTTGTATCTTCGCTTTGGGATTTCGCTTGTTCAACATTTGATTGATATTTCATGGCAAGCATGTTTGCGGCAATCTCAGGATTTCCTGTTTCCATTGCAACACGACACATTTCCACAAGCGAGTCCCATTCTATTGTTTTCACCTTTCCATCCACTAAAATTTTCATTCCCAAAACATCGCCTGTTTTTCTTATGGCTTCTTGCTTGGTCAGGTTATTGTCACGATTTCTTTCGGTCTTCTCGGCTTCTTTGGCGGTTTTATATGCATATCTCTCAGAGATAGAATTAGCGACAACATTTCCGGTCGTTTCTATTGCAGTATTAATTGTGTCGGTTCCCCTGTCTATCAACTCTTTGGCAATATCACCTGTGGTCTTTATGCCAAGTTGGACAGTTTCAGCAGTATGCTGCACAATCTTTCCGTCTTTTATCAGATACTCACATATTTTACCTCCAGTTTCAACAATAGAAATGGCCACATTCTCAGCTGATTTCACGGCCTCTTGAACTGTTTTTGCGGAATGCTCAACGATTTTACCATCTTTAATTAAGCACTCAACGACTTGCCCACTTGTCTCAATTCCTGATATGACGATGTGTTCTGCGTTGTCCAAAGCCTTTGGGCCAAGTTCGGTGATGATTTTGTTTACCGTTTCAGGGTTACCCAAAACTTGACATAGTAATTCTTCCATAGTAATTTTATTGTTTTGTAAGATTATCCAATCCTTTCCACATCCAACCAAGCCATGCTCAAAGCGCCGGCCTTTCTGATGTCAATTCCGTAAATCCGCATGAAGGCATCCGCCACGGCTTGGCCGCCGTTGGTCGTCACGGGGTTACTCATGCTGTTGCTTGGCACATCAACAGACATCCCTTTTTCAACACGGATGCCGCTGGTCAGTTTCGAGTTTTTTACTGTAATTCTGTAAAGCATATAATGTTCTTTTTGTGCCTGCAAGTCTCACCAAGGCTGGCTTTATACATATTGGTCATGGCACAAGAAAAGCGTGAGACTCGATTCTGTCAAGCCCGTCAAACTGTAGGTATCGCCAAACACCTTCCATGGAACGGTTCAAAGAAACAATATCCCACGCTCGTTTTGTATCAAGTAGGTGTTCTGTCCATTGACCTCAAAACAAAAGTGAGCATTAATCCTTCGTCCCTCATGTATTTTTAGCGATTTCACTGATTAGGACTCAGAATGCCTTCCTTGCTGAGTCGGGATTGCTCCCCCAACTCGCTGCAAATATAGTCATTTTACAGACTAATGCTCAGTACATCGATATTTTTTCTTCGTGTTGTTCATTTCAATTTCAATTCGTTTCCTTTCTGGATTGCTTCGTTCCTCGCAATGACGCAAAGCGGCGCAACAGCAAAGGCATAAAGAAAGAGCGTGTCCCAACTTTTCTCATTCCGCTGGATGGCTCTGGTAAACCGTATCAAAAAATGAGGAAAAGCAGTCCACGCCCTATAACAATAAGGTGTGGGCATTTGCCGCCTTTCGTCCCTTGATAGAATTTTACCAGAATTT
>JAEEGF011208802.1_pt1 | contig 10603 bp, 8 predicted proteins | sample 9134171 | NCBI WGS metagenome assembly JAEEGF01 (sample SAMN16246542, study PRJNA631951) | gut metagenome | biome: gut microbiome; feature: rumen; material: AP-attached | host: Bos | place: Iran: Karaj | collected 2018-10 | reverse complement strand
GACCTTGCCCTTGACGATAGCGCCTTCGGGGTAGCGTTCGGCGATGTCCTTCCACGGATGCGGCTTGAGCTGCTTCATGCCGAGAGAGATACGTTCCTTCTTCTCGTTGAAGTCGAGAACCATGACTTCGACTTCCTGGCCAAGCTGGACCATTTCGGTCGGGTGGTTGATGCGCTTGTAGCTCATGTCGGTGATGTGGAGGAGGCCGTCTACGCCGCCAAGGTCGATGAACGCACCGAAGTCGGTGATGTTCTTGACGATACCCTTGCGGACCTGACCCTTCTCGAGAGTTTCGAGAACGTCGCCACGCTGCTTGTTGCGTTCTTCTTCGAGAACGACGCGGCGGGACACGACGATGTTGCGACGGGCCTTGTTGACCTTGATGACCTTGAGGTCGAATTCCTGGTCGATGAGGGCGTTGATGTCCGGGATCTGACGGAGGTCGATCTGGGAACCCGGCAAGAAGGCGTCGATACCGAAGAGGTCGACAACCACGCCGCCCTTGATGCGCTTCGTGAGCTTGCCACGAACGACTTCGTTGTTTTCGAAGGCAACGCGGATGCGTTCCCACACGCGGGCGAAGTCGGCGCGCTGCTTCGAGAGGATGAGACGACCGTCTTCATCTTCGAGCTTTTCAACATAAACTTCGATTTCAGAACCGATTTCGAGAGAATCCGTGTCCTTGAATTCGGCGCGGTCAATCACGCCTTCGGACTTGTAGTTCACGTCGATGAGCACTTCCTGATCATTGACCTGGCTGATCTTGCCGGTCACGACCTTGCCCTGTTCCAGGCAGTCCATACCGGCATAGATGTCGGCGTTCTGCTTGCGGAAGTCCGGGGAGCATTCGCCCTGGGCAGCGAGGATTTCTTCGAGATCTTCTTGTGTTCCGAATTTGATGTTTTGAGACATATTGTTTTGTTTGGTTGCGGTAGAAAAAACTCAGGACTGCGCCACTACACCTACGTAGTCGAGAATCTTTTGGACCTGTTGTTGGATTGAGATGTGTGTAGTGTCAATTTCTATAGCGTCGTCCGCCTTTTTGAGAGGGGCGTTCGCGCGCGAAGAATCCAGGCGGTCGCGTTCGACCAGGTTCTGGAGAACTTCTTCGAGAGTAACCTTTTCGCCTTTTTCAAGGAGTTCCTTGTAGCGGCGTTCGGCACGGACCTTCACGTCCGTCACCATAAAAAACTTGTACTTGGCATTGGGGAACACAACCGTGCCGATGTCGCGGCCATCCAGAATGCAACTGGAAGAGGCGCCAATCTCCCTCTGCTTTTCGGTCATGGCCTTGCGGACCGACGGGAGGGCGCAGTAGATGCTCACGTTGCTCGAAACGCGCATACCGCGAATTTCCTGCTCATGCGAAACTCCGTTGATCAAAATGTGGTTTTCGGAGTCAAACGAGAGCTTGAGGTCCTTGAGCAGTTCGTCCATGGCGGGTCCTTCCTCGGCCGGTAGTCCCTTCTCGAGGGCGGCAAACGTCACCGCGCGGTACATGGCGCCCGTGTCGAGGTAGGTAATACCGAGAGTCTTGGCCACAATCTTGGCCGTCGTACTTTTGCCGGTACCCGATCCGCCGTCGAGGGCTATAACAAAATGCTCACTTGATGAAGCCATAAGTGAGCGCAAAGATAGAAAATTTCAAGGGGCTAGCAACGCTAAAAGTCGTAATAGTAGTGGTATTCGACGCCGTTCCACGAGTCGCTGTACACCGCCTCGAGCCCATCGAGGTAAACCGTGAGCACGTCGTCAGAATTCAGGCCGAACTGGAAATAATCCCCGTAATGGGCGTCGTAGCCGTAAACGTACTCGTCCTCGTAGTAGTACAGAGGGCCTTGGTCGTCGTAGTAAAGCGTCGCAAAGCCGTCGGGTTCCACCCGCACCGCGATATTGAGTACCGAAGAGAGTGAGTAGGCAGAGGCGCAAACGTAGTCGCCAAAGTCGTAATAGCACTCCTGCCCATAGTAGTAGTGGAAACGCTCGTTGAACTGGCGGCCGCCGTAGTAGCCGTCGTCTCCCACGCCCCAGTCCCCGCAACCCGCGAAGGCCAAGGCAAGCAAAGCCATCATCAACAACCTTTTCATACCTACCTATAAAAAATCCCCCGACCTAGGCCGAGGGAAAAACGTTGCGAACAAACTATCAATCAGATTCGTAGTCGCCGTGAATTTCTTCTTCGGCTTCTTCGACGTCGGCATCCGGTACGGCTTCGGGAGCCTGCAAATCACGGGTGCTGCCGTATTTACGCTTTTCCTCTTCCGTCAACTTGTTGGAGAACACGATTTCTTCTTGTTCCTGGTTGGCGGCCTCTTCTTCTTCCTTCAGAATCTTCTGGCCTTCTTCCAGGCGACGCTTGATGCGTTCGTCTTCCATCTGCTTCAGGTTCGTGCCGACCTTGGCCTGTTCCTCGGACATCACGTAACGTTCGTTGGCTTCGTCCATGGCGTCCTTGATGCCCACCAGACGGCCTCGACCGTCAACCTCGAGTCCGGCCTTGCGGAGCGTGGAGAGCGGCAAGCGACGGGCGGCAATCTTGTATTCTTCCTTGAACTCGTAACCGTCCGGGCTAATGGCGCGGGCTTCGTCCTCGTTCACGTACTCAAGGGCTTCCTGCCAGCGGGACCCCTGCACGCAGGAGGTGAAGCCGACAAGGGCCGAATCAATGGCTTCCGGGTCGTCGGATCTGGAACCGGCGCAGCCAGAGAAAATCAAAGCAAAAAATGTCAATCCCAATAAAAGTTTTTTCATAGGGCAGTACCTCCGAAAAAATAATCCCATAATAATATATAACAATTTTTGGCCATATTTTGGGAAAATTCCATAAAATTTTACCTAACTCCGTGATTTTATTGTACTTATGCAGGTTTTAACGGGTTTCTTTTTCTATCTTCAAAGCCAATATGAGTGAAAACGCAGATATTTACCGCATACAGACCCCGGACGGCCGGGAAATCGTACTCGTCGGCACGGCACACATATCCCAGGCTTCCAAGGAGCTCGTCCGTGAGACCATCGAGGCCGAGAAACCCGACACCATCTGCGTAGAGCTCGACGAGGGGCGCCTCAAGTCCATCCAGGACCCGGACCGGTGGAAAAACACCGACCTCAAGGAAGTCATTAAAAAGAAACAGCTCGCCACCCTCATCGCGAACCTCGTACTGGGGTCGTACCAAAAACGCATGGGCGAACAGACCGGCGTCAAGCCCGGTTCCGAGCTCAAGGAAGCCGTAGACATCGCGAACGAGAAGAACATCCCGATGGTTCTCGCAGACCGCGACATCAAGATCACCCTCAAGCGCACCTGGGCGTGCACCCGCTGGTACCGCAAGCTCAACCTGCTGGGCGGGCTCTTCGCAAGCATCTTCGACAAGACCGAGATCAGCGAAGAGGAGCTTGCAAAAATCAAGGAACAGGACGCCCTGAACAGCATGATGCAGGAGTTCGGCAAGGCCTACCCCGAGGTCAAGCAGGTCCTCATTGACGAGCGCGACCAGTTCCTCGCCTCGCGCATCAAGAACGCACCCGGCCAAAAGATCGTCGCCGTCGTGGGCGCCGGACACGCGAAGGGCATCACGAGCATCATCGGTGAGAACAAGGAACTCCCGAGCGAAGAGTCCATCAGCGTCATCCCCAAGGGCTCCCCCGTTTGGAAGATCATCGGGTGGGCTATCCCCATAGCCATCATCGCAAGCATCGTCGCCATTGGTATCCACGCGGGCGCCGCCAAGGCGGGTGAACTCAGCCTGCAGTGGGCCATGCTCACCGGCGGAGGCGCCATGCTCGGGACAATCATCGCCGGCGGACACCCGCTCACCATACTCGTGGCACTCGTGACAGCCCCGTTCACCGGGCTCACTCCGCTCATTGGCGTCGGGTTCTTCACCGCGCTCACCCAGGTGTACATGCGACCGCCGCGCGTGCAAGAAATGGAAACGCTGAGCGACGACATTTGGCAAGTGAAGCGCTGGTGGAAAAACCGCGTGACCCGCGTAATCTTGTGCTTCCTCTGCCCGGGAATCCCCGCCATCATCGGAAAGGTCCTGGCCATTTTCAATATTTACCAGGCATTCTAGCTTTCAAGACTTTTTTGAGAACATTTTACAATTGCCGTTTTTTAGTTTGAAAATCGGCTTTTTTGTTTATTTTTCGTAAAATTTTAGATATTTTGCGCAATTTAATTTCCACCCCCGGTATTGACTTACCGTTTTTTTGATATATATTTTGAGAAAGATTTTGAGAACATTCTGGCGAATGCGGAATTTTTTGTTCAAAAAAATCAGTGGGAAGAAAGGGATTTAAAATGACACACACATCGTCAAAAGCAGCCTCTACTCTCGCCATCGCGGCCTTTATCGGAGCGACAGCGGCAACTTCAACCTTCGCGGTCACGGCACCGGACCTCCCCATGGCGGGATGGGCGACACAGAACGGCGGCACCACGGGCGGCGCGGGCAAAACGGTCGTCACGGTTTCGAACGTCTCGGACCTCCGCAAGTACGCCGAGGCCGGCAACTACACCATCTACGTTAAACCGGGCACCTACAAGGTTCCCTCCAAGAGCGCAATTTCTGTCGGCAACAACGTGACCATCTACGGCTACCAGGGAGCCGTTCTGGAACAGACGCTCACGAACAACAAGAACGAAGACAACACCGTCATGACCATCAAGGGCAAGAACGTCATCTTGAGGAACCTGACCTTCAAGGGCGCGGGCTCAATTGACAAGGACGCCGGCGACTGCTTGCATGTGGACGGCGGCTCCAACGTGTGGCTCGACCACCTGGACGTGTACGACGGCGAGGACGGCAACCTGGACGTGATCAACGGCGCAAACTACGTGACCATCTCGTGGACCAAGTTCAGCTACACCTCGGCTTCTACCGAGCACCAGTTCAGCAACCTCATCGGCAATAGCGACAGCAAGACCAGCGACCGCGGCAAGCTCAAGACCACGCTCCACCACAACTGGTGGGCAAACGGTGTCAAGGAGCGCATGCCCCGCGTGCGCTACGGCCAAGTGCACGTGGCAAACAACCTCTTCAACAGCAATACCTCGAGCACCTGCGTGCGAGCCGCCATCGAAGCGGACCTCCGCGTCGAGAACAACGTGTTCATTGGCGTAAACAAGCCCATCGACTACTACGACGGCAAGCATACGGCAGTCGCCTCGACGGGCAACTTCCTCGAAAACATCAAGAAGGGCGACGCCAATGCCGACAAGGCTTCAAGTGCATTCAAGCCCTCTTACAGCATGGGACTCACCGACGTGAGCACCCAGGGCAAGGCATACGCCCTCAGAGATTCCATTACGCAGTACGCGGGTGCGACGCTCCCGAACCCCGGTGAGGGAACCTCCGTGACTCCGGTGAGCTCCAGCAGCGTTGCCGCTTCCAGTTCATCTGCAAAGTCCAGCTCGTCAACCGGAAATTTGACAAGCTCCAGCAGCGGAACTTCTTCAAGCAGTGTTATGGGTGGCGGTGAAGCCAGCTTGACGAAACATGGAAGCGGCAGCGCTAATCAGAGCGTGGCACAAGGGCAGGCGATTGCAGAATTCTACTACACGGTTACTGGAGCCACGGGAGCAAGCGTCACCGGTTTGCCCGATGGCGTCACAGGCACCATGCAAGGGAGCGACTTCCATATCGCGGGAACCGTTTCCGCTTCGGCCGCGGCAGGCGATTACAAATTCACGGTCACAACAACTGGCGGGTCAAGCAACGCCACAAAGAGCGGGACCATTACCGTGACCCCGGCAAACGGGAGTACAGCCGCTTCTTCGTCCAGCGTGGCAAAATCCTCGAGCAGCGAAGGCAAGTCCAGTTCCTCTGTTACGGTTGAAGAATCCAGCAGTTCTTTGGGGACGACAAGCCTGGCAGGCATCGCCAGCGGCACGCACTTCCAGGTGGAAACCGTCGGCAGGAGCATCCGCATCGCGGGTGCCGTCGGCAAGACCGTCGCGCTTTTCGACATGCAGGGTCGCCTGTTCGCCACCGAGGCCGTCACACAGGAAAACTTCGAGATGAACCTTTCCCGCTCCGGCAGCTACATTCTGCGCATCGGGAAGAGCACAACCCGCATCCAAGTGAAGTAATTTAAGCACTCATCTATCAAAAGGACGCCATGGAGCGTCCTTTTTCTTTTTTATGGCGGAGGGGTGGGTGTTTCACCTATGAACACAAAAAAGGGTGCCTGTGGCACCCTTTTTTGTGTTCAGGAGAGAGAGGGGTTCGAACCCTCGGTCCTGTGACAGACTCCGGTTTTCGAGACCGGCCCAATCGACCACTCTGGCATCTCTCCGAGGTTCGCCTAATGTAGTAAAATCACACCCAACTGTCAAAGGCCCCTTCTTACATCTCGTGGCAGCCTTTGATTTTCTACTTAAATTTCTAACTTTGGGCCTGACATATCGATTGAGGGCATCCCAACAACTTCAAGTTTATAAGTGCGAGTGCACTTCGGGGCTATTTAACGCGGCATGGGCCGCAGGTGAAGTTCAGGATTCCCGAAGGAACATTATGCTTGAAGATACGAACGGGACAGTCGACGCCTCCGAGGCAACCGATATAGAAATCCGCGAAACCGAAGGCGACGAAGCCCTGGTGACATTCGACGACTTGGGCCTCTCCGAAGAAATTCTCGACGCCGTGAAGCTTGCCGGTTACGAAACCCCCTCCCCCATCCAGGCAAAAGCCATCCCCGCCCTTTTGCAGGGCAGCAACCTTTTGGGCACGGCACAGACCGGCACCGGGAAAACAGCCGCGTTCACACTCCCGCTCCTCTCTCGCCTGCAGTTCAACGCGCACGAAACCTCCATGCTCGTGCTCACGCCGACCCGCGAACTGGCCATCCAGGTGGCCGAAGCCATCCAGCAGTACGCCGCCAAGATGCCCAAGGTCCATGTGGTCCCGGTCTACGGCGGGCAAGACATCTCCGTGCAGCTCCGCGCCCTCAAGCGGAACGCCAACATCATCGTCGCCACCCCAGGGCGCCTCATTGACCACCTCAAGCGCGGTTCGGTCGTGCTCTCGCACGTGAAGGCGATTGTCCTCGACGAGGCCGACGAGATGCTTGACATGGGTTTCGAGGAGGACGTCGAAACGATCCTCAAGGAAATCCCTAACGATGCCCAGCGTGCGCTCTTTAGCGCCACCATGCCCCAAGAGGTGAAGGCCATTATCGACAAGTACCTCGGTGAATACGAGGAAGCCTGCATCCAGGGCAAGACGACCACCGTCGAGAACATCCACCAGCGCTACCTTTTGGTGAAGAACGAACACAAACTGGAGGCTCTCGCCCGCGTACTCGAAGCCGAGGATTTTGACGGGGTGCTGATTTTTGTGCGCACCAAGCAGAACACGACTGAACTTGCCGAGAAGCTGGAATCCCGCGGTTTCAACGTGGCCCCGCTGAACGGCGACCTGGCGCAATCCATGCGCGAACGCACCATCAACCGCTTAAGGATGGGCAAGCTCGACATTGTGGTCGCGACCGACGTGGCCGCCCGCGGCATTGACGTGGACCGCATTACGCACGTGGTGAACTACGACATCCCCTACGACACCGAATCGTACGTACACCGCATTGGCCGCACCGGACGCGCGGGACGCAGCGGAAACGCCATCTTGTTCATCACCCCGCGCGAAAAGCGAATGCTCAAGATTATCGAGAGGGCCACGCGCCAGCCCATCGATACGATGGACCTCCCGACTTCTGAACAAATTAGCGAAAAACGCGTCAAGGCGTTCAAGCAAAAAATCCAGAGCGTGATAAGCTACGGGAACCTGGAAAAATTCAAGGACCTGCTGGAATCCCTTGTAGGCACGACCGTCGAGAACGTCGACGGCACCACCACCGAGATTACCGCGTTGGACTTGGCCGCAGCCGCCATCAAGATCCAGCAAAAGAAGCAGCCGCTGTTCCCGGAGTTGCAGCCGCTTGACGTCCCGAAGGACCGCAAGGAGAAGGCTCGCAGCGGTCGCGATTTCATTGGAGCCGACGAAGCCAGCGACAACGGGCTCTCTGGGGAAGAGAAAAAGCGTATGCGCAAGGAGCGCAAAGAAGGATTAAACGGAATCGAGGAAGGCTTTTTGCGTTACTACCTTGCCGTCGGCAGGTTCCACCATGTGACCCCGCGCGACATCGTGGGGGCCATTGCCGGCGAGGGCAACATCAGCAGCAGCAACATCGGGCGCATCAAACTCTTTGACAAGTTCAGCACTGTGGAGCTGCCTCAGGCGATTCCGCACGAGGTACTGGAAGCGCTCTCGAGCATGACGATCCGCGGCAACGACGCGCGGTTCCGCGTGATGACGGACGACGCCCCGCCTCCCCGTGAAAGCAAGAGTTTCCACCGTGGAGGAAAAAAGTTCCTCAACCGTGAAGAACGCCGCCGCGAAAAATTCGGAGAAAAGCCGTTCCGGAAGGACCACGACGAACGGGACTTCGGCGACAAGCCGTTCCGCAGAACCCGCCGCTTCGGACGGCATTAAAGAAATTCTTTCAAGTCCGGTTTCTTGGCGTCGTCGGGTTGCACCACGGCGATGGTGCGCTTGCCTGCTTCGAAGGCCGTGCGCACGACGTCCATCACCTCGTCCTCGGTGAGCGTCAACAAGCCTCGTTCCACCTCGTGCATCGAGAACACGCGGCCCAAATGAAGCGTTTGCTCGGCAAGGCGCATCACCCGCTTTTCGGGGCTGTCGGCTCCAACGCGCATATTCCCAAGGATGTTCGCCCGAGTGCGATCAAGTTCACCCTTCGTAAAACCATCCCGCAAGAACCGGTTGATTTCATCACTGGAGAGCGAAACTGCAGTCTTTAAACGGCGCGGTTCCGTCGCCAAAGCCACCCCCCAGTCCAAGCAGTCGCGGTAAACGTCGATGGTCGAGTACACCGAATAGGCAAGCCCGCGCTCCTCGCGGATCTTTTGGAACAGGCGGCTCGACATGCCAGCCCCCATCGCCACATTGAATAGCGAAATGGCATAGCGGTTGCGCGGTTCGAGCATATCCGGGCCAAAGCTCGTTCCCCAAAAGAGGTTCGACTGCTGGATATCCTGCTTCGACACAATCTTGACGCCCGAATTGGCACAGTACACATCGGAGGGAGTCTTTTTGCCCGACTTCTTGGCAGAAAATTTTTTGCGACAAATATCCACAAGAGTCTCGTGGTCCACCTTGCCCGCGGCGCACACGTAAATCGGGAGTTCCTTTTTCACCTGCTCGCCATAGCGGCGCATTTGCGCCGGAGTCAGGCAACGAACTTCGCGCGCCGTCCCCGTTATGGAATGCGCGATTCCCGAGCCCTTGAAATGCGACGCGTTGAAAACGTCACCTGCAAGCTCCTCTGGAATGTCGTCGTAGCTGTGGATTTCCTCGATGATGACCTTGCGTTCCTTTTCCATTTCCTCCGCATTGAGCAGCGGATTCATGAGCATGTCGGCAATCACATCCACCGCGAGAGGCACATCTTCTTTGACGACTGTCGCGTAGAACCCCGTTTCTTGACGGGTTGTATAGGCTTCCAGATTTCCGCCGCGGTCTTCCAGGGCACAGGCAATTTCAAAAGCGCTGCGGTTCTTTGTTCCCTTGAAAACCAAATGTTCGTAAAAATGGCTGAGACCGAATTCGTCGGGCTTTTCGTGACGCGAGCCGCGCGGGATCCAGGCGCCCACCGCCACGGAGTAAGCGTGCGGCATGTAATCCGTCTGCACAACGATACCATTATCGAGAACCGTCTTGCGGTAAGACTCGCCGCGCTGTTCACTTGCACTATCTTTAAAGTTCTTCATCGCGGCATAAGATAGAAAATACTTTAGGCGCCGTAGAAGACTCGGAGTCACCGCAGCTCGCCCAAAACAAAGCCGCCACCGCCAAGACTATTTTTTGCCAATGCTTACGAATGTTCATGGTCGCTCCTTTTTTACCTGCACCAAACACTTTAAATATACAACTTACTTCCTAGAAAAGGGGTCAATCAAAAAAGGAAAAAGATATTTTGCAAATATTCGTAGTTAAAATCACCGATAAATCAAAATTTAGAACAAATTAATCATGACCGCATGCTCATTACATCGGGAACCGAGACCTCCGGTATTTCGCATGCTCTCGCCTACATCGCCAGCTTACGCCTGGCGACTCCGGCTCACCATGGCCTTGCCGACCGGCGCGCATTCAAAAAAAGCACCCTGCAGAGCAGGGTGCAATTTCTCGCGTTTTCGCTAAGTCAGCTTATTAGGCAGCCTTCACGACTTCGACGACCTTGGCGAATGCTTCAGGATCGGCGACGGCCATATCGGCGAGAACCTTGCGGTTCATCTTGATGTTGGCCTTGGAAAGCTTGTAAATGAACTGGCTATAGCTGATGCCGTGCTCACGGACGGCGGCATTGAGGCGGACGATCCACAGGGAGCGGAACGTGCCCTTCTTGTCGCGGCGATGGGCGTAGGCATACTGACCGGCGTGGGCTACAGCGTCAATGGCAAGGCGAAGGTTCGACTTGCGACGGCCGTAGAAGCCCTTGGCGGCCTTGAGGATTTTTTTGCGGCGTTCGCGGGAAGGAACTCTGGTTTTAGCGCGTGGCATTCTTACTCTCCTTATGCTAC
>JAEEGF010667218.1_pt1 | contig 10603 bp, 8 predicted proteins | sample 9134171 | NCBI WGS metagenome assembly JAEEGF01 (sample SAMN16246542, study PRJNA631951) | gut metagenome | biome: gut microbiome; feature: rumen; material: AP-attached | host: Bos | place: Iran: Karaj | collected 2018-10 | reverse complement strand
AACAGGTAGAGCATGCGGCTGTTAACCGCAGGGTCGTAGGTTCGAATCCTACAGGGGGCGCCACAGAGGGATGCCGCCACACTGGGTGGCGGCATTTCTCGAATCATGGGGCTTTAGCTCAGTCGGTCAGAGCAGCCGGCTCATAACCGGTCGGTCCCGGGTTCGAGTCCCTGAAGCCCCACCAATGAAACTGAATATAGGGGAATAGCTCAGTTGGTAGAGCGACGGTCTCCAAAACCGTAGGCCGAGGGTTCGAAGCCTTCTTCCCCTGCCAAAATCGTCTGTTTTTCTTCGGAAAGACAGGCGATTTTTGTTGTGATATCAATGCTTTGTGATTCTGTCATAAAAGAAGCTGTAAAATCCGGGCTCTTATTGAACTCGCATAAGGAAAATGTTGATTATATGAAGCGAATCCTATATAATAATTTCGGGTTTCACCAAATAAACCATCAAACAGGAGGAAGATAATATGGTATGGATTGTTCTGATTGCGATCGTTGTATTACTGGCTCTGATCTACGTCACCCAGTACAATGGCCTGATCAAGCTCAGAAACAAGGCTGAGGCCGCCTTCGCGCAGATCGACGTTCAGCTCAAGCGCCGCGCCGATCTGATCCCCAATCTGATCGAGACAGTGAAGGGATACGCCGCGCACGAGATCAGCGTGCTCGAGGCCGTCATCCACGCGAGAAACAAATATGCCACGGCAGCCTCGGTCGAGGAGAAGATCGATTCCGCGAACGAGATCTCAGGCGCTCTGAATAAGCTTTTCGCGCTGGGCGAGGCATACCCCGATCTGAAGGCCAACCAGAATTTCCTGGAGCTGCAGACGGCGCTGAAAGATACCGAGGATAAGATCGCCTATGCGCGCCAGTTCTACAACGACGATGTGAAGCAGTATAAAAACAAGATCGAAATGTTCCCCTCAAACATCGTTGCGGGCATGGCGGGCTTCCATCCGATGCCGTACTACGAGATCGATGAATCCGAGCGCGAGAATGTGAGCGTGAAGTTCTGATGTCAAAAGCCAAGAGAAATGCGTCCCGGCGGCGCATCTCCGTCGGGCTGCTGACGCTGTTTCTGACCGCTGCGCTGCTGACTGTTCTTCCGCCATCGGCAAAGGCGGAGTCCAGCCGCATCAACAGCATGGATATCACCTGCCAAATCGACGCCAACGGCGACGCCGTGATCACGGAAGTGATCGATATCGACGCCTATCAGGGCACGGAGTATTATCAGGTCGTAAACGTCAGAGGCAACCAGAAGGTTCGGGATCTGGTCGTATCTGAAAACGGAATTACGTTTGAGAATGTCGGCGAGTGGGACGTTAACGCTGCCGAGAAGCGAGGCCGGTCCGGCATCGTTACGACTGCCAGCGGATATGAGCTCTGCTTCGGCATCGGCGAGTACGGGAACCACGTCTTTGAAATGCGGTACACGGTTGAGAATTTCGTGAGCCGCTGGTCAGACAGCTTTGGCGTAAACTACATGTTTTTCAGCGACATCCCGCTGACGATCGAGTCGGCTTCCGTGACACTGGAGGGGCCTGACGTCTATTCTGACGACAACGCCTCAATCTGGGCGTTCGGCTATGAAGGAGCCGTCGTTTTTGAGGACGGCAAAGTTGTCATGGAAACGGACAATTCCCATCTCAGAGGCATGCAGCTGCTCATGGTCTTTGAAAACGGCCGCGACTTTGCGCACACGAACGACTACGACGCCGACCGGACCTTCATGGACGTCTATGAGGAGGCAGAGGAGGACTCGTCCTATGAGCAGGAGGAACACTCCGGCGGCGGATCCGGCAGCGGATCCCGCTCCTCAAAATTCATCTGGCTTCTTCCGGCTCTCTTCGTAGGCTGCTTTGCGGCGATCATTGCCCTGTTTGCAACGCTGGGAACGAAAAAGGTCTATGAGGAACCGGAAGGCTACAAGCAGGCCAAAAGCAGGTCCGTCACGCCGTGTCGGGACATCCCATGCGGCAAGGATCTGGTGATGTTCTCCCGCGTCCTGACGGATCTGCGCGGAAGCAGCGAGTTCCTGAAGTCCACGCTGATCTCTGCCTATATCCTGAAATGGCTGCAGAAGGACGTCATCTCGGTCGTGGAAGGTCCGGAAAAGGGCGTTTTCAAAAAAACGCAGACCTACAAGATCGTCCTGACGGAGTCCCCCGCAATCCTGGATCTGAACGAGCGGCACCTGTACAACATGCTCTGGGAAGCTGCCCGCGAAGACCACATTTTGGAGAAGAATGAGTTCCAGCGCTACTGCAAACGGAACTATTCCGACGTCGAACGGTGGTTTGACAACGTCAGAGAAGCCGGCACACAGCGACTTCGGGAGCAGGGGCTGATCCGCTCGGAGCGCATTACACAAAAAGGCCTCATTCCCCGCAAGCGGAACATCGAGACCTATACTGCAGCCTACAATGAAGAATTGGCGCGTGTGAACGGCTTTGAGAAGTTCCTCGAGGACGAGGACAATATGGCGGAGAAATCCATGATCGAAGTGAAGCTGTGGGATGAGTATCTGGTATTCGCCGCGGTCATGGGCATCGCGGACCAGGTCTATCGCCAGGCGAAGCTCGCTGTGCCGCAGTTTGACGAGCGTTACTATGGCTATGATCCCTATATGACGTATCTGGTGGCCAGCAGCTTCGGCGAAGCGGGAGCAAGAGGCGCTGCAGCCGGTGCTTCCAGCTCGGACGGCAGCTCCTCCTTCGGCGGCGGCGGAGGCTCGTTCTCCGGCGGAGGCGGCGGCGGCCTTCGATAACCGTCCTCAGCACAATTCCAAAAACGTCTGTTTTTCTTTGGAAATACAGACGTTTTTTGCTTTCAAAGCACCGTTTGAAGACCCGCGGAATGAACGGCATTTTCCGACATCTTCGTTTCACTTCTCAATCTGTCAGAACAGACAAAAGCAGTGAAATGAATATGGCATAATCAAGTCGATACAGCATAGCTTAATCATCACCACAGCGCTTGCCCGCGCGGCACAGAGCTCTGCTTTGCGTTGGAATATTTGAATGATCGAAAAAACTTGCCCTTTTATCATCGCTGATGAGCTTTTCGATACTGTCCCGGCGTCATCCCTGTCAGCTTTCGGAATTTGAGCGTGAAATAGCTCTGATCGCAGAAGCGGAGCAGGGAGGCGATCTGCGGAATGCTGCGATCGCTCGCGGCGAGCAGCTGTTTCGCTGTCTCGATCCGCTCCCGGGTCAGGTATTCGCGCATGGTCAATCCGGTCAGCGATTTGAACTGGCGGCTCAGATGATACGGGCTGATTCCGACCGCGGCCGCAACGTCCTCCGTGCGGATCTCCTGTGTCAGATGGGTTGAGAGGTATTGCTTTGCCTTTTCTACGTGAATGTTCCCGGTATCCTGTTTTCTCGTGTCGCGCACCATTTCGCACAGGCGGATGGCTGCCTCATTTGCAATCGGGGGGATCTCGGCCGCGCTCCTGATCTGACTGAGATGCCGCAAAGCGCGGTCTGCCACGGCGTTGGCCTCCGGGGGATAAACGCCGCCCTGAATCGCCGCAATCATAAAGGTGTTCACGAGACTGACCGTCAGATATTCCAGCTGCTTGCGCTCGTCGCGCGTGATGCGTCCGGCGGGAAACCGCTCCAGCTCGATGTGCAGATTTTCCCGCAGCGCCTCCGCGTCCCCCCTCTGAACCAGCAGAAACAGCGGCATGATATTCCAGAACGTTGTGTTGAGAAAGCTGTTTTCCGAATCCATCAGCTTCTGCCGAACGGTATCCGACATTGGTGATCACCTCATAAAAAGCAAATAAACAATAAAATAAGCAAATATATTATATAATATCCCTCCGCTTTTTTCTATACTGAATCCAGAAAAAGGCGGAGGTGTTTTTGTGAAAAAGAAGCTCTTGCGCGCGGCTGTGCTGCTCATTGGCATTTTGCTCGCTCTGTTTCTCGCGCTGCGGGTCTATATCGCCGTCGAGGAAAAGAAGCGCGCCGACGCGCCCGGAAATGCGGAGGAATACAATGTGGAAACCCTGAAAAAGCACGAAGATTCCGTCCTGACCGGAAAGCGGATTCTCTTTCTCGGCAGCAGCGTGACCTTCGGCGCCGCGGCGGAGGGGCAGTCCTTCGTGGAGCTCTTCGAGGCGCTCGACGGCGTGAGTGCCGTCAAGGAGGCAGTAAGCGGCACGACGCTCGCGGATCAAACCTCCGCATTGGCGCTCATCGCCTTCGGCAACGGAGACAGCTATGTCAAACGTCTGAAGCAAATCGATCGAAATGCGCCGTTCAACTGCGTGGTCGTGCAGCTCTCCACCAACGACGCGACGATGAAGCTGCCGCTTGGGGAGATCGGCGACGGGGATCCCAAAACCGTGACCGGCGCGATGGAGTGGATTATCCGGTATTCCAAAGAGACCTGGAACTGCCCGGTGGTGTTCTATACCGGCTCTTACTACGAAAGCGCGGAATACGCGGCGATGGTCGAGCGGCTGCATGACCTGCAGAACAAATGGGACATCGGCGTGATGGACCTCTATACCGACGAGGCGTTCAACGCGATCGACGAAGAAACCCATGCTTTTTATATGTACGATGACATTCACCCGACGAAGGCGGGCTACCTCGAATGGTGGTTCCCGAAAATGGAAGCGGATCTGATTGCGATCCTCGGCGAAAAGGAGGCGTAAACCATGTCCAGACTCGGCGTGCTGCTCTGGCGGCACATCTTTGAATCCGGCGACCGGAAGCGCCTCGCCAAACAGACGCAGGATCTCAGCGACCTGCGCATCACGCGGGATCTGCCCTACATCGACGACGGGGAGCTGGGGCATCTGTTCGATCTCTATGAGCTGCACGATCTGCCCGATGACGCGCCGGTGCTCATCAACATCCACGGCGGCGGGCTCTTTGCCAGCTACAAGGAGGTCAACGTCAATTTCAATTACGAGTGGGCGCGGTTGGGCTGGCGTGTCGTCAGTCTCAGCTACCGCCGCATCCCGGAGACCACGCTTTGGCATCAGATCGACGACGTGATGGCGGCGCTGCGGCATCTCTGCGAGCACGCCGCCGGGCTGCATCTCAATCTGAACCGCTGCGTCCTCACGGGCGACTCCGCCGGAGCGCTGCTGAGCCTGTTTGCGCTGAGCATCAACGGCAGCGAGCGGCTGCAGCACGATTTCGGCATTGCCGGCGCGGGCATTCCGTTTCGCGCGGCGGGGCTCATCTCCATCATGCTGGACACACAGCGGCGCGATCTGATGCGCGCGATCAACAGCGTAATTACAGACAGAGACGATGCGGACAAGCCCTGTGAAAAATACCTGCTCGATCCGTCGCTTCTGCTTGACGCGGCCGCGCTGCCGCCGCTGTTTCTCGTCACGAGCGCGGAGGATCTGATCGGCAGGGACACGCTGCAATTCGACCGCCTGCTGACGGAGAAGGGCTTTGCGCATGCGCTGCTGAGCTTCCCCAAGGGAACCGAGCGCAAGCTGCCGCATGTCTTTTCCGTCATGTACCCCATGTACCCGGAGAGCCGGGAGATTTTTGCAAAGATGGATGCGTATTTTCGGGAGGTGCTGTGATGGGCAGAAAGTTTTTTGCATGGAGCTTTGACGACGGGCTGGAGCAGGACAAGCGGATCGTCGGGATTCTCAGAGAATTCGGCCTCGGCGCCACGTTCCATCTCAACTCCGGTCTGTTCGGGGACAAAACGTATGAGGGGCGGATCGGCAACCTCGGCATGACTGAAATGCCCGCGGAGCAATATGAGGCAAAAGCGCGGCATCTGCTGCCCTATGTGCCGCACTTCCGCATCCCGGCGGACGAGGCCGTGCAGGTCTACGAGGGCTTCGAGATCGCCTCGCACACCTGCCATCATGTCAATCTCATCAATTGCTCCGAGGAGGAGCGGCAGGCGGAGATCGCTGAGGACGTCAAAGCGCTGTCCGCCCTGTTCGGGCAGCCGGTGACAGGCTTTGCCTATCCCTACGGCGTCGGCGCAAAGCAGAGCCGCGCAGCGCTTAAGGCGGCCGGCGTGCAGTATGCGAGAGCCGCGCGGAGCGCAAAGGGCTTCCGCTTCCCGGAAGACCCGCTCCAGATGCCTCTGAGCTGCTGGCACGTCTCGGCAAAAACATTCGAGCGGCTGGATTCGTTTTTCCGCATGGAAGCGGAGGAGGATCTCTTCTTTCTCATGTTCGCCCACGGCTATGAGTTCGACTTCGGCACGAAGGAATCGAACTGGGAGAAATTCCGGCGCATCTGTGAGGCGGTGGCCTCGCGCGACGATGTGATCGCCTGCTCCATCGGCGAGGCGTTTCGTCTGCACGGGGAGGGCTGAACGATGGAGCGGCATTGGGCGACAATCTGGCGTCAGGCGATGACGCGCTCCTTCTTAAACGGAAAGGCCTTTGGCTGGAATAAAACCGTCGTGTTCACCATTCCTGCGCCTGCGTCCGGAACACAGCTGCGTCTGCGCTTCTCCAACCGCTTCGGCGAGGCGCCGTATGAAATCGGCGCGGTGCGCGTGTTTGCGGCAGGGAAGTCCTGCCCGGTGACGCTGCATGGGGAGGAGCACTTCTCCATCCCGACCGGCGGCGTCACGTACTCCGACCCCTGTGAACTATCCGTGCAGCGCGGGGAAGCGGTCGAACTCCGCCTTTACTACACCAACGTGATCCATGACAGCAACATGATCGAGGAGCAGGCCAATCTTCTGCCCGGCAATCAGACCGCAAAACGCGCGGATGAGCCGCTGCGCAGGCCGCTTTTGGCAAAGCTCCTCGGCGCATACAACGCCATTCCTGCCGTCGAGGCCATCGAACTGCTGACGGCGGAGCCGGTAAAAGCGATCGTCGCCTTCGGCGACAGCATCACGGCCATGAGCCGGTGGACCAAGCCGCTGGCAGCGAGGCTGGCGGAGGCATATCCGGGCGAATTTGCGCTGCTCAATGCCGGCATCACCGGCAACTGCCTGCTCTATGAGCCGGGCGGCATGTTCGGCCCGGTGTTCGGGGAGATGGGCACAAAACGCTTTCAGCGTGACGTGCTGGAGGCCCCCGGGCTGGACACGGTCATCCTTGCCCTCGGCGTCAACGACGTGGCGTATCTGAACGATCAGACGGCAGGGCAGATCAATTTGGAGACCTTCTCCCGCGCAATCATTTCCATGACAGACATGCTCCACCAGCGCGGTGTGCGCGTCGTCATGCAGACGATCACGCCGCGGCTCGGCGTGTCGATCACGATGGGCCGATACCGCCCGGAGATGGAGGCGCTGCGTCTGCAGCTGAACGCGTGGATCCGCAGCGCCGGGATCTTCGATTACTTGCTCGACGCGGATGCGATCGTGCGCGAAGAGCGGCCGGACGGCTGCTATTATGCCGATGGGCTGCACAAGGGCGATCATCTGCATCCCAACGCCGAGGGCGGTCGGCGGCTGGCCGAGGCGTATGATCTCAGGAAACTGACCGGAAAGGAAGCGTGATCCATGCAGACAAAAGCAAGCATCCATGATACCGTATCCGAGCGGGAGCGGAAAAACAGGACGCTCGCCTTCGAGGCGGCCGCGGAGGGCATTGTTCTGCTGGAAAACGACGGTGTGCTGCCGCTCGCGCCCTGTTCTCTCGCGCTCTATGGCGCGGGCGCGGCCTATACGATTCAGGGCGGCAGCGGCAGCGGCGAGGTCAACGTCCGCCATGCCGCCAGCGCGCTGGAGGGTCTGGAGGCCGCCGGGTTTACGATCACCACGAAGGACTGGATCGACCGGTATGACGCGCTCTGGAAGCAGGGCAGAGAGGCCTTCCTCCGGGAGCACCGCAAAAAGCTCCGGCGGCTCAGCGCGAAGGTGCTCGCCGAGCTCATGGCAGCGGAATACCGCTATCCCGCCGGCGGCCGGATCACGGAGCAGGAGATCTCGGCGTGCCGCGCGGAGGCCTGCGTCTATGTGCTCTCCCGCCAGTCCGGCGAGGGACACGACCGCCGGGACGAGGCGGGCAGCTTTCGTCTCGACGAAACGGAGACGCACAACATCCGCCTCTGCGCCGAGCGCTTTGACCGCTTTGTTCTTGTCATCAACAGCGGCGCGCCGGTCGACCTCACGCCGTTGGACGGCATGGACGGCCTCAACGCAGTCATCTATATGAATCAGCTCGGCATGGAGGGCGGCCGTGCGCTCTCTGCGGTTCTGACCGGGGAGCGCACGCCCTCCGGCAAGCTCGCCGTCACGTGGCCGGCATCCTTCCGGGACGTGCCGTTCGGAGACGAATTCGGCATTCCTGGCGAGAACCGCGCCCGCTACAAAGAGGGCATTTTCGTCGGCTATCGCTGGTATGACAGCTTCGGCGTCCGGCCCCGCTATCCCTTCGGCTTCGGCAAAAGCTACACGGCGTTTTCCGTGGAGACCACGCGCGTGTCCCTGAACGGAGCGGAAGCGCTCGTCTCGGTCGGGGTCACGAATACAGGCAAAACCTTCTCCGGGAAAGCGGTCGTGCAGATCTATGTCTCCTGTCCGCAGGGCGAGCTCAAAAAGGAGTATCAGCGTCTTGCCGCCTTTGGGAAGACGCGCCTGCTCGCGCCGGGCGAGCGGGATACGCTGACCCTGCGCGTGCCGCTCGAGGCGCTGGCAAGCTATGACGAGGGAAACGCGGAAACGGTTTTGGAGGCGGGGGAGTATGTCGTGCGCGTCGGCGCGTCCTCGCGGGAAACAACGCCTGCTGCCAGGCTGACGCTGCCGCAGCACACGGTGCTCAGCTGCCACCGGAATCTCTGCGCGGCGGGCGAACCGATCTGCGAACTGCACGTGCCGGAGCTTCCTGCCGAAGCGATGCCTGCCGACCTGCCGACGCTGCCGATCGACCCCGGCGTGTTCCGGACGGTTTTATATGACTATGCGCTTTCGCAGGAGGCTTTTTCGGAGCGGACAGAGGCGTTTCTCCATCGTTTCGCGCCGGAGGACATGGTGAAGTTCTGCGCGGGCACCGGCCTGTTTGGGGAAAACAGGGGCTTTCGCGTGCCGGGCGCGGTCGGGCACACGACCACGGATTATCTGGATCTCGGCATCCCCAACCGGGAGCTCTGCGACGGCCCTGCCGGGCTGCGCATCCAGCGCCGCTCCACCATCGGCAAAAAAGGAAAGATCAAGGCGGTGGACGCCTCCATCTCGCTCTATGAATTTCTGCCGGGCTTTGTCCGCAGACTGCTGCTGGGCAATCCGGATCAGGAGCAGCTGCTCTATCAATATGTCACGGGCTTTCCCGTGGCGGCGGCCGTGGCGCAGACGTGGAACACCGCCCTTGCCGAGGCGATCGGTCAGGCCGTCAGCACGGAGATGACGGAATACGGCGTCACATGGTGGCTTGCTCCGGCAATGAACATCGTGCGCAATCCGCTCTGCGGCCGCAACTACGAGTATTACAGCGAGGACCCGCTGCTCTCCGGAAAGCTCGCCGCCGCCGTCACGCGCGGCGTGCAGGCCACGCCCGGCAATTACGTCACGATCAAGCATTTTGCCGCCAACAATCAGGAGGAAAACCGCTACTATGTCTCCTCCGATCTCGATGAGCGCGCGCTGCGCGAGATCTATCTGCGCGGCTTCGAGATCGCCGTCCGGGAAGCGCGTCCGAAGGCGGTCATGTCGGCCTATAATCGGATCAACGGCGTCTACTGCGCCAACAGCCGCGCGCTCTGCACGGACATCCTGAGAGGGGAGTGGGGCTTCGACGGCATTGTCATGACCGACTGGCTTTCCACCGGCGATGACCGCGCAGACGAAGCGGGCTGCCTCAACGCCAGCGTCGATCTCATCATGCCCGGCGGGAAGAAGGTCGTGAAGGAACTGCGGAACGCACACCGGGAAGGCCGCGTCGCAGACGACGTGCTCCGCCTGAGCTGCGGCCGCGTGCTGGAGCAGATTTTGAGTGGGTTATAATGCTTCTTCTGCCAAAAGCCGCCTGTCTTCTTCGGAAGACAGGCGGCTTTTGCTGAACTATCATTTTTGCCGTTTCGGAGTGTCTTAATCTTGTGCAGATTCCGGGAACTGTGTTATAATTTGATCGTCGAAATCATTAGCGCATTCATTTGGAGGTTTCAATATGAAAAAACTGGTTTCTCTGCTGCTGGCGCTGTGTCTGGTCTTTGCGCTCGGCGCTTCCGCCTTTGCGGCGAACTTCCCGGCAAACGGCTTTTCCGATGTCTCCCGCAGCGCGTGGTACGCCGAGGCAGTGGATTTTGTCAAGGCCAGCGGTCTGATGAACGGCGTCGGCAACAATCGCTTCGATCCCGCCGGCACCGTCACGCGCGCCATGGTGATCACGGTGCTCTACCGCCTGGCCGACAAGCCGAGTGTGAGCGGCCAGAGCAACCCCTTCCGCGACGTGCCGAACGATTCCAACTGCTGGTATCGCGACGCGGTGATCTGGGGTGTGAAGAACGGCGTGACGAACGGCGACGGCAGCGCGAACGTCTTTTCCCCGAACAAGGGCATCACCCGCGAGCAGATGGCTACCATGATCGTTCGCTTTCTGCTCAGTCAGGCGGAACTGGACGCCGCTTCCGAGCGGATGATCAGGCGGCTGGACGCCAAAACCGCTTCGGCGCTGCTCAAAGACGAGTTCCGGGATG
>JAEEGF010278208.1_pt1 | contig 10603 bp, 8 predicted proteins | sample 9134171 | NCBI WGS metagenome assembly JAEEGF01 (sample SAMN16246542, study PRJNA631951) | gut metagenome | biome: gut microbiome; feature: rumen; material: AP-attached | host: Bos | place: Iran: Karaj | collected 2018-10 | reverse complement strand
GTAATATAGTGAAATAATAATGACCCCGTCGGCCAGGACTTTTTAGGGGTCAGAGGAAAAAGTTTTTACAGGGTCAGCACCACTGTGCCCTCGGGGGTCAAACGCGTGCGGCTTTTCCACAATCAGCGCCTGCAGCACTTTCTTGGAGTACAAGCGTCGTCTCCCTATCTGCGTGAACGGCAATACACGCTTCTTGGTCCAGTTGTACAGACAGCGAGGCGTGATATGAAGCATAGATGCTGCAGTCTGTGCGTCGACCAGTTCGTCCTGGGAAGTAGAGTTCTTTTGACCCTCCATCACCAGAGCCTTGATCACCTGTAACTCGCTCTTAATCGAGTCGAGCTCTTCTTGTTCAATAATGAATATTCTTTCCTTCATTAGTATAAAATTGAATTTTGTGTTTCGTTTTGTCGATGCAAAATTACTGCCTTTTTGATGCGCTAAGAAATAACCCAGCATTTTTTGGGTAAGTTTTTTATTTGATAATCAATTTTTTAGAAATTTCTAGAAACAAACGTAAGACAATGTAATCTCAAGGTAAGATAAAGTAAGAATAGAGTAGGAAAAATGTATATTATGCAATTTTGCCCAAGAAACTAAAGCTCGATAACTTAGTGCGAAGACCAAGATTGAGAATAATTGTTCTCGCTGTATTGTGAACAAAAAAAAACGGACTGCACCGAAAAAGGCACAACCCGCTATGTACATTATATTATAATATTATATAAGAAGATATCTCACCAAAAAGAGATATGTAAAAATGTTCCAGTAATGTTCCAGTAGGATAACAAAAAAGCGCCAAAACTCAATGAGTTTCAGCGCCTTACGCTTAAATATCCGTACCCAGAGCCGGGGTCGAACCGGCACGGGTGTTACCCCATTGGTGTTTGAGACCAACGCGTCTACCGATTCCGCCATCTGGGCGTCGAAGCGGGTGCAAAGGTAAGTCAAATTTTTGAATTTGGGGCAAAAAAATGGACATTTTTTGTCAAAATGCGTTTTTTTGCGTCTATTGAGGCTGTCAATAGGGGGTGGATGTAGTATATTTGCGGTCAAAAGATGTGTTCGGATATGGAAAATGAGCAGAATAAAACAGTGGAGAGTCCGTTTGCGCGGACGGAGTTGATGTTGGGCGCCGAGGCGATGGCGAAGTTGGCGCGGAGCCGTGTGGCGGTGTTCGGCATCGGCGGCGTGGGCGGCTATGTGGTCGAGGCGCTGGCCCGCAGTGGGGTGGGGGCGCTGGACTTGATCGATAATGACGAGGTGAGTGTGACCAACATCAATCGCCAGATTTTTGCGCTGCACAGCACGATTGGACGCGCCAAGGTGGATGTGGCGGCTGAGCGTGTGCGCGACATCAATCCTGACTGCAAGGTGACGACCCACAAGATGTTCTATTTGCCCGAAAATGCCGATGAAATCGACCTTTCTTGCTTCGACTATGTGGTCGATAGCCTGGACACCATCACGGCCAAAATGGAGATTGCACGGCGGTGCCTACGGTTGGGCGTGACGCACATCTGCTCGATGGGGGCTGCCTACAAGATGGACCCGATGGCGTTTCGCGTGGCGGATTTTGACTCGACGCGCATCGACCCACTGGCGAAGATGCTGCGCAAGCTGCTGCACCGCGAGGGTATCCATCACTTCAAGTGCGTTTATAGCGAAGAGGAACCCCTTTTCAACCCCGATGTTCCCGTCTATGTTGACGGAAAAAAACAGCCGGGCAGTAACGCGTTTGTTCCTGCCGCGGCTGGTTTGTTGATTGCCCGCGAAGTGATAGTCGATCTTGTTAGGCTTTAGGTTTTAGGTTTTAGGCTTTAGGCTTTAGGGACTTACCTAACCCCTCACTTCTAACTCCAGACTTCTAACTCCAAGAAGCCTCATTTCTTTTTAGACTTCTTGCCGCTCTTGCCAGTGGAGCTGGACTTGCTCGATGAGCTGGATTTGCTCTTCGAACTTGACTTGCTCGACTTGCTGGCCTTGTCGTTTGACTTGCCGCTTGATTTGCTGCCTTTCTTGTCGGCTTTGCTGCCTTTCTTCTCGGCTGCTGCGGCTTGTTTGGCTTCGGCCTTGGTGGGAATCTTGATTTTTTCTCCAGCCTTGATCTTGTTGCCGTTCTCGATGCCGTTGGCGCGCTCGATGTCCTTGACCGAAACGCCTGCTTTCTCGGCAATCTTGGTGAGCGACTCGCCCTTCTGTACGGTCACCTCGCTGGGCTTTTCAGGTTTGGACGATTTCTTGCTGCGACGGCTCTTGGAGCTGTGCGAGGTGTCCTCCTTCTTGCGTGACTTGTCATCACGCTTGTGCTTGCCGTTGTCCCTGCTGCTGGTGTAGCGCTCGTTGCGCTTGCGCCAGTTGTCGGTGTTGGCCTTGGAGGCACGCTGCCTGGTCGTCTGTTCGTCGTTCCTGACAGATGTCTTCGCGCTGGAAGTGTTGACCTGTTCGTTGGATTTAGCGGTATAGGAACCCTTGTAGGGCGCCTTGGCAGCCGCTTGGCGCTCGATGGCCTTCACCTCGTCAAATTGCTCCTGTTCGTTCTCCTCGGCCGATGTGTTCATGGCCAGATCACCGCTTGACGTGTCGCTGGTGACGGGAATGATGTCATCATTGTCGGCGCTGGCGTTGTTGGCTATGGGCGCTTTCACCTTGAGGTTGTCGCCGCGGCGCACACGCTCGCTGCTCATGTTGTTCAGGGCCATCAGCTCATTGGTTGTCATGTCATACTTGGAGGCAATCGAGGCCAGGGTCTCGCCGCGTCCCACCTTGTGGGTGATGGTGCGCATGTCTTCAAAGGCCTTGCGTCCGTTGACGTACTCCTCGGCCGTCAACACCTGGCCACCCGGCTCTACCACTTCGCGGTGCTCATACAGGTCTTCGCGGTAGTTGTCGATGCTGTCCTGGCTCATGATGAAGCTGTAGATCTGCTGTGAGGGCAGCACGAGCGTGTAAGGATGGTTATCGCCAGGGATCACATCGGCGCGGAATTGCGGATTGAAGGTGCGGATTTCCTCGATGGGCATATTCAGCACCTCGGCAATCTGGGCAAAGTGGATGCGGCGGTTCACGGTGATCGTGTCGGTGATGAGCGGTTTGCGCGCCAGCGACGGGCTGATGTTGTGCTGCTTGTAGTAGGTCATCGCATAGTTGGCGGCGATGAAGGCAGGCACATAGCCACGCGTCTCGCGGGGCAGGTACTCATAGATGTCCCAAAAGTCGCCCGTGCCGCCATTGCGGTGCAGCGCCTTGTTGACGTTGCCCGGTCCGCAGTTATAGGCGGCGATGGCCAACGACCAGTCGTTATAGATCTGGTACAGGTTCTTGAGGTACTTGGCCGCCATGGCGCTGGAGCGGTAGGGGTCGCGGCGCTCATCCACGAGCGAGTTGATTTCCAGCCCCAGGCCCTTGCCCGTACCGATCATGAACTGCCACAGTCCTGCCGCCCCCACGCGTGACACAGCATTGGGATCCATCGCGCTCTCCACGATGGGCAGGTACTTGAGCTCCAGGGGCAGCCCTTCCTTCTCCAGGGCCTGCTCAAAGATGGGCATGTAGTAGAGGCTCATGCCCAGCATCTCCTCGATGAGGGTGCGGCTGCGATAGACGTAGCGCTCGATGTGCTTACGCACGACCTGGTTATAAGGCATCTCGATGACCGAGGGGATGGCCGCCAGGCGGCGGATGTAGGTTTCCTCGCCCACTTCGCCCGGGTTCTTGTTCTCCACATCGGCATCGAGCACGGTGTAGTTCTGCAAGTACCAGTTGGTCATCATCTTGTGCACATCGGTGTCAAAGCTCTCGGGGAACACGATATCATCGTCGGTAATCGAGTTCTTCAACGAGAGGATGTTGTGCTTCTCACGCGGAGCCGCCAGCAGCGATGTCGCTGCCAGTACCGAGGTGAGGAGTAATGTGAGTAGTCGTCTTTTAGTCATATTGTCTTGTTGTTAGTTTCGTTCAAAAGCTGATGGCGCATTGCACACCCAGCGACGGCAACCGCCCGCCGATGGCCGTGTTGTCGATGGCCGTGGGCGACACGTCGAGCGTCAGGTCGGGTGAGATGTCAAAGTGGGCCAGCGAGGCGTCCACATAGGCATCCACGATATTGATGAGATAGACGCCCACCATCGATATCACGCAGATTTCGCGGTAGCGCCTGTAGTAGTCCCGCTTGCTCTTCATGACCTTCTGCAGCCACGCCACATCCAGGTCGCTCTCCTTGACCGTAGGCGGGAAAAAGTCCATATAGCTGCGCGTGTCGGGGTCATCGTCCATCACATCGCGGTAACCCTTGGAGTAGTCCTTGTACATGCGGTTGTTCCATGCCGCGCCATAGGTCAGTCCCACAAAGGCACCCACCACGATGGGCAATTTCCAGTAGCGGCGGTTATAAATCTGCCCCAGACCGGGACACAGGGCTGACAGCCACAGCGCCCGTTGCGGGTCGGGGTTGAACACGCGCACCTTGCCCAGGGTGGGCGAGGCGGTGCTGTCCATGAGGATTTCCACGCCCTCGATGCCCCTGATGGAGTCGATCGACGCAAAGGTGATGGTGTCGCCCGAGGCGTTGACCACCCTGACAGGATGGGTGTTGCCCACCTTTGTGGTATCGGTTATCGTGATGGCCTTGCGGTTGTGGTGTGACGAGCGTTGCGGTTGGGTGATGGTTGTGACCGTATCACTGGCAACGGCAGGCACGGGCTCTTGGGCCGAGGCGTTGAGGCTCCAGCACAAGAGGCACAGCAGCAACACAGCCACGCTGCGCTGCCATTTCCTGCGGTATGTCGTCGATGCAGTCACCATCAGGTCGGTTCACGCGTTTTTCAGATGGTCAAAGATGCGGATGATTTTCTCCAGTTCGGCCTCGGTGGCGAAGGGGAAGGTGATTTTGCCTTTGCCCGAGCGGTCACAAGTGAACTTGACCGGCACGCCGAAGGTCGAGGCCAGGTGTTTCTGCAGAATCTCGTAATCCTTGGGATTTACGGCTTTGCCGCTGCCCTCTTTCTCCACGCGCTCGCGGTCAGCATCCTGCTGCATCTGCTTGGCGCGTTGCTCCACCTGCCTTACCGACAGGCCTTTCTTGATGGTCTCGTTATACAGCTTCAACTGCAGCTTGGGGTCATCGAGCGACAGCAGGGCACGCGCGTGGCCCATGTCGAGGGTGTGATCGTGCAGGCCCAGTTGCACCTCGGCAGGCAGTTTGAGCAGGCGCAGGAAGTTGGCGATGGTGGCGCGCTTCTTGCCGATGCGCTCACTCAGCCGTTCCTGGGTCAGGTTATACTGGTCGATGAGTTTGCGGAAGGTGAGCGCGATCTCGATGGCATTGAGGTCCTCGCGCTGGATGTTCTCGATGAGCGCCATCTCGGTCACCTCGCTGTCGTTGGCGGTGCGGATATAGGCCGGCACCGACTCCAGACCAGCCAGCAACGCCGCACGGTAACGGCGTTCACCCGAGATGATCTGGTAACTGCCCTCGCCAGTGCTGCGCAGCGTCAGCGGCTGGATGATGCCCAGCTCGCGGATGCTCGCCGCCAGTTCCTCAAGGGCCTCCTCGTCAAAGTTCTGACGCGGCTGGTCAGGGTTGGGGTTTATCTGGTTGATGGGAATCTCGTTGATGGCCGACGAACCCTCGGTCTGGATATTATCCATCGAGATGAGTTTGTCAAGACCTTTTCCCAAAGCGTTTCGTTTCATATCTGAATTCAGTTGATGGTTATTGGTTGCGGTTACTGTTTACTCTTGTCGCGGGAGAGGATTTCCTGAGCCAGCTGGATGTGGCTCGTCGCGCCGCGGCACGTCGGGTCATACTGGGTGACGGGCATGCCATGGCTGGGCGCCTCGCTGATGCGGATGTTGCGCGGAATCACCGTGTTGAACACCATGTCGCCAAAGTGACCCTTCAGCTCCTCAAAGATCTCGTTGGCCAGTCGCAGCCTTGCGTCATACATCGTCAGCAGGAAGCCCTCGATACGCAGGCTGGCGTTCAGCTTGGCCTTGATGATGCGTATGGTGTTGAGCAGCTTGCTGATGCCTTCCAGGGCGAAATACTCGGCCTGCACGGGGATGATGACACTGTTGGCCGCCGTCAGGGCATTGACGGTGATCAGTCCCAGCGACGGGCTGCAGTCGATGATGATGTAGTCGTAATCGTCGATCACGTCCTTGATGGCGCCAGCCAGGACGCGCTCGCGGTTCTTTTTCTCTACAAGTTCCAGCTCGGCACCCACCAGGTCGATGCGCGAGCCCAGCAGTTTCAGGCCCTCGACACAGGTGTCGACGGTAGCGCTGCGCATGGGGTAGTCATCCACCAGACATTCATAGATGGTCGAGGACATGTCGCGGGGCTCGATGCCCAGGCCCGAAGTGGCATTGGCCTGCGGGTCGGCATCGATGAGCAGCACGCGCATACCGCTCTCGGCCAGCGCTGCCGACAGGTTGATGGAGGTGGTGGTTTTGCCCACGCCTCCCTTTTGGTTAGCTATTGCAATTATCTTTCCCATTGGGTATCGTTATCTATATGTAAACAAGAACATCGGCTCCCCCTTAACCATTCTACTGAGACGCAAAGACTTGCGTCCCGATTTTCATGATTTTCGGTTCGCGCAATGTTTCACGGTTGCAAAGAAACTATTTTTTGCTCAAAAAATGGCTAAAAACTCCGTTAAAATCGGTGAATTGTTCAAAACTCACGTAAAATGTCAATAAGTCGTGGAACACTCATTTTTTCACACAACTTTTCCTCAAACAACCTTCATTATCAAACAACTCAAACAACAATGAACAACACAAACAACTATTCTATAACTACAAATTGCGCGAATTTAACTAATTAGCATCCGCATTCAATTATTACGAATTTAACTAATTTGGATGCCGCGCTTCGGCCCTCACGCTAAGGCGCTAAGGCGCTAAGTTTTTTATTATTGCTCGCAAGGGGCTCGCAACATAGTGATCGCCCCTCCCTCAAAGTAGAGACGCAAAAATTTGCGTCTCCCACCCGCGACAGGGTTCATTTGCGTAGCGGCTCCGTCACTGCGATTCCCCGCGACAGGGGCTAAATATGACGCCACTCCCGTGGCGTCCCCCATCGCCGTTACTCTGCAAAGATGGAGGCTATCATTTCGCCCCTTTCTTGCGGTTGCAGTCGCGGCACAGCATTTGACAGTTCTCGATGACGGTACGGCCACCCTCGCGCCACGGCTTTATATGATCACCCTCCATAAACTCAAAATCAAACTCCTTGCCACATAGGGGGCATATGTGACCTTGCTTTTCCCACACTTCCATCTTGATGTCCTCGGGGAACGCCCGCAGATCAAGAAGGCGTTCATCTCCTGTCAGCACATAAGGAATGATGCCTATTTTCTTCTCTATCTCGCTGTCACGCATCAAGGCCGATATTTGCTTGGACATCGCCACGGTGTCGAGCGTCTTGTCATGGAATGTATCATAGTACAGCGCCCAGTCCAGCCCCTTCATGATTTTCTTGAACTTCTTCATCTCGAAGTTGGTAATCGCCCAGTTCAAGACGTTTTGGAAATAAGTCCACAGGTTGTTGGCATTAGGGTCATGCTGGTGCTTAGCCATATAGCCCACCGGGCTTTGCGCCTTGCCTTCACGCTTCTCGTGGTCGGCCATCCACTCCAGCGCTTTTTTCAAGAAGTCTTGACGGATAGGTGTGCCGTTAACCAGGTCTTTCCCCAACTTGTAGGCGCCGCAGTTGCTCTTGGAGAAGTGGCGCTTGGCATCACTCACAAACGGACCCGCATAGATGGCATTGAGGATTTCCTGTTCGTTCAGGGGTTTGCCCGCGATGTTGATAGTCTTGAACCACTCCAGTTTTTCACTATGTTCACCCTCGCACACATACACAGTCAGTTCATAGTCCAAAATGCGTTTTTGGATATCTCCTGGCTGATTGAAGAAGTTCTTGAACTCAAAGCTGAATCTTCCCGCCACATACTCGCATAAAGCCAATGTGCGCTGCTGACCATCCATCACCTCGTAAGGACACTCCGCATCATTGCCGCGCTTCACCCAATACATCACATTCAACGGGTAGCCTTTCAGCACCGTGTTGATGACTGCCTGTTGTTCCTTGTCGTTATAGATAAACTCGCGCTGATAGGGCGGACGGATGTCAAGCAGTCCATTATAGCCCCTCACACCCTGCTCCTCGTTATTCACATAACCTTGGGTAATCTCTCCCACGGTCACACTAATCTGTTTTATCGTCATCATAACTTCTTCGGATGTTTGTTGCGGATAAGAATTCTACTATATTGTCTTTTCCCATTTACGACACCACAGCCACCTCGGTCTTCAGGATGGTAATGATACCCCACTTTTGCTAATATCTCTTTAGGTGCAGATACTCTTGTATTACCACTTGCTTGCCAGATTATATCAAATTGATATGGGTTGTATTTATCAAGAAATGTAATGGGTACCCCCATTATTCCAGCATAATCACATGGAATATCTTGTGTTCTTCCCACATTAATTGCATCATAGTTGTCAAATGAAGGATATCTATCAGGAGAGTAACGACATACAAGATCTATTTCTTCATGTCTTTTATTATGGTCGAGATTTGTAAACCAATTAACTCCAGAAACTCTAATCATGTTTTCTCTATGATCACTTGCTGTCGCTTTATCTTCATACGGGGAAGTAAAATGAGCTGCGCCTCCTTTAAAGCCATATCCTAACCAAACTTTATTTTCCTTTATTAATGGAAAGAATTCTTTATATGTTACAGCATTCTGATGACCTACTATCAAAAACTTTTTGTTGAAATCTATCAGTTGAGCAATGTATTCCCTGAATAATGAAAATGGCGGGTTAGTCACTACTACATCGGCCTCTTTAAGCAGTTCTATACATTCCGAACTACGGAAGTCGCCTGTCTTGAGAATGGAAAGCACGTTTTTGTCGTTTTTCAGCAGATATTGCACATCGCTCAAGTCAACAGCTCCGTCACCATTCATGTCGCGCACCTCTGTGATCTCGACCTTGTAGGCAATCTTCTTAGGTTCCTCAGTAAAGTCGCCCCAGTCAATCATCAATTCGTTGCCCTGAACAGGTGAGCCGTTATAGCACGTGCAAATCAGCTTTTTCAGCCCCAACTGGTTGAAGCGAAGGGCAAAATACTTGAAGAAATTGCTCTCGTAGGGGTCATCGCAGTTGCACAGGATGGTCTTTCCGCGAAAGTGCTGCCAATAGTGCTGCAACTCCCGCTCGATGTCGCTCATTTGCGTGTAAAACTCGTCTTTCTTGGCCGTCTTAGCGGCATTTAGGTTTTTGTTGGCCATAGGCGGTTGATAGTCATTAGTTAGCAATCAACTATCAATCACGCCAAGACGCAATAAAGGCGAGATGCTCCTTATTGCGCATAGCAAGAGACGGCCTCGGTGGAGCCCCTGTTCCCCAATAGGTGTGCATCACGCCTGTAGCGTGAGCATCACTATAGTGGGGAATTAGAGACCCATACGAGCCACTAATCACATATTATTCTGCGACTTGTTATTCCAATAAGTTTCCGAGGCTCTTGGCTATGCGCGAAATAATAGCGAATGCTTGTTATCGTCATCGGGATTTCTCCCCCGATTCCACCGCAAAGTTAGTGCAAGCTGAGGATAGAACAAAATGAAAAATTATTTTTTTCATTTTTTTATGTCTCGGCGCAGCCTAACTTCGAGACGAGTTATGTTCCTTAGTTCAAAAGATTTGAAAAAAAGCACGCGCCTTCCCAATAGTGTGGTTATAGTTGTTCATCGTTGCTCATGTTGTTTGAAAAAAAGTACGCTGATGCCTCTTTAAACTCTAAACTGCGAGCCCCGCGAGCTTTTTGACATGGTCAACCCCACCTCCATGACATTATCTTTGGCAATTAATTCACAATACTAACCACCAAACAAGAAAAACACCATGAACGAAAACAGATGCATCTATTTGCGAAAACCAAATCTCGAAGACCCACAGCAGAAGTGCGTATTCTCTCGCGAAACCGACCTTTCAAAGTTCGGAGCAACGCCCATTGTCACTAACTGCAACATCCCCGTCTTGCTCAACCACGAGATTACACTCGTCACGGGCAACAGCTGTTCGCGAACAGCTCATTACGCTAAAATGCTCGCTACCGCCATCCTCAATGGCGGCAACTACCCCTATGCCCCCAGCCTCAAAACCGCAGTCAAGGATAGCAAGGTCATGTGGATAGACTCCGTCAATTCAATCCACTCGGTCTCCGACCTCATGAGGGAGTTCAAGGACAACTGCAACGTCACCGACGAAAACTTCCGCATGATGTGCCTCGACTGCCTTGGCTCATTCCAGCACCACAGTGACATCGTCATCGATCTCGTCATCGATGCCGTACGCGATTTCCAGCCAAACTTCATCGTAATCAATGACATCGACCACCTCATTCCCTTCAGCGGGCATCGTGAGACCTTCGATTTCATCGCCTTCCTGCGTGACATCACCTCAAACTACAACGTCTCTGTGTGCGCCATCGGGCACAACCTCATCGGTAAGGTAAAAAACACAACAGGACTACTCGGAAAAGAACTCCTTGGAATAGCAACTAATGTCTTTCGTG
>JAEEGF010164891.1_pt1 | contig 10603 bp, 10 predicted proteins | sample 9134171 | NCBI WGS metagenome assembly JAEEGF01 (sample SAMN16246542, study PRJNA631951) | gut metagenome | biome: gut microbiome; feature: rumen; material: AP-attached | host: Bos | place: Iran: Karaj | collected 2018-10 | reverse complement strand
TCTAAGAATATTTCAAATATGATATACTGCAAAAGACGGAGGAATGTACAATGCAAACAGATAATAACTTAGAATGGAAATTAGTTTCCTGCGAGCATATCGTAGAGGACGAATATATAGATTTTAGGAAGTGCGCTTATGAGCTTCCTGACGGAACTGTGGTTGAGCCTTTTTATAATTATAGTAGAAGGGATTACGCAGTGATTGTTGCTACTGATGAGGATGGCAAGTATATCTGCGTAAAGCAGTTTAGACATGGAATAAATAAGGTCACTGTAGAGTTTTGCGCAGGTGGATTAGAGCGACTAGATGGTAAAGAATATGGTGCAGCTACCAACCCAGCCATGGTAGAGACAGCATTGGAAGGTGCAAAAAGGGAGCTCTTAGAGGAAACAGGCTATGTGTCGGATGAATGGAAGTTCCTGCTTAAGCTTCCTTCAAATGCCACTATGGCCGATAATTATGCCAACATTTTTGTTGCTAAAAACTGCCGCAAGGTTGCTGGGCAAAACTTAGATGACACCGAGTTTTTAAATGTTCATTTGTATAATCGCAGCGAGATTGAAGAAATGATTCAAACTGGAGATTTCCCACAGATGGCCCATGTGCTTGCTTTGTTACTGGCGGAGAAATATAATTAGCATTATGAGCAAATCAAATTCAAAAATCAATTCACTCCAGGCCCTGAGGGCGCTGGCGTTCATAGGAATATTTTTAGTACATTCAAAGGTTGCATGGGGATGGTCTAGATTAGGTGTTTCCATTTTCTTTGGACTGTCAGGATTTTTAATGACATATATTTATTGGGACAGACAGACTCCTGATGGCATTGCCGGTGCAGCCAAATTTTCCATTTCAAAAATAAAAAAGCTTTATCCACTGCACATGCTGACAATGATTTTTGCAGTGCTAGTAGAAATAAAGCTATACAGATTCTTTGGAACACTCAGGGAAAACTTTTACTGGCTAGTTAGAAATATATTTTTAAATACATTTTTGATTCAGTCATGGTATCCAAACAGTGCTGTAAATGTAGCCTTAAATGGCGTAGCCTGGTATCTGTCCGTGGCAATGTTTCTATATTTTCTGTTTCCATTTATCCTTAGATGGATGAAGAAAAGAAAGCTAGCTACTCTTATATTAGTGGGCATACTTCTGATTGCTATACAAATTATCACAGCCTATCCAATGGTAGCTAAATACGGCGAAGGCGACATGGTTTATAGATGGTTCGTGTATACCTTTCCCGTTTACCGTATTGCAGATTTCTATTGTGGTTGCGTCTTAGGACGAATCTACATGCTTACAGATAAAACAAAACAAAGCTCCGCCTCAACCACAATCGGATATACAATCATCGAGCTTGCACTCTTATGCTTTACAGTTTGGTTTTCACTATGGCTTGGCACTCCATCTGAAAATAATGTGATCCTTGCCCTCAGAAACTGGTCCAGCGGATATATTATCATGGCTTTGGCATGGATATGGGTATTTGTTCAGTGCAAAGGCCTGCTGACAAAAGCGGTATCAAATCCACTTATGGTAGCTTTAGGAGATATCAGCCCCCAGGCCTTCCTGCTACACTACACTATCATCCGTTGCGTAAATGCATATCTTGCAATGCATATGATTTTATTTACTCCAGAGATGATTTGGAGATATTTCATCTTTGAATTTATAGGCACTATTATCCTGTGCTTTATCTACAACAAAATAGCGAGCTTTATAAAAAGCAAACTCACAATTAACAAATAGGGACCTGGTCTCTATTTGTTAATTTTTTCTCAATTATCTGAGATAATACACACCACCTTCGTATATTTTTCTTATATTCCACATCTTAACCTCTATGTTATAATTTCTCTCGCTGCGGCAATTTTGCCCAGCAGGTTTAACGCATTTTAGAGGAGTATAAATTAATATGGAAATGGATTTTCTTTACTCAAGTAGAGAAGAGCAGGTAAAACGTATCAATCACGTATTGATATTTACTTTTGGCATCTACTTTACTCTACTGACCACTGTAGTGGTTATCTCTTATCTCAGAGGTTTTCAATCTCTTTCATACCTGTTATTAACACTAGCAATCGAGGCAGGCACAATTTCCACATTATCAGGTATATATGCTAAAAAAGCTGTTTCAGAACGAGTTAGATGGCTATCACTAGCTTGGCTTTGCGCCATTGGATTCATCAGCACCTACTATTTCAATAGCTACTATCTTAGATTTGCTATGGTAGGACCTGTGGTCCCATTTGTTCTTTATTATGACAAGAAGTTTTCAAGAATCTCTGGTGCAGCTGTTGCTCTTACTCAGGTGCTTACATTCGTCCTTAGAATTGTTGGTCCTAAGCCACTCTCACCTGATGAAATAGTTGATACTGCTGCAGGCATCGGATGCGCATTTGCAGTAGTAGCACTTTGCATTTTCCTTGAGAGTATACTGGAGAAATTCCAGAATGATACTGTGGGCTTAATTGAATACAGAGCTAATAATCAGGCTGAGCTTTTAAAAGAAGTTATGGAAGTAGCCACAGCTGTTAGAACTGGTGTGACAAACGCCATGGATAACATGAGCAAGTTGGATGAAACTACTCAGAGCGTCAACGGCGCTATGGATGAGATTTCTTTTAGCACCAGCGCCAATGCCGAGCATATTCAGGAGCAGACTCTCATGACTCAGAAGATTCAAGAGCTATTAGAAGAAACAGTTGCCCGTTCACAGGAAATGGCCGCTTCTGCAACAGAGTCCAGCGACATCAATAACGATAACCGCCAGATGATGCTTCAGCTTAAGGAAATGTCCGAAAAGATTGCAAATATTAACACTGAGGTGGGTCATGCAATGACAGCCCTTGTAAATAAGGGTAATGAAATGCAGAAAATCACTGATGTTATCATGGAAATCAGCACTCAGACTAACCTATTGGCTCTCAATGCTTCTATTGAAGCTGCAAGAGCCGGTGAGTACGGAAGAGGTTTCTCTGTAGTTGCAAATGAAATTAGAGAGCTTGCAGAAAAGACAAAGCAGTCTACCGAGGATATTACAAAGATGATTACAGAGCTTGGTAACAATGCCCAGGATGCTCAGTCTGCTGTAAACGAAGCATACAATGCTTCAAACAAGCAGAAGGATTTGATTGAGAAAACTGCGGAAGGATTTATGCAGGTAAACAACAACGTTAACAATCTTTCCGCAAATCTCACAGATTTCCAGGGAATGATTGAAAACCTTGCTGCTTCCAACAACACAATCGTAAATAATATATCTCAGCTTTCTGCCACAACAGAGGAAGTTACTGCCGCTGCTGCGCAGTCAGCCGAGCTTTCAAACGACAATAAAGAATTGTCAAAGAATACAAAAGAAATACTATCAGATGTACAGCTTACAGCTGCTGCACTTGATAAATACACTGCTTAATCAACGGGTTAAATCCTTGACCCATTTGTACTTTTTATAATGAGCAAAAACCCAAGGTAGCTTGCCTACCTCATCCACGCAGGTGCAGGCATATACTGCCAGCACCGGCCAGTGGAACACAAATGCTCCAAGCAGTGCTAGTGGAACAGCAATACACCACATACAAACAGCCAGGCTGTACACATCAAAAAGTGTATCACCGCCAGAGGCAAACACACCGTTGATGACAACGGTATTTATGCATCGGCCTATCATATAAAAGGCCATTATCACCATCATTCCTACTAAATAACTTCTAGCCTTATCTGTCAGAATCATAAAATTCACAACAGCAGGAGTCACAAGCAAAATCACTGCTGTGGAGAAAAATCCCAGGAACACAGAAATCTTAGCAACTCTTCCACCATACAGCTTTCCTTTTTGTAAATCTCCAGCACCAAGCTCATTTCCAATAACGATTCCACCAGCAGCACTGATACCATCACATAAACAGCACATCAAATCTCTAACTACAGCAGCAACAGAATTGGCTGCGGCAGCATCTGCCCCTAAATGGCCCATGATTGCTGTATAGGAAGTAAAGCCTACACCCCAAAACAAAGCTGCTCCGGCAATAGGTGCGCCACACTTAAAATAATCCTTGGCAAGCATGGCATCGCGGACTATCAAATCCTTAAATCTAGGATGAATAAAGTCCTTTTGGTACGAAGACACAAAGGCCCAGACCATTTCAATAATACGCGCAAAAAGAGTAGCAATCGCTGCTCCATTTGCCCCCATGGCAGGGATACCCATAAATCCAAAGATGAAGATTCCGTTTAAAATAATATTTATAATGACCGCACCAGAACTGATAATAGCACATCTATCAGCATGGTCAGTAACACGCATCATCCCAAGGTAGCACTGGGAAAGACCAGTCAAAAGATATGACCAGCCAGCAATTCTTAAATATCCTGCACCTATAGAAATCAAAGATGCATCACTGGCAAAAATACGCATCAAATATGTAGGAAAGCCTACGCAGGCAATTGCCACTATTGCAGAAAGTACCACAGCAATGCGGATACTCATTCCAAATATCTTATGTATAGCTTCCTTGTCACCCTTGCCCCAGTACTGTGCGCCAAGGATGGAGATAGAGCCTGTGACAGCACAAAGCATCATATTCTGAATAAACTGGATTTGTGTGGCCAGAGAAACGGCGGCCATAGAATTCTGCTCTACCCTGCCTAGCATCACCGCATCGCAAGCTGCTACAAGAGCCAGCATCAGCGCCTGAAAAGCCAGTGGTAAAGTCAAATTAAAAAGCCTCTTTAAAAAGGCTTTATCAGAAAACATTTTATCTTTAGTATTCATGTATAACCCCTTATGCAAAATCTAATTTTATAATAAATGAAAAAAAGCCCGATGGCTAGTATATTCTAACCATCGGGGTATGTGTTTAAAATACTATGAGTACAATTTTTTAACGTTACTTTCAATAATCGAATCAGTTTCAATCTTAAAATCGCCATTTAAAAATGCTTCAAGCTGGCCATATGTATTGATTGCTTTGCCGTTTACTAAAATAATAAATGGCTTTTGGCCATCTGCATTAAGTGTCATTCTGTAATCCACTCTATCAAGAGCATATTCAATACCCATGTCGTATGAGTTGAAATAGCTACGTGCATTTCCTAATGTGTGATCAGAAGTAATCCAATACTCCTCTACGCAGTTAATCTTTGGATCTACCAAAGTCATCTGAATGAATTTATCACTGCTTTCCTCGCGTAACAATTTGTACTCTTTATTTAGTGTCTGTAATTCCATAATTCACCTCATAAAAAAATACTGAAGTAACCATAAACCTTATGCACTTTAGCACGATATCCGTTATAGGTCAATTATGTTCACAGAATTTTCACATTTTTTATAACTTTTCACTAATTGTTTGCAATTAAATCGCTTTTCCATAGTCGATATACCGGTATGGTCATAAAGATTGCTTTGATAACATTATCAGCAATCATGCAGCACCATACGTAAATCAGGCCCATGCCAAAGAAGTGGATGCCGATGAAGGTAGATAATATTCTAATGAGCCACATGCCGCAAAACTCCACTACAAATGGATATTTTGTCTTGCCAAGTCCGTAGTAAATACCCTCAGAAATAATATAAAGACCAAAGAATGGCTCGTTAAAGGCTACCATTTTCAGCACAGTTGTACCCAGCTCTATAACAGCAGGGTCATTAGTAAAGAAGCTCATAAGTGGTGCCGCGAAAACGAAAAGTAGCACACCACTTATAGTCATAATACCAAGAGTTGAAAGAATACTGCTGACGCAAACCGCATGGTATTTGTCGTGATCCTGCTCGCCATAAGCGATACCAACCATTGTGTTGGCAGCAGATTTGAATCCGTAGCCACCAATGTAAAACAGCTCCTCTGCCCCTACAGCAATACTGTGGGCTGCAAAAATGATGGTGCCCATGTGGGATACCAGACCTGCAAATACTACATAACCAGAAGTCGATGCCACATTTATAAGAAGCACTGGAATGGCCAGGCGCCACATTCTGGCAGTGAATTCTTTATCAAGCTCCAATAGCTTGCCCTCAAGCTTAAACTCCTTGTGACGAAGGAATACCATAAGCACAGCAAGTCCGCTGGCAACGGCTGAAATGCATGTAGCATAGGCTGCGCCATCCACGCCCCAATTGAATATATAAATAAAAATGTAATCAAGAAGCAGATTTAAAGCATTAGCTGCCACGCTGATATACATTGGTGTCTTAGTATCTTTTGTGGCACGAATAGCCGATGCTAACACATAGTTAATGGATTTAAATACTATAGGAACTGAAACCCAGAAAAAGTATCTGGTGGCTGCTGGTGCCACCTCTGGTGCTGCTCCCATCCAATGGGCAACAAATGGTGTGCAAATAAGGCAGATAGCCTCTAGAACCACACCAACTCCGATAGCAAAGACCAAGCTAACTTTTGCAACCTGAGATATTTTATGATTTTCCCCTGCACCGATGGCCTGAGCTATCTGTGTCATAGCGCCTACGCCAAAGGCAACAGGCACACTGCCTATCAGCCAGGTGATAGTAGTCGATGTGGAAACTGCTGCAGTAGCAGTAGCGCCCAAATGTCCAACCATGGCGGTATCTACATACTGCATCAAAACAGAAAGAATCTGCTCTAGCATAGTAGGCAAAGCCACCACAATCACCGACCACAAAACTTCTCTATAGTGATAATTAGTTTTCTTCATTTTCCCAATCTTTACCTATTCCGTTTGCCCAAACCATAGTCTCTATGGCTCTAGCCACTCTGATGGCGTCTATTGCATCCATGGCTCGTTTATAATCAGCGTCCTGCTTTTTCACCAGGGCAGAATAGTCCTTTTGCTTTTGTTCAAATTCCTCGGCCCTGCGCTTTTTGGCACGGGCTGCTTTTTTCTGAAAGGCAGCATAATCGGCATTGCTGGCAGTGGTTCTTTTTGAAGTTTTCCCCATTACTTTTGAATGAGTGAGAACTTTTCCACTTTCTTCAGCAGATAAAAACTGATAGGCCTCCACTATCCTGTTGTAGGCATCGGCATTTGCCACGCCTGTCACGTCAGGATGAAGCTGTTTTACCAAATCCTTATACGCCATTTTTATCTGGCTCTGGCTGGCGCCTGGACCAAGTCCTAATGCCATCAAAGCCTCCTGCCTTGTTTTAATCATACAAACTCCCCTATGTCCTAGTCCTTTGCTATTACCTGTGCAATAAAGTAAAGTGAACCACAAACAATAATCTTTTCTCTGAAAGATTCTGCGGCCTCAAGGGCCTTTTCGTAAGAATCAAAATGAACTGTATCTGGCATTTTATCTACATCAAGTGCTCTTTTCATGTCCATTCTTACTGTATAAATACGGCTGGCTATAGGACGAAGGATGTTAAGCATCTGTCTATAATCCTTGTCTGCCATTACTGCCATTATAAATGAAAACTGCTCATTTGGAAATTCATATACCAAACTATCGTATAACGCCTGTACCCCTGATGGATTGTGGGCTCCGTCCACCATAACAAATGGCGATTTGGAAACTATTTGCATTCTACCAGGCCAACTTGCATCTGCAAAGCCTTGCAAGATTGCTGCCTCCGGAATATTTAAAAGCTTTGCTATTTCAAATGCAACAGCAGCATTTTTTCTTTGGTATTTTCCAAACAGGCCAAGCTTTACATCCGCTGAAAGCTCTGTGGCCTCCGTAAATTCACACCCTAGATTCTTGCAGCGGTCCATAATCACCTGCTTTGCCCCAAGAGGCATTTCCCCGATGACTACAGGAACTGATGGCTTTATGATTCCTGCTTTTTCCCCGGCAATCTTTTCAACAGTGTCACCTAAATACTGGGTGTGCTCTAGGCCGATAGATGTAATAGCACAAACCAGAGGCGCCTGCGCCAAGCCATTAGTGGAATCTAAGGTGCCTCCCAACCCTGTTTCTAGGACAGCGTATTTAACTCCCTGCTCCTTGAAATATAAAATGGCCATCACCATCCAGTAGTCTAGCATGGTAGGCTCAAAATCCAAATCCATAGCTAAAAGCTGGCTGCCTAATCGCACCACAGCTTCCTCTGGAATCTGCACACCGTCCACCTGAATGCGCTCGGTGTGCTTTATCAGATGAGGTGATGTGAACAAGCCCACTTTAAATTTATCTGAAGATGCAAAAGAAGCAGCCTGTAAGATACTACTCACAAAAGCTGCTACTGATCCTTTACCATTGGTACCAGCAATGTGGATGATATCAAGCCCCATCTCCGGGTGGCCCAATCGCTCTAAAAGCCTAGATGTAATATCTCTTCCACAAAGTGTCCCAAATTTATTTTTATTGTCAATAATAGTAACGATTTCCTGGTATGTCATAAGTTTTAGACTACTAAGATAACTCCACCATCGCTTGCGTACATTGTGCTGACACCGCGCATATCTACTACAAAAATGTCCTTCCAGTTTGCAAGGGCTTCCATCTTTTTCTTAAGAGCCATTGCACGCTCTGGGCAATTGCAATGAGAAATGGCAAGTATCTTTTCCTCGCAGTTTGTAGTGACATCCATGGCACATTTGGTCATTTTATCAATGGCCTGAACCATACCACGGCCCTTTGCAAGCTGCTGGATATAGCCGATTTCTGTTGAGCCCATAACTGGCTTAATATTTAAAGTCTCTGCAATGGTGGCCTTGAGATTAGAAAGACGTCCAGATTTTCTGAAGGTCTCTAAAGTCTCCAAAACAAAGAATGTATGCTGCTGTTCAATGTATGCGTCTACTGTTTCGATTACCTGTTCAAAGCTCATACCCGCTTTTTCGCATTCTGCGATTTTTAAAGCGATAAGAGTCTCTCCGATAGAAGCTGATTTGGAATCGAATACGTGGATGTTCTTAGATTCGTCATCCTCCTCGTATAAATCCTTGCCAAGGCAAGCGCTGTTGTAAGAGCCGGAAAGCTGTGCTGAAAGAGTAACAACGTAAATATTTTCAGCGTCGCATTCCATCTCCTCCATGTATGCGTTAGGTGAAGGGCATGCAGACTTAGGTGCATTTTTGCTTTCTGCGCAAGATTTAATGAAATCCAACTGGTCAAAAGTCTCGTCATCTATAATCTGTCTGCCATCTATTTCTAAAGTTAATGGTACATTTACAAAATGACCATCCTGCTTCATTTCCTCTGTAAGTTCGCCACAGCTATCAATAATAATTTTGTACATGATAAACCTCCTGCTTAATACAAAAGGTATTATATCATTAGCAGGCTTCCACGTAAATAGTTATTATTAACTCAATATGTGGTTTTTAAAACCACATCCTTAAAAATGTTTATTTATTCCCATTTTACGGTGATTACATTGGAATTTTCATCCAGTAAATAATACACTGATTCCAGTCCTGGACAGTATTCTGCAATGTGTTTGTCCGTAAAGAAGTAATCCATGACTCTAGTGTAAAGGTCCGAATTGCTAAACTTAAGTGAGATTTCAGGCTCGCCAGATTCAAATGATTCTGCTAGCTTTGCACCAATGGAATCCACTCCGAACCAATCATAATAAAGTCCCTGATGAACGAAATAGTCATCTGCATTGGACAGACATTCCGGAACTTCAAAGGATGATGTAATCACATGGTTCTGGCTGATTTCCTCTGAAGTCATAGCCAGATATGCGTAGTTTACACGCTTTGAAGTGTCGTTGTTGCTATCCATATATTTGCTGTTGCCCCAGGTAACGTCCATATAATAGTAGGCGTCGTCTAGGTACACCAGATTCCATGCATGGCTTTCATTGTTAGCATTTCCAGTGATGATGGTACATGGAATGCCCAGCTTATCCAGCATATACCAGGCAGCATCAGCATATCCCTGACAAACAGTAGCCTGATACATGAAAACGCTAAGGATATTCTGATTTTCCTTGCTGTTAGTGTCGTAATCCACCTTTTCAATCAAAGTCTCAAAGACATATAAAGCCTTGTCGAAATCACTGGCATGAGGAGCTATTCCAGAGAGCCATTCATCACAAACTGCATCAACTGCAGACTGGTAAATGTCTCTTTGTTCCTGGCTCATGGTATATTTTGGCTCAAACTCCAGGCCCACCACCTTGTTGCTAGATGAATAGGTATTGTACTGATAGCCATTTATCCAAAACAGATTGCCATAGTCTGCCATGACAGCCTCGTAGGCCTTTGCCAAAGTATCCTTTTCTTTGGTTGCCAAAGCGATTTTATTGTCATAGTTAATGATACAATCATAGACCTGATCGTAGGTCTGCTGCTCTTCTTCAGTAAGATGCTGATAAGCATACCTATCGTAGGAAACACTTTCCACCAGCACTGGCTCGCCAATCATGCTTTCAGTTGTGGTCTCTGTAATAGCAGCCTGAACATCTGTAAAGCTCTTTATCTTTGAAAGTTTCTCTGTGTCTAACTGCCCGTCTCTTAAATTTAGGATTACATAGATGGCAACAAACACGCCACCTACAACCAGAAGAGCACCTATTAAATTAAGTAATGCATGTATTAATTTCTTCAAATGTTCTCCTTGTAAAAAAAGAAGCAGCGTAAAATATCTTTACGCTGCCGCTCTCCCCTTAATCATTTTTTATTGCCTATAGCTTGTTTTTCATAACATAACCAAAGG
>JAEEGF011129097.1_pt1 | contig 10604 bp, 9 predicted proteins | sample 9134171 | NCBI WGS metagenome assembly JAEEGF01 (sample SAMN16246542, study PRJNA631951) | gut metagenome | biome: gut microbiome; feature: rumen; material: AP-attached | host: Bos | place: Iran: Karaj | collected 2018-10 | reverse complement strand
AACGCCGCGGCGAGATCCGCTCCGGGCCGGTCGGCTGGCTCGTCGGCCCCGAAGGCGACTTCGCGCCGGAGGAGCTCGCCTCGGCGCTCGCGCTCCCGCGCGCCGTCCCGGTCACGCTCGGCCCGAACGTCCTGCGAGTCGAGACCGCCGCGCTCTGCGGCGTCTCGGCGACCCTCGCGCTGGCGCTCTAGAACACGCGGAACGAGCGGATCTGCCAGTTGTGGTAGGAGACGGGGTGCGAGCCGTCGGACGGGTAGGAGCCGTCCGGCGCGCGCGCGGGCGCCGGGTCGCGGAAGAGCTCGACGAGGGCGTGGGTCGTGGCGAGCGTGGTGCCGTCCTGCACGGAGTCGTTCTCGCCGAACTTGGGCGAGTAGGCGTCCGCGCGGATGATCACGAGATACGTCTGGCCGCGCGTCGTGAAGCCGTCGATCGTGCCGCGGATGAGGCTCTCGCGCTCGTTGTCGTCGCGCGGCTGCCCGAGCGTGATGAAGTCCTCCAGGAGCTTGTTGTGGTCCGCGTACGACCCGTGGTCGTTCCCCGAGCCGAGGAACGAGAGGTTCCGGACGACGTTCCTCGGGTGGTTGTTGAAGACGGTCGACTTCGCCTGCGCCTCCGGCAGCTGCGACTCCTCGAGCATGCGGCAGAAGTCCGTCGCGAGCGTCAGGGCCGTCTGCTCGTCGATGGCGTTGGTGACGGTGCTCCCGCTCGCGGTCGAAGGATAGGGCGCGCCGTTGAAGACGGCGGCGATGGGATAGGGGTTGAGGAACTCGGTGGCCTCGCCGCGGACGCTGACGTTGTTCGCGATCTTGGACGCCGCGACGAGCGGCGGCGCGTTGAGGTTCACGCGGCCGTTGTGGACGGCGGAGTAGAGGTCCTTGTACGGATCGGAGGACGTCCCGTCGCCCGAAAGCTCGGTCCAGTCCACGTCGCCGTCGGCCGTGGCGCCCGCCGCGGTGATCTCCTTGCGGTCCGGGTAGCGGTCGCGATCCGTCGTGAAGTAGTCGACGACGGGGTGGAAGTCGGCCCGGCCGCTGCCGTACCGCCAGGTCTTGAACAGGGACAGCGTCTCGTAGGGTCCGCACAGGACCGTCCCGAGGTCGGCCGCGTTCCCGTAGCCGTCCGCGGGGATGCGCGAATAGAGCTCGGAGGCGATGCGGCCGCTGCTGATCGATCCGTTGGACTCGACGAAGGGCTTTCCGCCCTTCTTGGCGCTGTGCATCATGTCCGGCATATGGGCGCCGGAGCTGGTGTTCATCCAGTCGAGGACGTTGGCGTAGTCGTCGTCCGTCTTGAAGAGCCACGCCGTCTGGGCGTAGTTCCAGATCGGATCCTTGAAGCCGGCGGCGGCGCACTCCTGCCGGGCGTTGTCGTTGGCGGAACCGTCGAAGAAGAAGTCCTCGAGCATGTCGTCGAACCGGCCGCCGCCAATGCCGCCGCCATGGAATCCGCCGCCGCCGCCGTCCTTCATGGCGATGATGTTGTTGATCCAGAAGCCCATGGTCGAGCCCGCGGCCTTGTCGTCGACGGTGACGAGGCTGCTCGTGTCGAAGGCGAACATGGGCACCGCGCAGAAGGCCCAGCCCCAGGCGAGATCGCCGAGGGAGCCGTCGGAGTTCCCGCCGTACTGCGAGGAGCCGCTGTGGTAGACGGCGGGGTCGACGCGGATCCAGAAGTCCTTCGTGCTCGCGATGGCCGGGGCGGGGACCTGCTGGATGGCGCCGCCGTCGCCGGTGATCGTCACCTTCATGCGGATCGGAATGAAGACGTCCTTGATGTTGTCGCCCTCCTCCTCGACGAGGTACTGGGCCCGGGTCGGAGGATAGAAGTCGTCGAGGTCCTCGCTCCACGCGCACTCGATCGTGAAATTGACCTCGTCCTCGACGACGATCTGGCGGCTGCCGGCGCTCGAGCTGGCGTCGTTGACGGTCTTCGAGGAGGAGGAGACCGACCCCGACGTGAAGAAGTCCTTCCACGCGATCTTCTCGGTCCCGTCGCCGCCGCCGCCGCCATGGAAGCCGCCGCCGCCGCTCCCGCCCGTCCATTCGATCAGCTCGTCGCGGATGCCCTTGTCGGTTCCGCCCGTGACGGTGTTGTCCGACGGCTGGCCTTCCATGACCTCCCAGTCCAGCCGGACGGTCCCCTTGTGCGAGCTGCTCTTGGTGGTCTTGTTCTGGCAGATGGCGCGGGCGCCGACGTGGAGCGTGCCGTCGTAGGTCCGGACCCAGTTCTCCTTGTCCCCGGACGTGGAGTCGTGGTGGTCGCCGATCTCGATGTAGGCGAAGACGCTGTTGAGAAGCGGCGCGGACTCGGTGCAGGGGTAGTTGAGCGGGTTTGCGCTGCCCGCGAAGGAGGGCTTGCTCTCGGAGACCGAGACCTTGTTCCCGTTGTTGTCCGTGATTTGCGCGGAAACCGTCGGCAGGTAGGACCAGTAGTTGCAGGTGGGGGACGTCGACTGGCCGGGGATGAAGTCGGCGTCGACGCCGTCGAGCAGGGCGACCGTGGCGAGCGCGGCGCGGGAGAGTTGGTAGGTGGGCCCGCAGTTCTGGAAGATGGTGAACTGGTCCTCCCCGTACGAGGTCGCGCCGCGGCCGTTGGCGACGCGGCCGCGGGCGAAGATGGCGACCATGGCGCGGAAGGTGCGGCGGACGAGCGCGGTCCAGTCCTTCGAGGCCCAGCTCCCGAGCTCGGAGCGGCGGGGAAGCTGGATCTTGGGGTTCCCCTCGGGGTCGAGCTCCGAGAGGGACGGGGCGAAGCCGGCGAAGAGGTCGGCGGGGTAGTAGTCCCCGGCCACGGTCGGGATGTCGGTGGCCTTGATGGCGAGGACGGCCGTCCCGCACCGATTCTTCGCGTCCGCCATCGAGTAGAACATCTTGGACGAGTCCCTCTTGGAGACGAACGAGGTCGCGCTCTTGACGAAGCGGGGGACGGTGTCGCCGTCGGAGTCCTTCGCGTCCCTGTTGGGGAGGATCAGCGCGAGCGGGTCGCCGCCGGTGGTCGCCTTGCGCTCGGCGGCGGTCCCGCCGCCGTCGTTGTTCATGTCGAGCAGGCCGGTGGTCTCCAGCGCGATGAACGCGTAGCGGCCGACGAGCGAGTCCTCGACGGGGCGGCCGTACCCGCCCCAGTCGTGCCCGGTTCGACCGGGGCTGGCCTGGGAGGCGTTGATGGAGCTGTAGATGGGCGCCCAGTTGCACTTGGCGGACTTGGCGAGCGCGAGCTGGGCCGGCGTGAGGTCCTCGGCGATTTCGGCCGTGAGGACGTGGGCGCCGGCGGTCTCGGTGGCGCCGAGGGCGCCGCACTGGTAGTGGTCCCCGCCCTCGGCGGAGGCGAGCCAGGGGTAGGGCCAGGGGGCGACGGGATCGTCGTTGTCGGCCGCGCCGAACGCCAGGTCGATCGCCTCCATCGCGCGGCCGAGCGCGGTGTCGAGCGAGCTGCGGGCGACGAAGGAGTTCTTGAGGTTGGTGGAGCCGCCGCGCTCCGTGCGGACGAACGTCGAGAAGGCGACGGCCATCAGCATGAGCACGGACAGGACGCCGAGCACGATCACGAGCGCCGAGCCGCGGCGCCGGGGGCGGAAGGATGGGGTGGGTGTGCGCATGGTCGTTCTCCTAGTTGTAGGCGTCCCAGTCCCAGTCGCCCGCCGGGCGGGTGTAGACGCCGTCCTCGTAGTAGTGCCGCATGAAGTTCGGGAAGGTGACGGCGCCCTCGAGCGTGTCGGACACGATCGTCGATTCGATGCTCTCGATGCTGACCTCGTAGGGGTGGCCCCAGGGGTCGAGGAGGAGCGCGTTTTCGTCCCCCCCCTCGAAGTGGTCCGGCGGGACGTTGAGGTAGACGATGCCGTCGGAGTCGCCCCCCATGAGGACCGCGAGGTTCTTGCGGGAGAGCTTCGTCCAGCCGGAGCCGAAGCCTTCCGGCCACTTGTCCTTCGCGAGCCAGTAGGACTTGAACGCCGTGGCGACCTGCTGCGCCTCGGCCTGGGCCAGGGTGACGTAGGTGCGCTGGCGCGCGGCGTAGGCCGAGGCGCCGAGCATGCCCATGAGGATGCCGATGACGGCGACGACGAGCATCATCTCGAGGAGGGAGAAGCCGGACGAGCGGCGGGCGGTGGTTCGTTCCATTTCGGGTCCTCCTATCGCACGATGATGTCGTCCCGCGACGTCTCGCCGTTCGTTCCGTTCGCCACGCCGTCCCTACCGATGGAGCGGACGGTGAGGCCCGAGAACGTGCCGCTGCGGGTGAGCTCGCAGCGGACCTTCACGTAGGGGACGTTCCAGGAGACCTCGCCCGGGAAGTCCGAGGTCTTCTGCGCCCCCGTCGAGTCGTAGTAGCGCTTCTCGTAGGGGCGCGCGGCGGCGGCGGACTGCGTCCCGGACGCCTCGGGGCCGGCGGAGAAGGTGAACTTCGCGCCGTTGGAGCCCTGGCCGCCGGAGTAGAGGACGGAGCCCGACCCCCCGACGGTGCGCGTGACGGTGCTCCCGCCCCGGTAGACGACCTTCACGATGTCGCGGTTGCTCCCGATCGCGCCGGGGGCGAGGCGGTACATCGTGATCGTCGATCCGTCGACCTCGACCGGGGCGGAGAGGCCGAACCGGCGGCCGTCGACGGCCGTCGCGGCGTCGCGCGTGAGGGCGCCCACGACGGCGCGGACGGCCATGCCGCCCTCGGCGCGGATGTAGCCGGCGTCCCACGAGGAGGACGCCTGCTGGAAGAGGCCGCCGATCATGACGACCATGATCGCCATCACGGCCGTGGCGACCATGACCTCGATGAGGGTGAACGCGGCCGAGCGGCCGCATGGTCGCACGGTCGCACGGTCGCACGGTCGCACGGTCGAAGGGAGGGAAGATCGGAAGGATCTCATGAAGGGGCCTTTCGCGCTAGGGGCGGTGGACGAAGACGAACTCCTGCGAGTAGAGGGGCTCGCGGATGTAGACGTCCGGGAACCCGCGGTCGGTGGAGACCACGGAGACGATGTAGACGTTGGGGGCGAAGACGGAGGCGTTGGCGTGCCGGGAGTCGTCCGCGGACGAGGTCATGTCGGCCCCGTTGCGGCGCGCGCGGCGGCGGACGCACGCGAGGCGGATGAGATACTGCGCGGGAACGGCGATCTTGTCGGCCCCGGGGAGCGTCGGCGTCGTCGGCTCCTCCGCGCCGAAGTACCAGATGTTCTCCCGCTTGCCGGCGGGGAGGGACGTCACCTCGTCCTGCGACTGCGCCTCCCAGGTCTGCGCCACGTAGGTGGTCAGCGGGGAGAAGGGGGTCGTGAAGTTCCCGTTCTTCGCGCTGTCGTGCAGCTCCTTCATCCTGGCCGACGTCGTCGCGGCGGAGAACTTCGGAAGGCCGGTGGTGCCGACGGCGGCGTCCCAGAACTTCCCGGGGTCGTTCCAGACGTCGATGCGGTCGATGGCGCGGATGTTTCCGGCGAGCGTCTGGAGGACGGTCGAGGCGAAGGTCATCTCGCCCATGTCGCTGCGGGAGTTCTGGCTCTGGCGCAGCGAGATGGGGAACACGCCGAAGATCGCGAGCATGCCGCCCGCGGCGACGATGAGCGCGAGGGCGACCTCGATGAGGGAGAATCCGGCGCGGCGCCGGACGGGGGTCTGGATTCCGTTCATGTCGGTGCCTCTCAGTTGGACGTCGTCGCGATGGTGACCTTGCCGGAGCCGTCCACGCTCACGTTCCGGGTCTTCTTGACGCTCACCTCGTAGATCGGGAAGACGACGGCGCTCTCGACCGTGCCGTCGACGAGGAAGTGGACCTTCTTGTTGTAGCTCTCCTTGAACTCGCCCGTCGAGTCGTAGGAGTCCGCGAAGACGTAGCCGGCGGGGAGCGTCTGCTCCGGGTAGATGAGCCAGCCGTAGTCGGCCCCCGCCGCGAAGCCGGGGGCGCTCGAGTCGATGCCGAAGACCCAGGCGTCCTTGGAGCCGTCGAACCACGGCGGGACGGTGATGTCCGCCATCTTGGCCGTGGCCATGTCGAACACCTTGATGCCCTTGTAATGGTTCACGATCTCGTCGATGTCGTCGGCCGTCGAGTTGTCGTCGATCACGAAGGACTGGGTGGCGGACGCGAGGTCGGCGTACCCGTCCTCGATCCACTTGGCGGAGACGGACTTCTCGCGGCCGCCGACCTGCAGGTAGCTGGGCTTGCGGGCGCCGGAGGTGGAGGCCGTGACCGTGCCGGCCTTCCGCACGACGGCGAACTTGTTCATGTCCGTCACCCAGACGTAGGTGTCCTCGCCGTCGACGCACGCCTGCTGGCGGGCGAGCATGAGGGCTCGGCGCATCGCGTCCGTGCCGGAGGTGTCGGAGATCGCGCGCATGATGCCGTTGAAGCCGCCCACGACGACGACGGACATCAGCGCGATGATGCCGATGACGGCGACGAGCTCGAGAAGGGTGAAGCCGGACCTGCCGCGGGGGCGGCGGGGGCGGAGGTATCGGTGGTGGTGGTGTTCCATGGAGGGGGGCCTTTCTCCGGCGGCGCGGTCGGGCGCCGGATGCGTCACGGGGCGGAGACGTCGACGACGTTGTTCTGGAAGTCGAAGACGATCTTGTAGGGCTGGGCGAACTGGTAGGGACGGCGCTTCTCGGCCTTCGTGAAGCGGTAGCGCTTGCCGCTGTTCTTCCAGTACTTGCAGTCGTCCTCGGTGCAGAAGTTCCGGCTGCCCGTGAGGGGGTAGTAGGTCTCGCAGTGCGGGCACTTGATGAACGGGGAGAAGTAGACGAGGACGGGCTTCTTGCGGGCGGGGATGGCCTTTCCGGACTCGTCCGTCGCCTCGCCGCGGTAGGCGAGGCGCGCGTCCACGACCTCCTTGACCGGCCACTTGGTGACGGCGGACTCGACCGGCGTCGAGTAGCCGTTCAGGTCGAGGAAGTTCTTCCTCGTCCCGTCGGGCAGCTGCGCGTCGAGGAGATAGCCGACGACCGCGTCGTTGTTCTCGCGGAACGACATCTCGTACCGATAGGTGGCGATGGACGTGTTCGACGCCGCCTCCGCGGAGCCGGCCAGGGCGCTGCCCCTGCCCTCCTTCAGGACGGGCTTGGCGTTCTTGTCGATCGGCCAGCGGCCCATGTCGTGCCAGTACTCGACGATCGCGGCCTCGAGCCGCTCGGCGTTGTTCTTGTTGCGCTTGTCGACCGCCGTCTTCGTGAGCTTCATGATCGCGGTGGAGAGCAGTCCGGCGAGGATGCCGATGATCGCGATGACGATCAGCAGCTCGATCAGCGTGAAACCGGAGCGGGAGATTTTCATGTGGTTAGATGGTTGGATGGTTGGCATTCGGCATTCGGCATTCAGCATTCGGCATTGCTACCAGGAGGTGATGAGGCGGCCCTTCCGGGTGTGGACCCAGGCGGCGGAGGTCATGGGAAGGTCCCGCTGGTCCGGCGGGAGGCCCGCCTCGTCGGCGATGGCGTCCGGGATCGTGACCTTGCCGTCCGCGTTGGCGTCGATGACGGCGTGCACGAGGGAGTCCTTCCACTTTCTCTGGAGATCCTGCACGCTCTGCGAGTCCGCGGAGGCGCTCCCCGACAGGAGCGACTCCATGAACTCCTTGAACTCCCTCTCCGCCCACGGGGCGTAGACGCCGTAGCACTTCATCGCGAGGGACCTCTCGAGGAGCTGGTCGACCGGCCAGTACTGCACGAGCGAGGGGTCGGAGCCGTCGAACGTCGTGATCTCCTGGCCCTTCCGGGCCCCCAGGGTGTACTTCGGCTTGAAGTGCTTCACGTCCCCCTCCGGGACGGGGACCTTCGCGGACCACCAGTTGAGGACCGACGTGACGCCGGGGTCCATGCCGAACGTGAGGTCGCCGCCGGACGACGACACGCTCTTGCCGTACTTCCCGATCAGCGCGTCGGAGGGGAACCGGTGGTTGTTCTGGGCGAGCGTCGTCCACGCCGCGGCGACCTGCGCGCAGAGGTCCCTCGCGGCGAGCTCGTGGGCGCGGTCCTTCGAGCGGAAGAGGATCGGGATCAGGATGCCGGCCAGGATGCCGATGATGACGATGACCGTCATCAGCTCGATCAGCGTGAAGCCGGCGCGTCCGGCCCGTGCGGTGGCGGGGTCTTTCATGCGGGATTCCTCGATGGCGCTAGTTGGTTCCGCTCACGATGTCGTCGGACGTCCCCTCGGTGCCGTCGGGGCCGTTGGACCAGAGCTTGTAGGTCTCGTAGGGGGGCATGGAGGAGTAGTGCAGCGGCTGGCGCCAGGCGTCGATGAACTGCGAGCAGAGGTTCGTGACCAGGGCCTCGCCGGAGGAGTCCAGCGGGTCCGGGCGGACCGACTCCCAGGTCGTGATGCAGCCGGGGTCCGCGATGCGGTTGTCCGGCCCGAGCTTGCCGCCGAGGAACGGCAGGATGCGGCGGACGGCGTTGAGGTCGCGGTCCGAGTCGCCGAGCCGTCCGTTCACGCGGCTGTTGAACTGCGTCCACTGCATGACGCCGCCGTGCTGCGTGTGGGTGGAGGAATTCACGCCGCAGAACGCCTGGGGGCCGCGCTCGGCCGTGCCGTTGTAGCGCGGCATGAAGAACGACGCCAGGCCGAACGTGTAGATCGTGCAGGAGCCGCCCCATTCGGAGAGCGTGCCGCGCCCGTTGTCCGTGATGTTCTTCGCCTTGGCCTCCGCGTTCTCGCCCCAGCCGTGGAGCGTCGGGTACTCGTAGCCGATCTGCTGCTTGCCCTGGTAGAACGGGACCGGCGGGTACTTGCCGTAGATGGCCTTGAACTCCTCGAGGGCGTGCGAGACCTTCTCGATCGTGGCGCGGGTGGCCGCGATGTCGTTGCCCTTGCCGATCGCGCCCACCATGCGGAACACGAGCCCCGCCAGGAGCACGATGATCAGCACGACGACGAGCATCTCGATCAGTGTGAATCCGTTCGTTGGTCTTTTCATTTCAGGTTCCAAGGTTCGAAGGTTCCCGGGGTCGTTCGGCTTTCGGCGCTAGCCGCCCGACATGCCGCTGATGATCTGGGTGAGCGGCGAGAACATCGCGATGACGATGGTGCCGACGATGACGGCGAGGAACACGATCATCATCGGCTCGATGATCGAGGTCATCGCGTTCACGGCGTCGTCCACCTCGCCGTCGTAGGTGTTGGCGATGCGGTTGAGCATGTCCGGCAGCGCGCCGGTCTCCTCGCCGACGTCCACCATCGAGACCACCATCGGCGGGAACTGCCCGGACGCCTCCATCGAGGGCGTCATGTTGTCGCCCTCCTTCACGGCGTCGTGGATGCTCTGGTAGGCCTTGGCGATGACCGCGTTGCCGGACGTATCGCGCACGATGTCGAGCGCCTGGAGGACCGGAACGCCCGACTGCATGAGCGTGCCGAGCGTGCGCGTCGTGCGGCCGATCGAGGACTTGCGGATGAGCTCGCCGAAGCCGGGGAGCTTAAGCTTGATCCGGTCGAAGAACATGTTGCCCCACTTCGTCTTGTTGATCATCCGGCAGGCGAAGACCAGCAGCACGACGCCGATCGCGATCGGGACCGCGTAGTTGATGAAGTTGTTCGAGACGTTGATGACGAACTGCGTCACCGCCGGCATCTTCGCGTCGTTGCCGAGCATGTCCTTGAACAGCTTCTCGAACTTCGGGATGACCGCGACCATCATGAATCCCGTGAGGCCGAGCGCGACGCAGAGCACGACGATCGGGTACGTCATCGCCGCCTTGACCTTGCTCTTGATCTTCTGCGCCTTCTCGAGGAACTCCGCGAGGCGCGCGAGCGAGATCTCGAGCGAGCCGGCGGCCTCGCCGGCGCGCGTCATGTTGACGTACAGGTTGTCGAACACCTTCGGGTGCTGCGCCAGCGCGTCCGAGAACGTCGCGCCGCCCTCGACCGCCTCGCTCATCCCCTGCAGGACGCTCTTGAGGCCCGGGACGGCGCTCTGCTTCGTGAGGATGCGCAGGCCGCGCAGGAGCGGGAGGCCCGACTCGACGAGCGTCGCGAGCTGGCGCGTGAGGACCATCAGGTCCTTCGGGCGGACGCGCTTGGAGACGAAGAGCTTCGGCAGTTTGATCTGCATGTTCAGCGCGCTCTTCTTCTTGCCGCCGCCCTCCGCGACGAGGGACTTGGCCGTCAGGTTGTTCTGGCGCAGGACGAGCTGCGCTTCGGCCATGTTCTGGGCCTCGACGACGCCGCGCTGCTCGTTGCCGGCGGCGTCCTTGGCCACGTAGTTGAACCGTTGCATGGGTTTTTCCCGGGTGGTGGATGGAAATGGGGGCGGTTTCCCGCCAACGCGCCCGATTGTAGCACACGTCGCCCGCGCGCGCAATCGCAAAAACGCCGCGCGTTGCGCGGGCGGGCGCGTTGGGCTAGAATCCGCGCCCGCGATGAACCTCTACGTCCACGTCCCCTTCTGCGTCTCGAAGTGCCGCTACTGCGCGTTCGCTTCCGAGGCCGGCGCGGGCGCGGAACGCCTCCGGGACTTCGTCCGCCTCCTCCCCCGCGAAATCGCCCTCCGCGGCGCCGCGGATTCCCGCCCCGCCACGGTCTACCTCGGCGGCGGTACGCCTTCCGTCCTCGGCCCGGACGGCCTCTCCGCCCTCCTCGCCGCGCTCCCGCGTCCCGCCCCCGGCGCCGAAATCTCGGTCGAGGCC